>ERZ773204.3125-NODE-3125-length-10565-cov-4.576118_pt1 | contig 10565 bp, 8 predicted proteins | sample MGYA00581007_ERZ773204 | MGnify/ENA primary metagenome ERZ773204 (study PRJEB29015, sample SAMEA2737757) | human gut metagenome | biome: human gut; feature: human-associated habitat; material: faeces | place: China | collected 2012 ... | reverse complement strand
TGAAGAGTTGATTCCCTATTGTGGCGGTGTAGAGGATTTATTGCAGAAATCAGAAGAATTTCTGTTTTATCCAGAGTGTCACAACATCATGGACGTTGCCCGCTACCGCTTGGAGCATAACATTGAATTTTCTGCTCTCTCCGAAAAGGGAAAGAAATATTTTAATCTGGAAGCCTACGCCCATGAGTTGGAAGAAAAAGGACGTTATGCTCTCTGCAACAATGGTATGTTCAAACTTTGACAGGTGGTATTGCTTATGGCAGAAATGAAAGTATTTGTTATCAATCTTGATGAACAGGAAAAAGATACAGGCTGTGCATGGTTTACACTTCCCTGCAACATAGAAGCATTAAAACAATCCATTGGCTTACCGCCGGACAGTGACCGTTATCTTATCAGTGATTATGATTTTCCTTTTGAAATCCTGCAAGATACAGACCTTGACCTGTTAAACAATATCTGCCTTGCGATTTCGGAGAGTGAAATTCCACCCGAAGATATACCTGCAATTCAAAGAGAATGGTTTTCAAACCTGCAAGAGCTGGAAGCCGGACTTTGCAATATTACATACCATCGGAACTGTTCAGATATGGAAGAAACATCAGAACATTTCCTGTGTGTGCATGGCAGATTTTATGAATACAATGAGTGAAAGGAAGTGACCGCTTATGATTGATGATATGCAAGTCTATATAGCCAATCTTGGCAAGTACAATGAGGGAGAACTGGTCGGGGACTGGTTCTCTTTTCCGTTGGACGAAGAAGTGATTGCAGAACGTATCGGCTTAAATGCAGAGTACGAAGAATACGCAATCCATGATACGGACAACTTCCCGATGGAGATTAGCGAATACATTTCCATCGAAGAACTGAACCGTATCTATGAGCAGTTGGAAGAATTACCGGATTACCTGCTGGACGACTTGGACAGTTTTATATCCTGCTATGGAAGTCTGGAAGAACTGGTGGAACATAAGGACGACATCATTCTGTATTCCGGCTGTGAAACGATGACCGATTTAGCCTACTATCTGATTGATGAAGAACAGGTACTCGGAGAAATCCCGTCCTCTTTACAGAACTATATCGACTATGAAGCCTACGGGCGTGACCTCGATATAGAGGGGACATTTATTGCAACAAACGCTGGTATCTGTGAGGTACTGCGTTAAGGGCTGGCAGATCAGCACCGCCACTGGTGCTACTGTCAGCTTTTCTCTTGGGGGCAGTCTGGGAAATCCGGCTGTCCCTGTTGTTAGGAAAATGAAGAAAGGAGCATTTACAAGTGAAGAAAATCCGAAGTTATACAAGTATCTGGAACGTGGAAAAGGTACTGTATGCCATCAATGATGTAAACCTGCCATTCCCTGTGACCTTTACCCAGATTACATGGTTCGTGCTGACGGAATTTATCATCATTCTGTTTGCAGATGTACCGCCACTTTCCATGATTGAGGGAGCATTTTTAAAATATTTCGGGATTCCCGTTGCCCTCACATGGTTTATGTCACAGAAAACCTTTGACGGGAAAAAGCCATACAGTTACATCAAGACGATGGTTCTGTATGCCCTGCGTCCCAAAGTGACTTATGCCGGAAAAGCCGTGAACCTGCATAAGCAGAAATTTGAGGAAACTATCACGGCAGTAAGGAGTGTGACCTATGTTCCCGATTAAATATATCGACAACAACCTTGTCTGGAATAAGGACAATGAGGTGTTCGCCTACTATGAGCTGATACCGTACAATTATTCATTCTTATCCCCAGAACAGAAATACCTTGTGCATGACAGCTTCCGTCAGCTTATCGCACAGTCCCGTGAGGGAAAGATTCATGCGTTACAGATTGCAACCGAAAGTTCAATCCGAAGCATACAGGAACAGTCAAAGAAGCTGGTAACTGGAAAGCTCCGTGAGGTAGCAATCCAAAAGATAGACGACCAGACCGAAGCCCTTGTATCCATGATAGGCGACAATCAAGTTGATTACCGTTTCTTTCTGGGATTCAAGCTCATGGTCACAGAGGACGAAGTCAATCTGAAGAACATCAAAAAATCGGTATTTCTGACATTCCGTGAGTTTTTGAATGAGGTAAGGCACACGCTGATGAATGACTTTGTTTCCATGAGCAATGATGAAATCAACCGTTATGTGAAGATGGAGAAGTTATTGGAAAATAAAATCTCCCGTAGGTTCAAAATCCGCCGACTGGAAGCCAAAGACTTTGCGTATCTGATGGAACACCTCTACGGCAGGGACGGGATAGCCTATGAAGATTATGTGTATCCTCTTCCAAAAAGAAAATTAAAAAGAGAAACACTGATTAAGTATTATGACCTTATCCGTCCTACCCGTTGCGTGGTGGAAGAAAGCCAGCGATATTTGCGTCTGGAACATGAGGACAGTGAAAGCTATGTGTCCTACTTTACGGTCAATGCGATTGTCGGAGAACTGGACTTCCCGTCCTCTGAAATCTTCTACTACCAGCAACAGCAATTTACATTCCCGATTGATACGTCAATGAATGTGGAAATTGTAGCGAATCGTAAAGCCCTATCTACTGTCCGCAATAAAAAGAAAGAACTGAAAGACTTGGATAACCACGCTTGGCAAAGTGATAATGAAACCAGCTCCAATGTGGCGGAAGCTCTGGAAAGTGTGAATGAGCTGGAAACCAATTTAGACCAAAGCAAGGAATCTATGTACAAGCTGTCTTATGTGGTAAGGGTATCAGCAAATGATCTTGACGAACTCAAACGTCGTTGTAATGAAGTGAAAGATTTTTATGACGATTTAAGCGTAAAACTGGTACGACCATTTGGGGATATGCTCGGCTTACATGAAGAATTTTTACCTGCCAGCAAGCGTTATATGAATGATTATATTCAATACGTGACCTCTGATTTCCTCGCTGGTTTAGGTTTTGGTGCTACTCAAATGCTGGGGGAAAATGAGGGGATTTATGTTGGCTACAGCTTAGATACTGGACGCAATGTCTATCTGAAACCTGCTCTTGCCAGTCAAGGGGTTAAGGGTTCAGTAACCAATGCGTTAGCGTCGGCTTTTGTTGGTTCGCTGGGTGGTGGTAAATCCTTTGCGAATAACCTTATCGTCTATTATGCGGTGCTTTATGGGGCACAAGCAGTGATTGTAGACCCAAAAGCAGAACGTGGCAGATGGAAAGAAACCTTGCCAGAGATTTCCCATGAAATCAATATCGTCACTCTGACTTCTGATGAGAAAAACAAAGGCTTACTTGACCCTTATGTGATTATGAAAAATCCCAAAGATTCTGAATCACTGGCTATTGATATTCTGACATTCCTTACGGGGATTTCCTCTCGTGATGGGGAACGCTTCCCAATCCTTAGAAAAGCCATTCGTGCAGTAACCAATAGTGAAGTACGAGGGTTGATGAAAGTGATTGAGGAATTACGGGTTGAGAATACGCCACTAAGTACCAGTATAGCCGACCATATCGAAAGTTTTACAGACTATGACTTTGCACATTTATTATTCAGTAATGGTTATGTGGAGCAGTCTATCAGCTTAGAAAAACAACTGAACATTATACAGGTTGCGGACTTGGTACTTCCCGACAAGGAAACTTCCTTTGAGGAATATACCACTATGGAGCTTTTATCCGTTGCTATGCTGATTGTCATTAGTACCTTTGCTTTAGACTTTATCCATACAGACCGAAGCATTTTCAAGATTGTAGATTTAGACGAAGCATGGAGCTTTTTACAGGTAGCACAAGGAAAAACACTATCTATGAAGCTGGTTCGGGCTGGTCGTGCTATGAACGCTGGGGTATATTTCGTGACCCAAAATACAGACGACCTCTTAGATGAAAAACTGAAAAATAACCTCGGCTTAAAATTTGCATTTCGTTCCACTGACCTTAACGAGATTAAAAAGACCTTAGCCTTTTTTGGTGTAGACCCAGAGGACGAAAACAATCAGAAGCGATTGCGTGATTTGGAAAACGGGCAATGCCTTATCAGTGATTTATATGGTCGTGTCGGTGTGATACAGTTCCACCCTGTATTTGAAGAACTGCTCCATGCCTTTGATACCAGACCACCTGTGCGAAAAGAGGTGTAAATGTGAAACCATCAATAGTAAACAGAATAAAATCAAACTGGACGCTGAAACGTCTAGGTAAAGTGGCAATGACAGTGGCTTTCACACTTGTGATTGCCATTTTTCTTTTAGCCATGCTGGGAACGGTGGTTCAAGCTGCGGGCTTGGTAGATGATACGGTCAATGTGGCAAATGAATACAGCCGATACCCACTTGAAAACTATCAACTGGATTTTTATGTGGATAATAGCTGGGGCTGGCTTCCGTGGAACTGGTCGGACGGGATTGGAAAACAGGTCATGTATGGACTATATGCCATTACCAATTTTATTTGGACAATCAGTTTGTATGTTTCCAATGCGACAGGTTACTTAGTACAGGAAGCCTATTCCTTAGACTTCATTTCCGCTACAGCAGATTCCATTGGTAAGAATATGCAGACCTTAGCTGGTGTGAGTGCAAACGGATTTTCAACAGAGGGTTTCTATGTTGGATTCCTCTTACTCTTGATTTTGGTTCTTGGGGTTTATGTTGCCTATACGGGACTGATAAAGAGAGAAACCACAAAGGCAATTCATGCCATTATGAATTTTGTGCTGGTGTTTATCCTATCGGCTTCCTTTATTGCCTACGCTCCCGACTACATTAAAAAAATCAATGACTTTTCATCAGACATCAGTAATGCCAGTTTATCACTTGGCACGAAGATTGTCATGCCCCATTCCGATAGTCAAGGCAAGGACAGCGTGGACTTAATCAGAGATAGCCTGTTTTCCATACAGGTTCAGCAACCGTGGCTACTGCTTCAATACAACAGTTCAGACATTGAAAGTATCGGTATTGACCGTGTGGAAAGCCTGCTCTCCACCAGCCCAGATTCCAACAATGGCGAAGACAGAGAAAAAATTGTTGCGGAAGAAATTGAAGACAGAAGCAATACCAATCTAACCATTACAAAGACCATTAACCGTTTAGGTACAGTCTTCTTCCTATTTGTCTTCAATATTGGGATTTCCATATTTGTATTCCTATTAACAGGAATCATGATTTTCTCGCAGGTACTTTTTATCATCTATGCTATGTTTCTGCCTGTGAGCTTTATTTTAAGCATGATTCCATCATTTGATGGTATGTCAAAACGAGCCATAACAAAGCTCTTTAATACCATTTTGACACGAGCTGGAATCACATTGATTATTACGACAGCATTTAGTATTTCAACCATGCTCTATACCTTATCGGCTGGTTATCCGTTCTTTTTGATTGCTTTTCTACAGATTGTGACCTTTGCAGGAATCTACTTCAAGCTGGGCGATTTAATGAGTATGTTTTCTCTACAGAGTAACGATTCTCAAAGTGTGGGAAGTCGTGTGATGAGAAAACCTCGTATGCTTATGCACGCTCACATGCACCGTCTACAGCGGAAACTTGGACGTTCCATGACTACTCTAGGGGCTGGGTCTGCCATTGTTACAGGTAAAAAAGGACAGTCGGGTTCGGGGAGTTCTGCAAGGACACAAGCAGATCACTCCCGACCAGACGGAAAGGAAAAATCAACACTTGGAAAACGTATCGGTCAAACCATCGGTACAGTAGCTGATACCAAAGACAGAATGGTAGACACTGCTAGTGGTTTGAAAGAACAGGTTAAAGATTTGCCGACCAATGCAAGATATGCAGTATATCAAGGAAAATCCAAAGTAAAAGAGAATGTCCGTGATTTAACCAGTAGTATTTCTCAAACCAAAGCGGACAGAGCCAGTGGACGCAAGGAACAGCAGGAACAAAGACGCAAAACCATTGCAGAGCGTCGCTCTGAAATGGAACAGGTCAAACAGAAAAAACAGCCTGCTTCTTCTGTTCATGAAAGACCGACTACAAGACAAGAACAATATCATGATGAACAGACCTCAAAACAGTCTAATATTCAGACTTCATATAAGGAATCTCAACAAGCCAAACAAGAGCGTCCAGCAGTTAAGTCCGATTTTTCAAGTCCAAAAGTGGAACGCCAAGGCAATACCGTTCAAGAAAAAACCGTTCAAAAGCCAGCAACTTCAACCACTACAGCAGATAGAACTTCACAACGTCCAATCACAAAAGAACGTCCGTCTACTGTTCAAAGAGTACCACTACAAAATACAAGAAGTAGACCACCAATCAAAACCGCCACCATTAAGAAAGTCGGTAAGAAACCATGAAGTTGAAAACTTTAGTGATTGGTGGTTCTGGATTATTCTTGATGGTCTTCTCACTGCTTCTGTTTGTTGCCATTTTATTTTCAGATGAACAGGACAGCGGAATTTCCAATATTCATTATGGAGGTGTGAATGTTTCCGCAGAAGTGCTGGCTCATAAGCCTATGGTAGAAAAATATGCCAAAGAATATGGCGTTGAAGAATATGTCAACATACTTCTTGCGATTATACAGGTGGAATCGGGCGGTACTGCGGAAGATGTTATGCAGTCCTCGGAATCCCTCGGTCTTCCACCTAATTCATTGAGTACAGAAGAATCCATTAAGCAAGGTGTGAAGTATTTCAGTGAATTATTAGCCAGTAGCGAAAGGCTCAGTGTAGATTTAGAATCGGTTATCCAGTCCTACAATTATGGTGGTGGTTTCTTAGGGTATGTGGCTAATCGTGGAAATAAATATACCTTTGAACTGGCTCAAAGTTTCTCAAAAGAGTATTCAGGTGGCGAAAAAGTGTCTTACCCCAATCCCATAGCCATACCTATCAATGGGGGCTGGCGATACAACTATGGCAATATGTTTTATGTGCAACTGGTAACGCAGTATCTTGTCACAACAGAGTTTGATGATGATACGGTACAAGCCATCATGGACGAAGCACTGAAATATGAGGGCTGGCGATACGTTTACGGTGGAGCTTCCCCGACTACTTCTTTTGATTGTAGCGGACTGACACAATGGACGTATGGAAAAGCTGGAATTAACTTACCACGAACCGCACAACAGCAATATGATGTGACCCAGCATATCCCACTATCGGAAGCACAAGCTGGCGATTTGGTTTTCTTTCATTCTACCTATAACGCTGGCTCTTATATTACTCATGTTGGGATATACCTTGGCAATAACCGTATGTTTCATGCAGGCGACCCAATCGGTTATGCCGACTTAACAAGCCCCTACTGGCAACAGCATTTAGTGGGAGCAGGACGAATCAAACAATGAGAAAGGAAGATTTAATGATGAAATTTAGAAAAAATCAGAATAAAGAAAAACAGATACCAAAGGAAAAGAAACCTCGTGTCTACTATAAGGTCAATCCTCATAAAAAGGTTGTGATTGCCTTGTGGGTACTTTTAGGGCTTAGTTTCAGCTTTGCGATATTCAAGCACTTTACAGCTATAGATACTCATACTATTCACGAAACAACTATCATAGAAAAGGAATACGTTGATACTCATCATGTAGAAAATTTTGTAGAGAACTTTGCGAAAGTCTACTATTCATGGGAGCAATCCGATAAGTCCATTGATAATCGAATGGAAAGTCTAAAAGGCTATCTGACAGATGAACTTCAAGCTCTCAATGTTGATACAGTACGCAAAGATATTCCTGTATCGTCTTCTGTAAGAGGATTTCAGATATGGACGGTAGAGCCAACTGGCGACAATGAGTTTAATGTAACCTACAGTGTAGACCAGCTCATTACAGAGGGAGAAAATACAAAGACCGTCCACTCTGCTTATATAGTGAGTGTCTATGTAGATGGTTCTGGAAATATGGTACTGGTTAAGAATCCGACCATTACCAACATACCTAAGAAATCAAGTTATAAACCAAAAGCCATTGAAAGTGAGGGGACGGTTGATTCCATTACAACCAATGAAATCAATGAGTTTTTAACGACGTTCTTCAAGCTCTATCCTACAGCGACAGCCAGTGAACTTTCCTACTATGTGAATGACGGGATATTAAAACCAATCGGAAAAGAGTACATCTTTCAAGAACTGGTAAATCCTATTCACAATCGTAAGGATAATCAAGTCACGGTATCGCTGACAGTGGAGTATATCGACCAGCAGACCAAAGCAACGCAGGTATCTCAATTTGATTTGGTACTTGAAAAGAACGGGAGTAATTGGAAGATTATAGAATAACAAATATTGGTACATTATTACAGCTATTTTGTAATCACGTACTCTCTTTGATAAAAAATTGGAGATTCCTTTACAAATATGCTCTTACGTGCTATTATTTAAGTATCTATTTAAAAGGAGTTAATAAATATGCGGCAAGGTATTCTTAAATAAACTGTCAATTTGATAGTGGGAACAAATAATTGGATGTCCTTTTTTAGGAGGGCTTAGTTTTTTGTACCCAGTTTAAGAATACCTTTATCATGTGATTCTAAAGTATCCGGAGAATATCTGTATGCTTTGTATGCCTATGGTTATGCATAAAAATCCCAGTGATAAGAGTATTTATCACTGGGATTTTTATGCCCTTTTGGGTTTTTGAATGGAGGAAAATCACATGAAAATTATTAATATTGGAGTTTTAGCTCATGTTGATGCAGGAAAAACTACCTTAACAGAAAGCTTATTATATAACAGTGGAGCGATTACAGAATTAGGAAGCGTGGACAAAGGTACAACGAGGACGGATAATACGCTTTTAGAACGTCAGAGAGGAATTACAATTCAGACAGGAATAACCTCTTTTCAGTGGGAAAATACGAAGGTGAACATCATAGACACGCCAGGACATATGGATTTCTTAGCAGAAGTATATCGTTCATTATCAGTTTTAGATGGGGCAATTCTACTGATTTCTGCAAAAGATGGCGTACAAGCACAAACTCGTATATTATTTCATGCACTTAGGAAAATGGGGATTCCCACAATCTTTTTTATCAATAAGATTGACCAAAATGGAATTGATTTATCAACGGTTTATCAGGATATTAAAGAGAAACTTTCTGCCGAAATTGTAATCAAACAGAAGGTAGAACTGTATCCTAATATGTGTGTGACGAACTTTACCGAATCTGAACAATGGGATACGGTAATAGAGGGAAACGATGACCTTTTAGAGAAATATATGTCCGGTAAATCATTAGAAGCATTGGAACTCGAACAAGAGGAAAGCATAAGATTTCAGAATTGTTCTCTGTTCCCTCTTTATCATGGAAGTGCAAAAAGTAATATAGGGATTGATAACCTTATAGAAGTGATTACGAATAAATTTTATTCATCAACACATCGAGGTCCGTCTGAACTTTGCGGAATTGTTTTCAAAATTGAATATACAAAAAAAAGACAACGTCTTGCATATATACGCCTTTATAGTGGAGTACTACATTTACGAGATTCGGTTAGAGTATCAGAAAAAGAAAAAATAAAAGTTACAGAAATGTATACTTCAATAAATGGTGAATTATGTAAGATTGATAGAGCTTATTCTGGAGAAATTGTTATTTTGCAAAATGAGTTTTTGAAGTTAAATAGTGTTCTTGGAGATACAAAACTATTGCCACAGAGAAAAAAGATTGAAAATCCGCACCCTCTACTACAAACAACTGTTGAACCGAGTAAACCTGAACAGAGAGAAATGTTGCTTGATGCCCTTTTGGAAATCTCAGATAGTGATCCGCTTCTACGATATTACGTGGATTCTACGACACATGAAATTATACTTTCTTTCTTAGGGAAAGTACAAATGGAAGTGATTAGTGCACTGTTGCAAGAAAAGTATCATGTGGAGATAGAACTAAAAGAGCCTACAGTCATTTATATGGAGAGACCGTTAAAAAATGCAGAATATACCATTCACATCGAAGTGCCGCCAAATCCTTTCTGGGCTTCCATTGGTTTATCTGTATCACCGCTTCCGTTGGGAAGTGGAATGCAGTATGAGAGCTCGGTTTCTCTTGGATACTTAAATCAATCATTTCAAAATGCAGTTATGGAAGGGATACGCTATGGCTGTGAACAAGGATTGTATGGTTGGAATGTGACGGACTGTAAAATCTGTTTTAAGTATGGCTTATACTATAGCCCTGTTAGTACCCCAGCAGATTTTCGGATGCTTGCTCCTATTGTATTGGAACAAGTCTTAAAAAAAGCTGGAACAGAATTGTTAGAGCCATATCTTAGTTTTAAAATTTATGCGCCACAGGAATATCTTTCACGAGCATACAACGATGCTCCTAAATATTGTGCGAACATCGTAGACACTCAATTGAAAAATAATGAGGTCATTCTTAGTGGAGAAATCCCTGCTCGGTGTATTCAAGAATATCGTAGTGATTTAACTTTCTTTACAAATGGACGTAGTGTTTGTTTAACAGAGTTAAAAGGGTACCATGTTACTACCGGTGAACCTGTTTGCCAGCCCCGTCGTCCAAATAGTCGGATAGATAAAGTACGATATATGTTCAATAAAATAACTTAGTGTATTTTATGTTGTTATATAAATATGGTTTCTTGTTAAATAAGATGAAATAT
>ERZ773204.3117-NODE-3117-length-10586-cov-4.546767_pt1 | contig 10586 bp, 11 predicted proteins | sample MGYA00581007_ERZ773204 | MGnify/ENA primary metagenome ERZ773204 (study PRJEB29015, sample SAMEA2737757) | human gut metagenome | biome: human gut; feature: human-associated habitat; material: faeces | place: China | collected 2012 ... | reverse complement strand
AACTTTTCTAGCTTTCGTTATGAAGCTAATAATCTAGTTATCAATCCAGTATCTCTCATTGCATCTCATGAGGTTGACGTATTAAGCCTTGGACCGTCCTATGTTGAAGGTGTAGTATTGGAAAATGATTTAAAAACATTTCTCATTCAAAATACGGAAGGGTTGCAAGATGCAAATGTAAGTATTGATAATGAGCGTATTTCTTTAACTGGAACCGTTAATATTATGGGTTCTTTGAAGGGACAAGCCAGTTTGCAAGGTTCATTACAATTAAAAGATAATGTTTTATCCTTTGCACCAAGTCGCTTTACAGTAAGTGGTTTGACTATTGGTGGTATTACATCTCAACAATTACAACCTATTTCTATTTATGATTTCAATAATTTCCCAATACCAGTGAAAGCTGAATCAGTTACAGTTGAAAAAGGTGAAATTCATATTAAGATTAAACCTGTACTCAATTAGAAAGGAAATATCGTGCATACTGTTAAGAAAACTAAGCACTCATTAGTTCTTATACTATGTATCATAGTAGGACTTATTTCAGCACTCTATTTAGTAATGGAGCGCAATACAATTGAAAAGGCACAAAATCATATTGAGAATATAGTAAGACCAATTTCTTCAGCTCCAGCAGCTAAGAATGTAATCTTCCTTTCAGCAGATGCTTTTGGTGTACTTCCGCCTGTATCAATCCTTACTCCTGAGCAGACAAAGTACTACTTCCTCTCAGGCTTTACAGCTAAGCTCGCAGGTACAGAGCGTGGCATTACAGAGCCAACTCCAACATTCTCTGCTTGCTTCGGTCAGGCTTTCCTTGAGCTTCACCCAACAAAGTATGCTGAAGAGCTCGTTAAGAAGATGGAAAAGAGCGGTGCTAAGGCTTACCTCGTAAACACAGGTTGGAACGGCACAGGCAAGCGTATCTCTATTAAGGATACAAGAGGTATCATCGACGCAATTCTCGACGGTTCTATCACAAAGGCTCCTACAAAGACAATCCCTCACTTCAACTTTGAAGTTCCTACAGAGCTTCCTGGTGTTGATCCTGCAATTCTCGACCCACGCGACACATATACAAATGTTGCTGATTGGGAAGCAAAGGCACAGGATCTTGCAGCTCGTTTTGTTAAGAACTTTGCTAAGTACGAAGGCAACGAGGCAGGTAAGGCTCTCGTAGAGGCAGGCCCTAAGGCTTAATCTTTGTATTAATTTTAGTACAAGCTAACTAAATAAATTTAAGGGTGCTTTCCATATGGACAGCACCCTTTTATAATGCGTAATATACTTAATATTTAAGACCTTAATAAAAAGTATCAACCTTTTACTTGCACAAAAGACTATTAAACAGCATAGATTTATCCCCGTACTTTTAATAAAAATCAAGAAATAGAATTAATAAAAACAATTGCCGCACCGATCATCATAATTGCGAATACAACAACCGCAACTATCATTGAAATATTATTACTCAATGCGTTTAAATCCAAACTGTTAGACGAATTAGACTTTTTATTGGGGGCAAGCACCGGAATGTGACATTTCTTTGCCCATACAATCAGTGAATTGTAATTATCACACCAATTAGAAACACCTACAAGTTTTTTGCCGTTGACATAAATTTTAGCGGTTTTAATCCTGCTCACCTTTATGTAATTAATCTGATCATAATGATATGGTTCATCTTTATAATAAAGATAGCTCGTCTGTACACTCGGGCATTTTTTTAGTTTTAAACATATAAGTAAAGCTATAGCAAAAAATATTGCAGTGCTCAATATGCTTATTATCAGAATTTGAACAGTACTTAAAGTAAAAGGCGTATGATTAACGGAAGAAGTAATCGCCTCTCGTATCAAAATTTTTGCGACAGGAATCAAGCCGATAACTATAATTGGTATAATAACGAAAAATCCGTTAAAATCATAGTTCAAATCAAATTTCGTATTAAAAACGGCTTTTTCAATGGCGGCATTTTCTTCATTTTGCCGCCTTACACCAAAATACTCAAGCTCTTCTTTGGCATAGTTATTTAAATCATTAACAATTGGCATAGTGTTTCCCCTTTTTTAATTCTTTATTATTACCATAGCGGTTGCTACACCGCCGTCCTGCATCATTTTTGCGAAATAATCAGTTTATCGGTAGTTATAGCCAAACGTCCTATAAATTTATTTAAAAAATCGTCAAGCGCATAAATATCTTGCATAAATCCGATTTCTATCGCCCGGCAAATTCTAAAAGCATAACGATATGCGTTCTCGTTTTTCATCTGACAAATCTGTAATGCAAGCGATGCTGTTAATCTTTGTTCTTCATGACCGAACAATGCATCAATACTTACACCAAGCACCTGCGATATGTCAGGCAATAATTAGGCATCAGGCGTGCCGCCTCTCTCCCACTTTGACACAGCTTGCGTTGTAACACCTAACAACTGACCGAGCTGTTCTTGCGTAAGTCCTTTTTTAGTACAATATTTTTTTAATTTGCTTGCCGATAACACTCATTTTTAAACCCTCAGTTGATTTTCTGTTTTTATATTATCACAAGCAAATGGCATTTGCAAGGTTTGGTAAACAACAGAATAGAGCGGTTTATGCAAAAAGTGATATTTGAATTATTTTATAAACTGAAAACTTGAAAAATGCAATTACCTCAATTATAATAATTACATAACATTATAATTGAGGTAATTATGAAAACTAAAAAACGAAAAACCGCAAAAATCACTGTACCTACCGCACTTGCTTTGATATGCTGTTTTGCGGTGATTTTAATTATAAACAATCAGCCGACAGAAAATACTGCAAAAGACGAAATTATCTCCCTTAAAGATATTCCCGATTATTCAGGTTCTGCTTTTATAGAAATAAACGGCAACGAACCGTATTTCAGTGATGACGATTACACAACATCATCATTTGAATACTATGCGGATTTAGACGAATTAGGAAGATGCGGCACAGCCTATGCCTGCGTTGGTACAGATATAATGCCGACAGAAGAGAGAGGTCAGATAGGCAGAATTAAACCGTCAGGCTGGCAAACAGTAAAATATGACTTTATTGACGGAAAATATCTGTACAATCGCTGTCACCTTATCGCCTATCGGCTTACGGGCGAAAATGCAAATGAAAAGAATTTGATAACAGGAACAAGATACCTGAATGTAACGGGTATGCTGCCCTTTGAAAATATGGTTGCAAATTATGTAAAAACAACCGGTAATCACGCACTTTACCGTGTAACTCCTGTTTTTGAAAATGACGACCTTGTTGCCAAAGGAGTATTAATTGAGGCAAAATCCGTTGAAGATAAAGGCGAGGGTGTAACATTGTGCGTATACTGCTACAATGTTCAGCCAAATGTAACTATCGACTATAAGACAGGTAAAAGTGAATATAACGAAAATGAATACTAAACAAATTCCCGCAATGCATTAATCTGCATTACGGGAATTTTTCGTATTACGATCTTTTACATAATTATATAGCTGTCAAAATATTTTTCTTGAAATTTAATCTGCCGCATAATTTTTTCTTTAGTAAAAGAAATGTTTTCAGGTGTAACAATCCATTTTTCTTCTATATCATCATTACGATGAACAATCACAATTACTTTTCCTTTAAAAGATTTAAGCGGATAATTCAAGCCTAAAATATAAGAGTTCTGCTCCTCACCACCCGGTGCAATTACACCGGGTACATAACCGTAATTAACAGAACAGTGAATATATTTACATATTTTGCTTTTTAAAAATATTTATCTTCTTTTATATATGACAATTTCAGGATTTGAACAATTTTCACCGTACTCACTTACAAGAATAAAATCCAATCCGGCAACCAAACCAAAACATCTTGTAATAGATCCGTCATTAAATTCACATTCAACTTGATTACACAAGTATATACTGTTATCATCAAGCAATTTTAAATTTTTACCGTTCGGCATACGATAAGACAAATTTACATATACCCCATTCATTGCATATAACTCATTTATAGCAGGCATTCCCGGAATATTAAGAGAATTAAACTCGTCAATCAACTGATTTTTCAGCACAATATAGTTGTTCATTCCTCCCATATCAATACATTGATAAATAAAACATTGCTTTCCAAACGGACAACCTTTAGTTTCATTGCAGCCTTTGCAATTTCTGCTTTTGCCATAGCCGCAGTTATCACAATCCGCCCCACATAATGATTTCATATTTATCCTCCAATTATTTTGAAAATTTGGATAATTATTATAATGCAATATAACATTAATGTCAACAGTTTAAAAATATAAATATTTATATCAAATTTATCTAAAACATTTATATAAAACTTAATAATCAATTATTTGTTTGTTTTTTGGGAAGTGTTACAAGCATTACTGTTCCATTTTCGTCGCTTTTTTCAGCTTTTACCGTACCGTTGTGCAAAAGTACAATTTCCCATACAAGTGATAGTCCAAGACCTACACCGCCGTATGCTCTGCTACGAGATTTATCAACACGGAAAAATGGTTGAAAGATACTTTCTCTATACTGCTCGGGTATACCATAACCGTTATCTTTAACTCGTATATAAAGCTGATTATTCTTTTCGTCAACAGTTATAATTACAGAAGCATTTTCTCTGTTGTAGCGTATTGCGTTTTCAGTTAAATTAAATAATAAACGATAAATTAAGGTGTCACTGCCTATCATCATACCATTGCCGTTGTATTCAAGGCGAATATTCTTTTTTTCTGCAAGGGGAGCAAGGTCGGTAAATATTTCTTCAATCATAGGGGCAATTTCTATTGTATCTTTGCACTCAACTGTACGAAGCTCACTCATTTCAAGCAGAGTTTTTGTCATTTGTGACATTCTTTCGTTTTGCTCTTGTAGCAGTGCAAGAAATTCTGCTGTATCGTTGCTCATATTTGGGTGCTCAACAGAAAAAAGTTCAATTTGTGCTTGAGTTAAGGCAAGTGGTGTTCTTAACTCGTGCGCTGCATTTCCTGTGAATTGCCGTTGAGCAGCAAAACCGTTGTCGAGTCGGTCAAGCATATTGTTAAATGATTGACAAAACTGTTTAAATTCCGGCAAAACATCGTCGCTTATTTTCATATCTGCCAAATTGTTGGGCTGTACATTCTCTACTTGAGAGGCAAAACTTTTTAGCGGCTTTAAAGCACGACCACTGACAAAATATGCAAGTATACCACCAAGTACGCTTACGGCAATTGTTATGTACCAATTAGTAGTATTGAATGAATCTTGTGCACCACTGATAATAATGGTAAGCTCACTGTCGGGATTTTCATTTTCCGGATTAAATGAACTCGGTTTTCCTTTATCAATTTCACTGTATGCTGATATTCCGTTGCCTATTGAATCCATATATCGTTTGCCTGAATAACCGATTAAACAATTCATTAGCACACAAGTTATGCAAATTAAAACTGTGGTCATTAAGGTTATTCGCCATTGTAAAGAAAGTTTTTTCATTTTTTCTCCTCCATTACATAGCCCTCGCCTATACGGTTGTGAATAGGGTCATAGTCTAATGCATTACGAAGCTTTTTCCTTAATGATGAAATGTGCACTCTTATTGAGTTGCTGAAATTGTCAACACTGCTGTCCCATACGTGTTCAATCAACTCCTCTTGACTTACAGGTCTGCCTTGATTTAACATTAGATATTCAAGTATTCCTGTTTCCTTGCGAGTTAAAGATAATTCTTCATCATTTACATCTGCTTTGCGTGTTTTTGTGTTAAATGAAAGATTTGAACATTTTAAAACAATATCGTTTTGAGTGAACTTTCTAAGGGTAAGGTTTCGTATTCTTGCCGAAAGCTCATCTAAGTGAAATGGTTTTGTTAAATAATCATTTGCACCTTCATCTAATCCTAAAACCTTGTCTGCAACCTCACAACGAGCCGATAGAATTAAAACCTTTGTGTCAATGTCTGTTTGCCTCAGAGTTTTCAATACTGTCATTCCGTCAACATTAGGTAGGTTTAAATCGAGCACAACAAGGTCGAAACTTTCAACACTAAGCATATCTAATGCCTTTTGACCGTCATAGCAATAATCAACACTGTAAGCAAGACACTTAAGACTTCTTACGATTGTGTCACAAAGAGCAACCTCGTCTTCAACAACTAAAATATGCATAATTATCTCCTAACACTTGTATTATTGGTAAAATATCTTTATTATAGATTATAACACATTATAACACAAAAAAATAAAATCTTTGTTAAATTTCTTTCTTAACAAGGATTTTATATCGTTCGTGATATAATAAGGCTAAAGATGAAGGGAGTGGTTAAATTGTTCAAAGTAAAAAAAGCAATATTTCAAATCGGTTTCCTTGTTGCCGGAGTGGTTATGCTGTGCTATGGAGCAATGCGTGGTGAGGCAGACACCGTGCTTAGCAAAGCAATAAGATTATGCTTGGAGTGTATTGGAATTGGATAAAAGAAAAAAGAATGTTTCAAAGCTTTTAAGCCGTTTTCGTACTTGTATTCAGGCAGGTGCAACGCTTTTGACAAATATTCATTTACCTAATTTTTTTAAAGGCGGAATATATCAGGGCAATGGCAAGGCTGTGTGCGTACCGGGACTAAATTGCTACTCTTGTCCTGCTGCGTCAGGTGCGTGTCCAATCGGCTCGTTTCAGGCTGTTGTAGGCTCATCAAAATTTAATTTTTCATATTATGTAACAGGATTTTTAATTTTGCTTGGCGTGTTGCTTGGTCGATTTATTTGTGGCTTTTTGTGTCCTTTTGGTTGGCTTCAAGATTTGCTTAATAAAATACCGTGTAAAAAGCTTTCAACAAAAAAACTAAAGCCTTTAACATATTTAAAATATATCATCTTGCTGGTGACGGTTATATTGCTACCTGTACTTGTGGTTAATGATGTTGGAATGGGCGACCCGTTCTTTTGTAAATATATATGCCCACAGGGTGTGCTTGAGGGTGCAATTCCATTGTCTGCTATTGATGAGGGTATACGCTCGGCTTTAGGAAATAAATTTATTCAAAAGCTTATTATTTTGATTATTGTAGTTGTACTGAGTGTGGTTTTCTATCGTCCGTTTTGCAAGTGGATTTGTCCACTCGGTGCTTTTTATGCATTGATGAACAAGGTGTCGTTGCTTGGAATAAAGGTTGATAAGCATAAATGCGTGTCTTGTGGCAAATGTGCAAGAGCGTGTAAAATGGATGTTGATGTAGTAAAAACACCAAACAGCACTGAGTGTATTCGTTGTGGTAAGTGTATAACTGCTTGTCCTACTGATGCAATAAGCTTTCACTACGGATTTGGTATGCCTGATAAAAATCTTTGCAACACTGTAAAAGAAAATAATAAAACAGATATTAAAACAAATAACAACAAAGATATAACAACGGAGGAATAAAATTATGAAAAAATCAAAAATATTAACTATACTTATGGTTTTAGTGCTTATGTTTAGCCTTGTTGCTTGTTCAACAACTAAAAATAACGACAAATCTCAGTCAAATAATACTGCTGATATTTCAAATTTAATGGAAAGTGAACCAAGCAATTTAGATGACGCAACTGCACTTTATCAAAAGCTTATGCAAAAAGAAAATGAAATTTTTTCAAGTAATTCACAGCTTTGGGAAAAAGTGTTTATGTCAGCAAATAAGGACACTCCTATGATTGAAGACGGAACAAATTATGGCGACTTTTTGCTCAATACTATTGAAAACGGTAAAGATAAGTTTACTGCAGATGAGTTGAAAATTCTTAAAGACGGTGCAAATCAAATTAAAGAAATTGAGGGTAAACTCACAATTTTAGAACAAAAATATCCGGGCTGTGGCAGTAAGCCGAGCGAGGGTGACAGTATTGACGCTGAAAGTGCAGGTATGGTAAGTGACAATAGCGAACTTACTAAGTTTCCAAGCTTTAAGGGTAAGGACCTTGACGGAAATGATGTTAACAGTGATGACATCTTCTCATCTAACAATGTAACTGTTATTAACTTTTGGTTTACTACTTGTAATCCTTGTGTAGGTGAACTTGGCGATTTGGAAAAGCTTAATAAAGAACTTGCAGAAAAAGGTGGTACCGTTATAGGTATTAACTCATTTACTCTTGACGGTGACAAGAGTGCTATATCTGAGGCTAAGGATGTTTTGACTAAAAAGGGTATTACCTACAAAAATATTTGGTTTGATTCAAACAGTGAGGCCGGTAAATTTGCTTCAGGTCTTTATTCATATCCAACAACATATGTAGTTGATAAAAACGGAAATATTGTAGGTCAACCAATTGTTGGTGCAATAACTTCATCATCACAAGCACAGCAACTTAATAAACTTATTGATGAAGCAATTGAAAACAGTAAAAAATAAAGATTTTAAATATCTCTCTAAATCTTATTAAAACCATATAAAGAAATAAATCCCAAGGCACATTTTATCGTGTGTTTTGGGGTTTATTCGTTTATATTGGTTCATCACGATTTTTTGCTGCAAAAAGCCCTTGATCCGGTTTGCTGCTCGGTATGTTATCCGTGTTCCGGGATATTTGAAAGGTATTTCTTCTGTAAATGTTTCGTGGCAACAGTTACATTGATATCTATGGATAAAGAAGTTCCATATGTGTGTAGTACCTCTCTGTATTGGAATATCTTTGAGTTTGACTTGACAGTTTTCATAAATATATACACTGCCTCTGCAATAAGGCATCGGATTGACTGCGTTGACCTTACGCTCTCCAAAAACAGTACGCTTTTATCATTATTAGGGCTGATTCCTATATGTGTTTCTTTAAATCCTTAACTTTCAAATTCAACTTTGATATTATCTAAATAGAGCATAGGTTTCTCACCTCCATTGTTTGTCTTGTCAACTACAATTCTGGAGCTTCCTATGCTCTTTTTCAATATTTATTTTTGATTATCCCACATTTTTCCGTGATGAGGGAAAAATATAAGTCCAAATTAAGTCCATAACAGTAACATAGCATATAAAATTAATCCCGAAAAGTCAGTATTAATCAGACTTTTCTGGGTTTTGTTAATCATTCCCACTCGCTCCCGAAAAGCATAACTTAAACAGTTTTGCTTAAGTTATTTCACTTGTGGGATTTATATTATCTGTATTATCCATAAGTTATGGACAATTAGATTTTTCGTTGCCATCGTGTTGCCACGATGATAGAAATATTATACTTGTTTCTTCGATGATCTTCAAGGTTTTATGTTAATGTTTTAATCATTACTGCCAAAAATCACGGATACATTCAATTCAGGAAACTCTGCTGTTGCTTGGAAGTCATCTCCGTTAGCTTTAACTGTCATTACATAATTTGTGTCAGCATTGCAAATAGCTTCATTATCATCAGGAGAGGGGTTGATATAATATTGTCTCTGAACTTCAATAATAATGGAATCTGAGGCAGTATCTACTTTCATATCAAGAACATTATCTTGATCGTACCTTGAACCTCTACCGGTCGGAATAGCATATTTACCAAACCACGGATAAATCTTTTCCTTTCCGGATTCAATATCCTTGACAAACAAATATAACTCTGTCCCATACGTAGAACCGTTAACCTGAACTAATTTGTTGTGAAAGACACAAGTTTTACTTCTTGCTTTACCGAAGAATAAAACTTTCTTAGGGTCAGCCTTCTTTTGCCCAACAGTACATCCACCACCGCCATCTGGATAACAGCCATAATTATAAAAAAGATATTCGTCATTTTCTGCAACAAGAAAGCACTTAGACCCTTCCCAAGATTGCTTTCCCGCAACACCTTCTTTTACAGCCTTTTCTATATCAATTTTCAATGGAGAAAGCAGCGGAAGTTCAGCGCATTTATTACGCTCGTCGCCTTCAAAAAAGTAATCTGCCGGAACCCCCTTTGTCATTACTGTTCGATTAGCTTTTATAATAATATGTTCAGGCTGAAATACCACATTTCTTTTCGTCTGCTCACCATTGACAGCCTTATCTTCTTCCATCATTTTATATGCAGTTACAGACTCAGTTACTGCATCAAAAATGGTATTCACCGCATCTGATGTTGCTTGTGTGTTGCTTTTCTTGTTCTTCTTGAAAAATGAAAACAGTCCCATAATAGACCTCCTTGTATGTAATTGAAAGTCAATTACTATTTAATAATCTCTGTTCCACACTCATGACAGAACCCACTATCTGCTTGAAGTTGTGCTCCACACTTACGACAGAAGTTTGATTGTACGATAGTGGCGTTTTCGGAAACAGGAGCTTCAGCAACTGGTTGAACCTTCGGAGTTGCAGGAATAGCAATTTGGTCACATGAATAATTTTCAGATGTTGCCAAAACGTTGCCACGAGGACTTTTTAATCCTCAAAAGCCCAGTATATATGCGGGTTTTCAGCGTTTTTGATATTATTCCCACTCGTTGCCGAAAGGCTAAACTTAACACATTTTGTTTATAAAACGTATCGTGTAGTCTTTGTAGTGTTTTGATAATCCATATTATCATACCTGTATGACGAGAATTTATCATTTCCTTATCAGGTGCGATAAAACCGATGGTTGCAAGAAAAGAATAATCACAACCGAAT
>ERZ773204.3112-NODE-3112-length-10603-cov-5.441316_pt1 | contig 10603 bp, 8 predicted proteins | sample MGYA00581007_ERZ773204 | MGnify/ENA primary metagenome ERZ773204 (study PRJEB29015, sample SAMEA2737757) | human gut metagenome | biome: human gut; feature: human-associated habitat; material: faeces | place: China | collected 2012 ... | reverse complement strand
TCGAGCCCAAGGTCCTGAAAAAAATGAAGGCTGCGGAGGAAGCTGCCGCCGCTGCAAAGGAGGAGTAAGATGTCCTTTTTTGTCAACACCATGGTCTGCGGCTTTTCGCTGTATCAGATCCTGGCGTTTTTCCTGATCTACTCCTGCCTGGGCTGGTGTCTGGAGGTCATCTATGCTGCCGTTTCCACCGGCCAGCTGGTGAACCGCGGCTTTCTGAACGGCCCGGTCTGCCCCATCTACGGCTTTGGCATGATCATTGTGCTGTTCACCCTTTCGCCGCTGGTAGACAACCTGCTGCTGCTCTATATCGGCGGCGTGATCCTGCCCAGCGTGCTGGAGCTGGCGGGCGGCTGGGCGCTCTACAAGCTCTACCACACCCGGTGGTGGGATTACAGCGACTTCCCCTTCAACATCGGCGGATATATCTGCCTGGAGTTCTCCCTTTTGTGGGGCGTGGGCACCGTTGTGGTGATGAAGGCCGTTCACCCCGTGATCGCGGGCCTTGTGGAGATGGTCCCCCAGATGGTGGGCTTCGTCCTCATGTGCATCCTGTACGCCTGCTACGCCGCCGATGTGGTGGTGACCGCCTTTGCGGCCTCTGACCTGGCCCGTGAGCTGGATGCCCTGGAAAAGGTGGCCGACAGTATGCACGCCGTGTCCGATGCCATGACCGAGCTGCTGGGCACCACCGCCATGGATGTGGACCAGAAGATGGACGAGAGCCGCCTGCAGCTCAAGCTGGCGGCTGCCGAGGCCCGGGACAATGCCGCCAAACTGAGCCCCCGGGATGCCGCTGCCGCCCTGCGCGCCAAGGCCGACGAGGCCATGGAGGCCGCCCGCAAGTCCTCGCAGGAGGCCCGGCTCAATGCCTCTGAGGCCGCTACTGCCGTTAAGCTGGCTGCCAGGGGCACCGCAGAGCGCACGGCAGAGCTGCTCCGTCTGGAACAGCTGGCCGAGGAACTGCAGGCCCGCAGCGAGGAGATGCGCGCCCGCACCCGGAGCTCCAAGTACTTTGGCAAGGGCCGTATGCTCCGCGCTTACCCCAAGCTGCGCCACGGCGAAAAGCACCGCTCTCTGGACGAGCTGCGGGAGCGCCTGAAGTACGAGCGCAGGCACTGACCCTGACCGCTGCAGCAACCCCAAATGCCCCTGACCGGCTTCTTTCGGTCAGGGGCATTTTTCTTGCACTGCATTCTCCATAAAATCAGGCAGATCTTGTGCTGCCGCAGGATTTTGTTTTCATTCTGTTTTCCACCTTGTACGCTCCTTTTTTGTATACTCTTCCAAATCTATTTTCGTCATATTGACAAAAAAAAAAAAAGAGTATCTTATCCTGTGCAATATGCTATTCCCGCTAAAAACTGAAGAATCGGCAAGCCAGTCGAAAAGCTGCGACGCAAAGCTACAGGGCCTGTAATATACAAGGGTTCAGAGTGTCGTACCAGCCGTTTGGCCGGTGCGGCACTCTTTTGTTTTGGCTGAAATAGAGAGTTTTTGGGAATATCATGGAAAAGGAGTAAAAAATTATGAGACCCAAGCGTTTGATCAGCTTATTGGTTGCGGTCTGCATGATGATCACCATGCTGCCCCTGTCGGCAGTCACGGCATTTGCAGAAGACACGTCATCGTCAACTAAATATGGTACAGCCATCGTTGACGGTTACAAGTATGAGTATAAGGTAAATGAAGCCGATAATACTGCAACCATCACAAAATTTCTTGGCCCTGATGGTTCAGCAAAAAGCACTGGCTCCTACGACATCACCATACCCGAAAAGTTGGACGACCACCCTGTAACCGGTTTGGGAGATTATTCATTTGCCACCGAAGAAAACGGCTCCCCACTGTACGACATTCATCATCACAACATTCACTCCGTCACAATTCCAGAAAGCGTTACTTCCATCGGTCAGTCTGCCTTTGAATCTTGCTTCAGCTTGGACTCTCTTATCATCAAAGACGCTGCCACATCGATAGGGGCGAGCGCCTTTGATGGGTGCAGTCATCTTACAACGCTTTCGTTAGGTAAAAATATTACGACGATCGGCGATTATGCCTTTCAAGGATGCTCCTATCTGACGAACGTCACAATTCCAGAAAGCGTCACTTCCATCGGCCGGCAGGCCTTTTATCTCACCGACCTGAATACTCTTACCATCAAGGGTCCTATAAAGTCGATGGGATATGCTGCCTTTGCAGGCTGCACAAATCTCACATCGCTTTCGCTGTATGACGGCATTCAAACCATTGGCGAGGGCGCCTTTATAAACAGTACTTCTCTGGAGGCCGTCACCATTCCACAAAGCGTCACTTCCATCGGAGCATCTGCTTTTGTAAACTGCTCCAATCTGAGCACGATCACCATCCCGGAAAAAGTAACAACCATTGAATCTAATACCTTTAACGGTTGCTCCCATCTGGAATCCATTATGCTCCCTGCTGGATTGACTTCTTTCCAAGACCGTCTGGAAGATTGTCCGGCTGGGAACCCCAATGGTGCCATCTACTACAAAAACTACAAGGCCGCCGCAGATGCTCTGCTTGCAGACAATGATGCCAATTCTAACATTGATGCCAATGATAAACTGAGAAAACGCAATTTTCTTTACCTCTGCAAGGTGACCTTTGATGCCAATGGCGGCACCCTGACCGACAAGGGCGGCAACCCGACCGACCACGCTGTGGTGTCGGCTTATAAGACCAAAAAAATCAATGCAGACGATCTGAAAGCCATCCCTAATCCCACCCGTGCGGGTTACAAGTTCACCGGCTGGTACACCAAAGATGGCAACCTCTTTAATGTGAAAGATACCGCAATTACGGAGGACATCACCCTCCATGCCGGTTGGGAGTTCGACCCCAAAGCTCCGGGCTTCCACCCGCTGACCGTGACAGGCGGCATTGTTACCGTGAAAAACGGTGACAAGGATGTGACCGATACCTTGACTGTTACTACTGACGAGACCACCGGCAAAAAGACCTACTCTGTACCGGACGGCGCAGAAGTGACCGTGACGCTGGACAAGACCCTGATCCCTGAGGGCATGGTGTTTGACATCTGGTCTACCGGCAAGTTCTCCCTGCCGCTGGGTCAGGACTACAAGGCTGAGACCATCACCTTTACCATGAACACCATGAGCAGTGATGCGGATATTGCCGCACAGTACCGCGATGCCACCATTGAAGATGATGGGCCCAATGTGCTGGGCACTGCCGCGATCATTGGTACTGCTGCTGTGGGCGGTGCAGTGCTGGGCTATCAGGCCTATTCTCTGGGCGCTGAATTTGCAGGCAAGCTGATGGCTCTGCCCTACTTCCCCAGCAACCGCAGCGCCCTTGCCATGATGCTGTGGGAGGATGCAGGCAAGCCCATGCCCGAATCCGAACTGCTCTACCCCGATGTCGGTCAGGAAGAGCGGGATATGGATCTGCAGCACGCCGCCCGCTGGGCCATGGAAAACGAGCTTATCCCTGACCTGAACGATGAGGGCACGGCTCCGGAAGAGATGAAGTTCTTCCCGGCCAATCCCGTAAGCAAGCTCGATGTGCTGAATGCATGGCAGAAGGCACAGGAGCTCAAGAACAACTAACGCCATCCCCGAATATTCCCAAATATACGTAGAAGCGCCTCATCCTTCACCGGATGGGGCGCTTCTGCGTTGTAATGAGTCGAATTTTCTGTTATACTGTACCTGTCGGCCTTCCGACCCATTTGATGTGGGAAGGAGGTGGTAACCATGGAAATGGTAGTCTCATTTATACTGTCCGTCGCAGCGGGTGTGGTCAGCTACTACATCTGCAAGTGGCTTGAGGAACAGTTCAAGGCCGGTAAGCACTAACCCTTAGCAAGCAGGAAGCCCCCTTGGTATTCGCAGTACCGAGGGGGCTTCTTGTTGCTTTGGTGGAACCATGGAATGGTTCCGTAGTCTCATCTACAACTTTAGTATATGCACTCCTGCGCAAAAAGTCAAGAGGGCCACCACAGATTTTGTTTCGCTCCTGCGCCTGTTTCAGCTTATCACGCCCACAGATCCTCGGGGTACAGGCCCTCCTTGGTTTTCTGGGCGATGGCTGCCACCACGGTGGGCTTATCCTCACGGTAGGTCACGCCGTACCATTTATCGGTGCTCTTGAGCACGGTGACTGCCGCCTTGCCCTCATCGATGAGCTCGCTGGCCACGGTGGGCAGGAAATACTCGCACTTGAGGGGGTTCTTGGGCAGATTCTCATGCAGCCAGCCTGCAAAGCGGCGGTCGGCCTCGTCCAGGAAGCTCTTGCCGAAGCCCCACAGGTTCATGCTGACAGGTGCTTCCACCGGCAGGTCATCCGTGCCCTCACCGGTGAGGGAGGTGCAGCGGATGCCGCCCTCATAGGTCTCGATGCCGGTGCGCTCGGTCACGCTGTGCAGGGTGCCGTCCGGGTTCACCACGCAGACACCGCGGGAGACGGTGCCGTTCTCAGAGACGGTATTTTTGAGCAGGTAGCTCACCATGCAGTAATCGTAAACTGCGCCGTCCTGATGGGTGGACAGATACTCATAGATGACCTTGAAGGCCTCGGGGCCATAGTAATCGTCCGCGTTGATGACAGCGAAGGGACCATCGATGAGGTCTTTTGCGGCCAGCACGGCGTGGCAGGTGCCCCAGGGCTTGACACGGCCCTCGGGGATGGTGAAGCCTGCGGGCAGTTCATCCAGCTGCTGGAACGCGTATTTCACGTTCATGCCCTGAGAGACGCGGTCACCGATGGCGGCTTTGAAGGCCTCCTCGATCTCGTGCTTGATGACAAAGATCACGGTCTCAAAGCCTGCGCGGTGGGCATCGTACAGGGAGTACTCCACAATGGGCTGACCCTTGGGGCCCACCGGGTCGATCTGCTTCATGCCGCCGTAACGGCTGCCCATGCCGGCAGCCATGACCACCAATACCGGTTTGTTCATTTTTCTTTCCTCCTGCGTCAGTGCGCTGTTCTTTGAGTCTATTATACTCCAAAATTTCCCGGGCAACAAGGGATAGCTTTTCCTTGAATTTTTGCATGGATTCTCACCCGCTGCCGTGATAGAATAGAGGCAATGGAGTTTCCGCAGAAAAGGAGAATGCTTATGTCAACCAAAACTGTCTGGATCACCGGCGCGTCCTCCGGCATCGGGCGGGAGTTTGCCCGCCGCTATGCCCGGCTGGGTTTCCGGCTCATCCTGACCGCCCGCCGCCGCGACCGGCTGGAGACCCTTGCCGCTGAGCTCCGGGCGAAACACGGCACCCTCTGCCGCATCGTACCCGCCGACCTTGAGCAGGATGCGCAGGTCACCGCCCTGTGCGAAGCACTGGCAGACGAACGCATCGACCTGTTCATCAACAACGCGGGCTTTGGTGCCTGCGGTGCCTTTTCCGAGACGGACGAGGGCAAGGAGCTTTCCATGCTGCGGGTGAACGTGCTGGCCATGCACCGGCTGTTCAAGTTCACCCTGCGCAAGATGGAAGCCCAGGGCTTTGGCACCATCCTGAACGTGGCATCCTCGGCGGGCCTGCTGCCGGGCGGGCCCTATATGGCGGGCTACTACGCCTCCAAGGCATACGTTGTCAGCCTGACCCGCGGCGTGGCCGAGGAGCTGCGGGAGCAGCACAGTCCGGTCTATGTCTGTGCCCTCTGCCCCGGCCCCGTGGACACCGAGTTCAACGACCGCGCCGACGTGGTGTTCGCCCTCAAGGGCATCACCCCGGAACTCTGCGTGGAGGAGGCCATGCGCGGGATGCTCCACCGCAAGACCATCATCGTGCCCAGCACCCTGATGCGCCTTGCCACCACGGCCCAGAAGCTCGTTCCCACGCCCCTGCTCATGCCCATCCTGGCCCACCAGCAGAAGAAAAAGCTGGGCTGATGGCCGCTTGACAGCGCACCGCCGCTCATGTATCCTAGAGGTATCCGAAAAACAGGAGGAATGTTCCATGAAGATTGCACTCATCAACGAAAACAGCCAGGCCGCCAAGAACGGCATCATTGAAGCCGCCCTGAAAAAGGTGGTGGAACCCATGGGCCACGAGGTGGTCAACTACGGCATGTACACCGCCGAGGATGCCGCCCAGCTGACCTATGTTCAGTGCGGCATTCTGGCCGCCATCCTGCTGAACAGCGGCGCGGCCGACTACGTCATCACCGGCTGCGGCACCGGCGAGGGTGCCATGCTGGCCCTGAACAGCTTCCCCGGCGTGATCTGCGGCCATGTGGAGGACCCCGTGGACGCTTACACCTTTGCCCACGTCAACGACGGCAACGCCGTTTCCATGCCCTTTGCCAAGGGCTTTGGCTGGGGCGGCGAGCTGAACCTCGAGTACTGCTTCGAGAAGCTGTTCGGCTTTGGCCACGGTCAGGGCTACCCCAAGGAGCGCGTTGTGCCCGAGATGCGGAACAAGGCCATTCTGGATGATGTGCGCGCCGCCACCTTCAAGCCCCTGATCGAGTGCCTGCAGAGCATCGACCAGGATCTGCTCAAGGGAGCCATTGCAGGCGAGAAGTTCAGCGAGCTGTTCTTCGCTTCCTGCAAGGACGAGCAGCTGGCTGCCTACATCAAGACCCTGCTGTAAGCGGAAGCAGCAGGATATGCGAATCTTATCCAAACACATCCTGCCCGCCCTGAAAAGGGCGGTTTATGATACGAAACACGAGGAAGTCTAATATGGCATGGTTATACCATTTCAATCAGATCGTCACCCACGGCATGGAGGGGTTTCTGGAGACGGCGGTGCCGATGATCTCCGGGCTGGCTGAGATCATCGGCCTGTTCATCATCGTCACAAGCCTTGTCAAGGCCACCTACCACTATGTACGGGCCACCTTTTTCCATGGCCAGCACGATTTCCTCCACGAGATGTCCAGCGGCCTGACCACGGCGCTGGAGTTCCTGATGTCGGCGGAGATCGCCAAGACCTTCCTGCTGCAGAATCTGGAATCGGTGGTGCCGCTGGCGGCCACCTTTGCCCTGCGGGCCATGATGAGCCTGATGCTCCACTGGGAGATGGAGGGCGGGCACCGCTCCGGCCGCAAAAAGGAAGAACCGCCCGCCGGTGAGGCCGAGAAAAAAGAATGACTTATAAAGTTTCCCTCTTTTTTCTCGGTTCTGTGTTGTGTAAAACGTAAAAATCGCACCCCGGCTCTTGACAGTTTTGCACAAAGGGGCTATACTCGTGCCATCGAAAGCAAAGGCGCTGACGGAAGTGATTCCGCCAGCGCCTTTTGTGTTTTCGCTGGATATTGCTCGGGAGGAATAGAGGGCCTCCTGAACAAGGCTCCCGCGCACATTCGGTGCGGGGAGCGCATTACAAACCGGGGAGGTATTATAATGTTCAGTTCCATAAACACCTGTTGGGTGCTGGTTGCGGCATTCCTGGTCTACTTTATGCAGGCCGGTTTTGCGCTGTGTGAGGCGGGTTTTACCCGCGCCAAAAACACCGGCAACATCCTGATGAAAAACATGATGGACTTCTGCATCGGCACACCGTGCTACTGGGTCATCGGCTTCGGCCTGATGTTCGGCGGCACAAGCGCTCTGATCGGTGGGTTCGATCCGTTCATTCAGGGCGATTACAGCCACCTGGGGCTTGATATCCCGCTGTGGGTGTACATCGTGTTCCAGACCGTGTTCTGTGCCACGGCAGCCACCATCGTGTCCGGCTCCATGGCCGAGCGCACCAACTTCAAGGCTTACTGCGTTTACTCCGCTGCCATCTCGCTGGTGGTCTACCCCATCTGCGGCCACTGGATGTGGGGCGGCGGCTGGCTGCAGAGCATGGGCTTCCACGATTTTGCAGGTTCCGCAGCCGTGCATAATGTGGGCGGCGTCATCGCCTTGCTGGGCGCTTGGATGCTGGGTCCCCGTATTGGCAAGTACGACAAGGACGGCAACCCCCACGCCATCCCCGGCCACAACCTGACCGCCGGTGCACTGGGCGTGTTCATCCTGTGGTTCTGCTGGTTCGGCTTCAACGGCGGCTCTTCCCTGAGCCTGTCCACCGACGCTTCCATGACCATGACCGGTCTGGTCTGCTTCAACACCAACCTTGCCGCAGCCGTTGCCACCTGTGTGACCATGATCTTCACCTGGCTGCGCTACGGCAAGCCCGATGTCTCCATGACCCTGAACGGCTCTCTGGCCGGTCTGGTCGCCATCACCGCAGGCTGCGACGCGGTCTCTCCCTTCGGTGCCTTCATCATCGGCTTCGTGGCCGGTATCCTCGTGGTCCTGAGCGTTGAATTCTTTGATAAGATCGCAAAGATCGATGACCCCGTGGGTGCTGTCTCCGTTCACTTTGCAAACGGCGTGTGGGGCACCATTGCTGTGGGCCTGTTCTCCAACGGCGGCGACGGCGTGGGCAAGGGCCTGTTCTACGGCGGCGGCTTTGCACAGCTGGGCACCCAGCTGCTGGGCCTTATCACCGTTGATGTGTACGTTGTGGTCGTGATGTTCATCATCTTCAAGATCATCGACAAGACCATCGGCCTGCGCGTCCCTGCTGAGGTGGAGATCGACGGCCTGGATATCCACGAGCACGGCCTGACTTCTGCTTACGCCGGTTTCTCCATCTCCGATGCCAACGCCGCTGCCATGGTGCCCAACGAGAACACCGATCTGGGCGAGGATGATGCCTCCAAGGCAAGCGCCGTGCAGATGAACGCTGCCGTGCCTGTGGTCAAGGAGCCTGCCGTCATCCACGATGGCATCTACGACACCGGGATGCACAAGGTGTCCATCATTGCAAAGCTCTCCAAGTTCGATCAGCTCAAGACCGCGCTGAACGATCTGGGTGTGACCGGCATGACCGTGACCCAGGTGATGGGCTGCGGCATCCAGAAGGGCACCACCGAGAAATACCGCGGCGTGCCTGTGGACAGCACCCTGCTGCCCAAGATTAAGGTTGAGGTCATTGTTTCCAAGATCAGCGTGGACGCTGTGGTGGATGCCGCCAAGAAGGCCCTGTACACCGGCCACATCGGCGATGGCAAGATCTTTGTTTACAACGTGACCCGCGTGGTCAAGATCCGCACCGGCGAAGAGGACTTCGCCGCCCTGCAGGATGTGGAGTAACGCTCCGCACAATTTCAACCGCTGTCCCGCTTTGAAAGCGTGACGATATTTGTTCTCCTTGTTCTCCTTTTTCCTTTTTCTGAAATCAATTCGGCAGAACCCCTGCTTCCTCCGCACAAGGAAGCAGGGGTTTGTCGTTGTCATCACGATGTGAGCCCCCCTGCAATGGTTCCGGGTTGACATCCCTGTGCGGGCGTGTTATTTTGGAGTGTAAAATTTTCAGTTTTTTTGTATCAGGAGTTTCTATGAGCAACTTGAATGATTTTAACCGCGAGGCCAAAGCCGCCCTGCGGGTGGCCCTGCAATGGCTGCTGCTGGCCGTGCCCACGGGTCTGGTCTGCGGCGCAGTCGGCACAGCGTTCCACCTGAGCGTGGAGTACGTCACCGAGCTGCGGGCCGCGCAGAGCTGGCTGCTGCTCTGCCTGCCGCTGGCGGGCCTTGCCATCGTGGCACTCTACAAGGTCACAAAGTGCGAAGGCGTGGGCACCAACAATGTCATCCGCGCCGTGCAGAGCGGCGAGCCGGTCAGCCTGCTGCTGGTGCCCGCTATCTTTCTGGGCACGGTGCTCACCCACCTGTGCGGCGGTTCTGCCGGCCGCGAGGGTGCCGCTTTGCAGATGGGCGGCAGCATCGGCTGGAACGTGGGAAAACTGCTCCACCTGAGCGATTACGTCCGCCGCACTGCCACCATCAGCGGGATGGCAGCGTTCTTTTCCGCCCTGTTCGGCACCCCGCTGACCGCCGCCCTCTTCGCCATGATGGTGGAGGACGTGGGGCTGACGTTCACTTCGGCCTTTATGCCCGCGTTCACTTCGGCCCTCATTGCTTACGGCGTATCCCTGTTCTTCGGGATCGCCCCGACCAATTTTGTGCTCAATTCCATCCCGCACCTGACGCTGGAAACCGCGCTTCAGACCGCCCTGCTGGGCATTGCCTGTGCCGCCGTGACCCGGCTGTTCTGCTGGACGCTTCACACCCTGGAGCACGGGATCCCCAAACGGATCCCGAATCCCTGGCTCCGGGCTTTTGCGGGCGGTGCAGCCGTGGTAGCGTTCTCGTATCTGTTCGGTGTCGGGCGGTACAACGGGGCCGGAATGGCCGTCATTGCCGATGCCGTGGAGCAGGGCACTGCCCTGCCCTGGGATTTTGCCTGCAAGATCTTCCTGACCGCCCTGACCCTGGCAGTAGGCTTCAAAGGCGGCGAGGTGGTCCCAAGTTTCTACATCGGGGCGACCTTTGGCTGCATCGCCGGGCCATGGCTGGGCCTGCCCGCCGGGTTTGCCGGTGCCATCGGTCTGGTCTGCGTGTTCTGCGGAGCCACAAACGCCCTGATCCCCTCCATCCTGCTGGGATTCGAGCTGTTTGGCGGGCAGGGGCTGGAGCTTATTGCGCTGGGCTGCGGCGTGTGCTACATGCTCTCGGGCCACCACGGCCTCTACAGCAGCCAGACCTTTGTCACCAACAAGCTGCGGCATCGGCTTCATTAAGAATAAGTACATCGGCCGCACCTTCATTCAGGGCAGC
>ERZ773204.3108-NODE-3108-length-10615-cov-8.785701_pt1 | contig 10615 bp, 7 predicted proteins | sample MGYA00581007_ERZ773204 | MGnify/ENA primary metagenome ERZ773204 (study PRJEB29015, sample SAMEA2737757) | human gut metagenome | biome: human gut; feature: human-associated habitat; material: faeces | place: China | collected 2012 ... | reverse complement strand
GATAAACGCTGAAGGCATCTAAGCGTGAAGCCCCCCTCAAGATGAGATATCCCATGAAGTTAATTCAGTAAGACCCCTTGAAGACGACGAGGTTGATAGGCTGTAGGTGGAAGTGTGGTGACACATGTAGCTGAACAGTACTAATAGGTCGAGGGCTTAACCGAAGAGGTTAGGTTTGTAAGGAAAGCAGAGAGAAAGAGAACTCAAAGCAGGATAGAACAAAGAGAGTTATCACAGAAGTGGTACGGATGGAAGATAGATTTAATGTGCAGTTTTGAAGGAACAAGCCTTCGTAAAGGGGTGTGGTCTAGTGGTATGATAGGGGTCTCCAAAACCTTTGGTGGGAGTTCGATTCTCTCCACCCCTGTTAGTGTATAAGTCGTTAGAGTTCATTAGATGTGGACTTTAACGATTTTTTTGTTTATATGTAATAATAAAATATTTTGAAAATATGTAATAAAATAATAAAGTATCTTGTATAAGAAATAAAAATGAGATACTATTTATATTAATCATCTTTTTATAGATTGTATTTTACATTTTCTTACTAAGAGTTTATATTTCTAAGTATCAAGAATGAATATTATATTAATAAAATCGACTTAACCGGATTAGTTACGGATAATTGGAAATGAGGTTTGGCATGAATAAGAGTGAGATTATTTTAAGTGCAGTTAAGTATTTTGGCAGAGATGCTAAGCGTATTAATCATTTTATGAAGGTTTATGGTTATGCGAAGACTATAGGAGAGCTTGAACACTTAAATGAAAGAGAACAGGATATACTTGAAGTCGCAGCAATACTTCACGATATTGGAATTAAAATATCAGAGGAAAAATATGGTTCAAGTGCCGGAATATATCAGGAAAAGGAAGGCCCTGCTGTAGCTGAACAACTTCTTAAAAATTCCGGTTATGATAAAGAATTTGTTGAAAGAGTTAAGTATCTTATTGGACATCATCATACATATGATAATATTACAGGGATGGATTATCAGATACTTGTAGAGGCAGACTTTATTGTAAATATATATGAAGATGATATGGATTGGTCTGCTATTAAAAAAATTATAGACAGGATATTCAGAACAGAAACAGGTACGTTAATTGTAAAAGAGATGTTTTTACAGTCAGATAAATAATTGTGTTAAATATAAATATTATATATATTATAAATGAGCAAATATAGAAAAATGTATAAAAACACTCTCTTATTGTACTCGACATAAATACATTGCGTCAAATAAAATGAAAAATATCTTTGTAATACGGATGAATTTGTATAACATTTTAAATTTGCCCATATATATTAATTTATAAAAGTATATAGAATAATTATGCATGATTAAGAGGTATATAATTAGTCAGTATTTTATTGAAGAAGAATATAAGATTAATAGAAATGAGGAATAAATATGGCATATACTGTTAATAGTAATACATTTAAAAATGGAAATAATAAAAAGAAAAAGAAAAAGAATCAATGGATTCCATTAATAGTAATAGTAGTATTAGCATTAATACTTGTTGCACTTAACTGGTTTTTGATTGATTTTACATCAGTTTTATATAGCAATGCACCGACTACTGTTGAAACAACAGTTGATCAGGGAAGTAATTAAATATTATATAATAAAAAGCATATATTTAAGAGTAAATAATATGCAGGATTCTTAGCAGAAAGTAAAATTTATTCATTGATATAGAGTCAGTTAATTTATGGACGTTATACTGGATTATATACGAAAATTTGTCATAATAATATAAACTTTATTATTTATCAAAATATTTATCGAATAAAAAATTAAAATATGCAACTATGATTGAAGGAGTGGAAGTGCTGTGACAAAGATATATATTATTAAGTCAGCAGATAATGTAAAGAATATGCTACTTATTAAGACATATGAGATTGTAAATTAGTGGTTGCATCATAAAAGATAAACAGCAGTTAAAATTCTAAAATAAAACATAGCGGAGTTGTTACATATAAGTATTTAATAAGATATAGACTTAATTAACTTTAAAACTATATCATAATTAAATATTTTAAGTGTAACAGCTCCGTTTTATAATAATATGTAATTTTATAAATTACGGACAATTATTATAAATATATTTAAAAGCTATATCATGTATATATAATTCGTTTATAAAGTTACAATCTATCAACTTAATAACACTTTAATAACAGTTGTTAATATGTTAGTATATTACGTGGAAATTATATTTTTATAATTACTAAGGATGTCATCATAGCTTAACAGATATGTTAAATACAATTTGTAGCAGCATAAATGTTGATATATAACAGAAGCATAAATAAAAATAAGCTGTGAGTATATTATGCAGATGGTAAGTTTGGATGATTGGAGTTTATACAGATAAAGGTATAACTAATACATATAAATAACACAGATAGGATGATAACAGTGAATAATAGAATAGTACTTGGTATCCTGGCGCATGTAGATGCAGGTAAGACTACATTATCAGAAGCCATATTATATATTACGGGTACAATAAGAAAGATTGGACGTGTAGATAACAAAGATACATTTTTAGATACATATACGCTTGAAAGAGCAAGGGGAATTACAGTATTTTCAAAACAGGCTGAATTTGAGCTGACAGATGAAAATAGAACTAATATTAATGAAAATAACAATGGCAGGGATAAAGAAAATAATACAGCAGGGGATAATTTAAAAAATAATGACAATATGTGTATAACACTTCTTGATACTCCCGGGCATGTGGATTTTTCGGCAGAGATGGAAAGAACACTTCAGGTACTGGATTACGCAATACTTGTAATAAGTGGTGCAGATGGGGTTCAGGGTCATACAAGAACATTATGGAGACTGTTCAGCCAGTATAAGATACCGGTGTTTATATTTGTCAATAAGATGGATCAGAAAGGAACTGATAAGGCAAGGATACTTGAGGAACTGAAAAATAAACTGGATTCGGGATGTATAGATTTTACAGAGGGAAATATTATTAATAATTCTGAAGAGTTTTATGACAGTGTTGCTATATGTGATGAACATTTGCTGGATGAATTTATTGAAAATGGAAGTATTGAAGATAAAAATATTGCAGACGCCATAAAGAACAGAAAAATATTTCCATGTTTTTTTGGCTCGGCACTTAAACTTGAAGGTGTTGAAGAACTGCTAAGAGGAATTAAAAAATATGCAATATGTAATGATTATCCTGAGGAATTTGGAGCAAAGGTATATAAGATTACCAGAAATGAGCAAAATGAACGTCTGACACATGTTAAAATTACCGGCGGATGTCTTAAAACAAAGGATGTCATAGGTGAAAAGGTTAATCAGATACGCATATATTCAGGAAATAAATATAAGGTGGTTAATGAGGCTTATGCCGGACAGATATGTACTCTTACGGGTCTTAATGAAACATATCCCGGACAGGGAATTGGAATAGAAGAAGAGTCAGGTATGCCTCTTCTTGAACCGGTGCTTACATACAAGATTGAGCTTTTGGATGGTACGGATGCTGCAACGGCACTTCCTAAATTACGGCAGCTGGAAGAGGAAGAGCCTGAGCTTCATATTGTGTGGGATGAACGTTTACAGGAGATTCAGGCACAGGTAATGGGTGAAGTCCAGATTGAAATATTAAAGAGTATTATAAAAGAAAGATTTAATATGGAGGTTGAATTTGGACAGGGTAATATAGTATATCGTGAGACTATTTCAAATGTTGTCGAAGGAATCGGACATTTTGAACCGTTAAAACATTATGCAGAGGTACATCTTCTGATGGAACCGGGAGAGAGAGGAAGCGGTATTACTATAGCGGCAGACTGTAGTGAGGATATGCTTGATAGGAACTGGCAGAGACTTATAATAACGCATATACATGAAAAAGAGCATAAGGGTGTGCTTATAGGAGCATCTATAACAGATATTAAGATAACTCTTGTGGCGGGAAGAGCACATCTTAAACATACAGAAGGCGGAGATTTCAGACAGGCTACATACAGAGCGGTAAGACAAGGACTAAAGAAAGCACAGTCAGTGCTTCTTGAGCCATATTATAATTATAGGTTAGAGATTCCAACGGCCAATGTCGGGCGTGCCATGACGGATATTGAGCGTATGAGTGGAACATTTGAATTAGAGCAGCAGGAGGATATGGCTGTTATAAGAGGAAGTGTTCCGGTTATTAATATAAGGGATTACCAAAGAGAGGTCAATTCATATACTAAAGGACTTGGAAAGCTTTTTTGCACATTTAAAGGATATGAGCCTTGTCATAATGCTGATGAAGTGATAAGTGCAAGTGGTTATGACCCGGATAGCGATTTAAATGAACCGGCAGGTTCCGTGTTCTGTTCCCATGGTGCAGGTTTTAATGTAAGCTGGGACAGGGTAGAAGAGTATATGCATATAGAGAGCTATTTTGCAAGGATTAAGAAGAATGATGAAAGCAATGCAGACATTTCGGTAAAAAGGGAAATGTCATCGGCTGAGTCGGCAAGAACTGTTTCTGATGAATGGATTGGTACTGATGAGGTCGATGCTATATTAAGGCAGACTTACGGTGCTAATAAGAAGGATAAAGATGGCACAGGAAAATGGTCAAAAAAATCAGCAGGTAAGAGAGTGTTTGATTACTCACAAAGTACATCACAATCTTTAGAATCATATAAAAAGACGAATAAGAAAAATGATAAAAAGTATCTTCTGGTTGATGGATATAATGTAATATTTGCATGGAATGAATTAAATGAGCTTGCTGCTGTTAATATTGATGGTGCAAGAGGAAGACTTCTTGATATAATGTGTAATTACCAGCCGCTTTCAGGCAGTGAGATTATTGTAGTATTTGATGCATACAGGGTTAAGGGACACGATACGGAATATCTTGATTATAATAATATTCATGTCGTGTATACTAAGGAGGCAGAAACAGCCGACCAGTATATAGAGAAGTTTGCCCATGAAAATGGCAGAAAATATAATGTTACAGTGGCAACCTCTGATGGACTTGAACAGATAATAATAAGAGGTCAGGGGTGTGCACTTATATCATCAAGAGAATTTGAAAAAGAGGTTTTGAGGGCAGAGAATCAGTTAAGGACGGATTATATTGACAATCAGCCTAAAAATAAAAATCTTATTATGCATACCGAAGCTGGTAAGACATTATCAGAGCTGAATATAGAATGATATAAGAAAATTAAATGACAAGTTTGTGTAATATTTTAAATATGTGTTTGTGAGGCAGGTGTCACAGATAATAATACAATATATAAAATATCTGCAGAATGGAGAAAAGGATGAAAAGAATATGGATATATTTAAAGGAGTATAAAAAAGAATGTGTATTTGCTCCTTTATTTAAAATGCTTGAAGCATTATTTGAATTATTTGTACCATTAGTTGTTGCATCAATTATTGATGTTGGTATCGCACAAAGAGACAGCAGTTATATAATTAAGATGTGTATTATGTTGATAGCGCTTGCTATCATAGGTCTTGTATGTGCAATTACGGCACAGTATTTTGCAGCAAAAGCTGCAGTTGGTTGTGCAACAGGCTTAAGACATCATTTATTTAAGCATATTCAGGGAATGTCATTTACTGAAATGGATACGATAGGTACATCAACATTAATTACGAGGATGACAAGTGATATTAATCAGGTGCAGAATGGTGTCAACCTTGTATTAAGATTATTTTTACGTTCACCATTTATCGTATTTGGTGCCATGATAATGGCATTTACAATTGATTTTAATGCTGCACTTGTATTTGCAGCAACAATACCGGTGCTTGCAATCGTTGTATTTGGAATTATTCTTTCAACAAGTCCTATGTATAAAAATGTACAGGCCAGACTTGATAAGGTATTGGGAATAACAAGACAGAATCTTACAGGTGTAAGGGTAATAAGGGCATTTAACAGGCAGCAGGATGAAATAGAAAATTTTAAGAATGCAAATGAAAAATTAAACAGATTACAAAAGTTTGTTGGCAAGATATCAGGACTTATGAATCCGCTTACTTATGTAATTATTAATATGGCGATTGTCATATTGTTATGGACAGGGGCTGTAAGAGTTAATGAAGGATCTCTTACACAAGGACAGGTTGTAGCTTTATATAATTATATGTCACAGATTCTGGTAGAACTTATCAAGCTTGCAAATCTTGTAATAAGCGTTACAAAGGCTCTTGCATGTGCTAACCGTATTGACAGTGTATTTGCCGTAAAGTCAGGCATGAAGGATGGTCAGTGTGAGATATCCGGAAATGAAGGTATTAATAATAGAGATACAAATGTTGATAATCATAAAAATTCTGACAAGGATAATATTATTTGTGACAATATTGTTGAATTTAAGAACGTCAGTCTTAAGTATGAAGGTGCCGGAGCAGAATCACTTACAGATATATCATTTACAGTAAAGAAAGGTCAGACGGTAGGTATAATAGGTGGTACAGGTTCAGGTAAGTCTTCACTTGTCAATCTTATTCCACGTTTCTATGATGCTACATCAGGTGAGGTTATTGTAAATGGAAATAATGTTAAAGATATAAAGCTTAAGTCCTTAAGAGAACATGTAGGAATTGTATTACAGAAAGCATTGCTTTTTAAAGGCTCTATCCGTGAAAATATAAAATGGGGAAAAAAGGATGCTACAGACAGTGAGATAATGGAAGCACTTGATATTGCCCAGGCAAGAGAATTTGTTGATAAAAAGGATGGAAAGCTGGATTCATTTGTTGACCAGGGAGGAAAAAATCTTTCAGGCGGACAAAGACAGCGTCTGACAATTGCAAGAGCTGTTGTTAAAAAGCCTGATATATTAATACTTGATGACAGTGCATCTGCCCTTGATTATGCAACTGATGCGGCACTTAGAAAATCTATAAGACACATGAAAAATCATCCTACTGTATTCATCGTGTCACAAAGAGCGGCATCTCTTATGTATGCAGATAAGATAATAGTGCTTGAGGATGGTAATATAGCAGGTATTGGAACACATGATGAGCTATTAAAATCATGTGAAGTATATCAGGAAATATATTATTCGCAGTTTAACAAAGAGGAGGCAGCCAATGAGTAATAAAGCAGATATTAAAAAAAGTGCTTCCCAGAAAAGCACAGTAATAAAGGTTTTAAAAAGAATTAAAAGATACTGGCTGTATCTTGCTATTTCTATTATTATGGCAGCAGTGACAGTGGCCTCCACATTATATGTACCTATACTTGTAGGACATGTAATTGATAATATTATAGGACCACAGAATGTATTATTTGATAATATTTTAACAATTCTCACACAGATGGGAATTGTAATAGCAATAACTGCATTATCACAGTGGATTATGAACATCTGTAATAATAAGATAACTTATCATGTAACAAGGGATATAAGAGATGAAGCTATAGAAAAGATAGAGGTGCTTCCATTAAGTTATATTGATGCTCATTCATATGGAGAAATTGTAAGTCGTGTAATTGCAGATGTTGACCAGTTTGCAGACGGGCTTTTAATGGGATTTACACAGTTTTTCTCTGGTGTACTTACTATTGTTGGAACGCTTGCATTTATGCTTTCGATAAATGTTGTTATTACGCTTATAGTGGTCTGTATAACACCACTTTCATTTTTTGTTGCAGGATTTATTGCAAAACATACTTATTCAATGTTTAGGTTACAGTCAGAAACAAGAGGTAAACAGACAGCGCTTATAGATGAGATGATTGGCGGACAGAAGGTTGTTCAGGCCTATGTACATGAAAAAGAAGCACTTGAAAAATTCGATGAGATAAATGACAGACTTCAGGAATATTCACTTAAGGCTATTTTCTTTTCTTCAATTACCAATCCGTCAACAAGATTTCTAAATAGTATTGTATATGCAGGTGTTGCCGTGGGTGGTGCGATATCTGCCATTAACGGTAGAATAACAGTTGGTCAGTTATCAAGTTTTTTAAGCTATGCTAACCAGTATACAAAGCCATTTAATGAGATATCAGGAGTTGTTACTGAATTACAGAATGCGATTGCATGTGCGGCGAGGGTATTTGAACTGATAGAAGAAAAACCGGAGATACCGGAACCTGCCGGAGCTGTTGATATTAAAAACGTGGATGGAACTGTTAAGCTTGAAAATGTTTCATTTTCATATGTACCTGATAAAAAGCTTATTGAAAATCTAAATCTTGATGTTAAGCAGGGACAAAGAATTGCGATTGTCGGTCCTACAGGATGTGGAAAGACTACACTTATTAATCTTCTTATGAGATTTTATGATGTTAATTCAGGAAGTATTAAAGTATCGCAGACAGATATCACAGATATGACCAGAAGTTCATTAAGGGCAGGCATTGGTATGGTGCTTCAGGATACATGGTTAAAAGCAGGAACAATAAAAGAAAATATTATCATGGGAAAGCCTGATGCTACGGATGAAGAGATTGTTGCAGCAGCAAAGGCATCATATGCTGATGGCTTTATAAGACGACTTCCTAATGGTTATGATACAGTTATAGGTGAAGACGGAGGTAATCTTTCACAGGGACAAAAACAGCTCCTTTGTATTACAAGAGTTATGTTATGTAAGCCTCCTATGCTTATACTTGATGAGGCGACTTCATCAATTGATACAAGAACAGAGATGAAGGTTCAGAATGCATTTGCAAGGCTTATGGAAGGAAGAACAAGCTTTATTGTTGCACACAGATTATCAACAATACAGTCGGCAGATGTTATTCTGGTTATGAAGGATGGTAAAATTATAGAACAGGGTAATCACAAAGGACTGCTTGCAAAGAAGGGATTCTATTATAATCTTTATCAGAGCCAGTATGCACATTAATTAATGTGGCAGACTTTATGGAAAGGACATAATACAGATGGATAAGAATAAGAATTTATTAAAGATGATTTTTCTTGCAATGATGGTTGCAATCGGAGTTGTAATCTCACCTATTTTAAGAGTAGAAGGAATGTGTCCGATGGCACATTTTATCAATGTGACATGTGCTGTATTTCTTGGACCATGGTATGCATTTATATGTGCACTGGCTATTGGAATTATAAGAATGATATTTATGGGAATACCTCCACTTGCACTTACAGGTGCTGTATTTGGTGCATTTTTATCAGGAATGTTATACAGGCTGTCAAAGGGAAAGCTTGTATGTGCTTTCTTAGGCGAGGTTATAGGTACAGGAATAATCGGTGCTATTGTATCATATCCCGTGATGACGCTTTTATGGGGAAGAACAGGACTTACATGGTTTTTCTATGTACCATCGTTTATTGCAGGAACACTTATAGGTGGAAGCATTGCATTTATCTTCTTAAAACAGTTAGCTAATGCTAAGCTTTTATCGAGATTCCAGACAGCACTTGGTTCTGACATATATGAAACGTCAGATAGAGTGGCAAATAATGCACTTGGAATTGCCTTTTGCGGATTCATAGCGTACCTTGCGGTAGTGGTTGTTGTTAATAACTTTGTTACACAGCCTGGAGTAGTGGTAAACAGTATAAAGTATGTAGTACTTGCGGCATTTATTATAGCAGCAGGAGTATACTGGTTAGTTAAAAGGAGAAGCAGTATTGATGTTACAAACAGTAAAGACTGACAGGAAGAATGTAGAGAGCTTACTACACAGCATAAGAAAAAATGAACCATTAATACATTGTATTACTAATCCTATATCAATAAATGATTGTGCAAATGCTGTGCTTGCGACAGGGGCAAAGCCTGTTATGGCTGAACACCCGCTAGAGGTGGCTCATATAACATCTATGGCATCGGTACTTGCAGTTAATCTAGGAAATATTACTGATGCGAGAATGGAATCAATAATGATATCAGGAAGACAGGCGGAAGAACTTAATATTCCATCAATTATAGATTCGGTAGGTGTAACATGCAGTGATATACGTCTTAAGCTTGCAAAGGAGTATATAGATATTTGCAGACCGGCAGTAATTAAAGGAAATATATCTGAAATTAAGGTATTATGTGGTGAAGAATCCGATGCGGCAGGAATTGATGTAAGTTCTAAGGATGTATTTTCAGAAGATAATCAGGATAAAATGATGGTTACGGCAGGTATTGTTAAAGAATTATCAATCAGAACAGGCGCTGTAGTAGTCGCAAGTGGAAAGATTGATACTATATCAGATGGAACAGATGTATATTTTATTAAAAACGGCTGTGAGATGATGAGCAGAATAACAGGAACAGGCTGTATGTTAAATGTTCTTATAGCTTCGTATTTATCGGCGGCAGCTGATGATAAAAAATTGAAGGGGCTTAGTAACTTACAGGCAGCCATATATGCCACAGCAATGTTTGGGATAGCTGGAGAACGTGCAGCCAGAAAGACTGATAGAAGCCTGTCAGGACTTGGCTCATTTCACATGTATCTTATGGATGAGATAAGTCTTATAGATGCTGATATTATAGAAAAAGAGGGGCGGATTTATAAATTGTGATTTGTTGACAATTTGTTGAAACAAGGGTGTAGAGACGGGCAGGCTGTGGCAGATATGTAAGATTTGTACGCTGATGGGAAGAACTAAGTCGCTCTGGAAGATGAGC
>ERZ773204.3087-NODE-3087-length-10703-cov-7.583490_pt1 | contig 10703 bp, 9 predicted proteins | sample MGYA00581007_ERZ773204 | MGnify/ENA primary metagenome ERZ773204 (study PRJEB29015, sample SAMEA2737757) | human gut metagenome | biome: human gut; feature: human-associated habitat; material: faeces | place: China | collected 2012 ... | reverse complement strand
TAGATCAGCAGATAAAAGAGGGAGAACAGACAAGCAATGTGAAAGCAACCTATACCGTAAAAGTCCATGTAGACGCTGACGGGGATATGGTAATCGTTCAGAACCCTACCCTTGCACCAGCAATCGAAAAATCAGACTATGAGCCAAAGACACCAGAAGCAGACAGAAATCTGGACGCTGATACTGTCAATGACGCTACTGCATTTCTGGAAACATTCTTTAAACTATACCCGACAGCCACAGAAAAAGAGCTTGCTTATTATGTATCGGGAAATGTGCTTGAACCTATTGGCAGGGAATATCTCTTTTCCGAATTAATCAATCCAGTGTTTACGGCTGACGGGGACAATGTGAAAGTCAAGGTTGCCGTGAAATTCATTGACAATCAGACAAAGGCAACACAGGTATCACAGTTTGAACTTGTGCTACATAAGGACGGCAACTGGACGATTGTAAGATAGATTTATAAGGCGTACAAACATCATAATTGTACGCCTTATTTTTATAGTTTGTCATAATACTGGCACAGTTCTTTAGTCCGTTCCAATACAAGGGTTTTCAATTGCTCTGGGTAGATAGAATTAATCAATTTTCCATATGAAAGAAAATAATCAGCAATAAATCTTTCTTCCCCCACATTGTAGAATCCTTTTATTTTGTATTGTCCATTACATTTAACTAATTCCATCGAGGGATAATTTTCTTTATAAAATAAATCAGCTCCTTTATCTGATATTTGAACTTCAAAATCCGTAGCATTTTCAGACTTAAATATGTTTGTTGAATAATTTAGAAGCTCTTGTCTTGGCTTTGGTATATAGCACTCACTTTCTGAAATATCGATAATTCTATCACAACGGAAAACTTGAACTCTTTGCCTGTCATGATTAAAACCTGTAACGTACCATTGTCCAAAAGATGAAGATACATCAAAAAACTGCACTTGTACTTCTGATACAGATTCGCCTTTTTTATAAGAGATACAGCACACCGCATCTTTTACTGCCATTTCCAAAATATCTTTTAGTAATGGGCTACTGTTATAATGCTTAGTCCCCTCAAGACTTAATGTACGTTCCATTTTATGAATATTACTAATAAGTTCATCAGACAAGCAAGTTTCAAACTTTTTCTTTAACTTTCCAATACTTAAATGAAAAGGGGTTGATTCATAGGCGTTTAAAGTGAGCATAGCAAAATACAAAGCATACATTTCATCAACAGTAAAAATAATTGGTGAAAGAAGTCTATTTTTCAAAATACCGTATCGTCCATTTCTTCCTGTTTCTGAAAATATGGGCATACCGATTTCTTCTAAAGATTGTATATCTCGAATTGCTGTACTTTTAGATATTCCGTACTCTTGCATAATATCTTTCAAGTTAAAAAAACTTTTATCGTTTAAAAAAATCATCATGTCATTCAATCGTGTGGATTTACGCATTCGTTTAAACCTCCTTATTCTGTTTAAATGGTGTCATATTCTGATACCTTTTTATATTATACTATTCATGTATCAATAATAAAAGGAGGATTTCTATGGATACACTAAAAGAATTTCAAAAAATGATGGCAGAACAGACTGACCTTGCTTTGGCAACTGTTGGAACAGACGGCATTCCGAATGTTAGAATCGTCAATTATTATTTCAATCCCGAAAATAATATTGTGTACTTTGCAACGTTTAAAAATAACGAAAAAGTAAAGGAAATGAAACAAAATCAGAATGTTGCTTTTACAACAATTCCAAAAAAAGAGAACGAACATATAAAAGCAAGAGGAACTGCTATCAAGAGCAAACAAACTATTTTTGATTTGGCGGATTGTTTTTGCGAGAAGATACCTGATTATCGAGAAACGATAGAATATGGTGGAAAATCACTGATAGTATATGAAATACACTTTGAAACAGCAACCGTTACTTTAGATTTATCTAATAGTAAAACTCTCAAGTTGTAAACAATCAAAACTAATCAAGATTTTAGATATTTAACGCACTGCTTTAAGGGGGCTTGCATTATGGAATATTTTAAGAAATCTACAAAAACATCAAACTCAATTTAGCAGTACAACACTTACAATTACAACTGAATATGCCAGAGTTTTAGCTCGTACAAACACTATGTTTTGTGCGGGCTTTTTTTGTACCCAAAAATTTTTTTCAATTTTTTTCGATTTTTAGAAGCAAATCACACCTTTCATTCCCTATATGGTGCGGAAAGAGGGAGAAACACTTTTCAAAGAATACTAAAGAGCAGAGGAAAAGCACAACCGCTGATTGTAGGTGGTTACAGCAATTTCCTATTCTTAAACCGTGAGGGCTTGCCTAAAGTTGCAGGAAACTATGAGGGTATGGTGCGAGGATTGATTAAGAAATATAACAAGTATCACACGGATAAGTTACCGAACATCACACCACATTCATTCAGGCATACTTATTGTACGAATATGGCAAATAGAGGAATGAACCCAAACACCCTGCAATATCTCATGGGACACGCTAACATAACCATGACACTTGGCTATTACGCACACGGTACATTTCAATCTGCAAAAGCGGAACTGGAAAGACTGGCTTGTTAATATCGGAGCTTATATTTACTACTCATTTACTACTTTTGGTTGCATTTTCATGCTGGTAAATGCCAGCTTATGCAAGGTATCTTCCAAAAAGAAAATACCGATAAAGCCCTAAAATACGGGATATATCGGCATTTACCAACTTATGAAAAGATAATCAGAAATTTAGTAAGTTTTTAAATAAAAAATCCGGAGAGACAAAAGTGTGGTTTTATATTTATATATGAAAAATCCACTTGATGATTTTGTATGGATGACAGAAAAGAATAGGAGAAACAGACATGGTAGATGAGGTAATGAAGTTCATTACAGAGGCAGACCCGGAAGTGGGAGAAGCCATTGAAGCAGAGGCAGCCCGTCAGAGAAGAAACCTGGAGCTGATCGCGTCGGAGAATATTGTATCGGAGCCGGTTATGATGGCGATGGGATCGGTATTAACCAACAAATATGCGGAGGGATATCCGGGAAAACGTTACTACGGCGGATGCCAGTGTGTCGATGTTGTAGAGTCCATCGCGATCGAGAGAGCGAAAAAACTGTTTGGCTGTGATTATGCAAACGTACAGCCGCATTCCGGCGCGCAGGCAAACATGGCGGTATTTATCGCAATGCTGAAACCGGGTGATACTGTTATGGGCATGAACCTGGATCACGGCGGACATCTGACACACGGAAGCCCTGTCAATTTCTCCGGTTTATATTTCAACATTGTGCCGTATGGTGTCGATGACAATGGCGTGATTGATTACGAAGAGGTAGAGCGCATTGCACTGGAAGCAAAACCGAAGCTGATCATTGCAGGTGCAAGTGCCTATGCAAGAGAGATTGATTTCAAACGTTTCCGTGAAATTGCAGACAAAGTAGGCGCATACCTGATGGTCGATATGGCTCATATCGCTGGTCTGGTAGCAGCCGGTCTTCACCAGAGCCCGATTCCGTATGCAGATGTTGTTACGACAACCACACATAAGACACTGCGCGGACCGAGAGGCGGTCTGATTCTGGCAAATAAGGAAGCAGCTGAGAAGTTCAACTTCAACAAGGCGATCTTCCCGGGAACCCAGGGCGGTCCGTTAGAGCACATCATCGCTGGCAAGGCAGTCTGCTTCGGCGAGGCGCTGAAGCCAGAATTTAAAGAGTATCAGCTTCAGGTAAAGAAGAATGCAGCAGCGCTGGCAGCCGCACTTCAGAAGCAGGGATTCAAGATTCTGACCGGCGGAACCGATAACCACCTGATGTTAGTTGATCTGCGCGGCATGGATATTTCCGGTAAAGAGCTGCAGAACCGCTGCGATGAAGTATACATTACCCTGAACAAAAATACCGTTCCAAACGACCCGAGAAGCCCGTTTGTTACTTCTGGCGTCCGCATCGGTACTCCGGCTGTTACCACCCGTGGACTGAAAGAAGAGGACATGGAAGTGATTGCAGAGTGCATCTGGCTGGCAGCTACCGACTTCGAGAACAAGGCAGATTACATCCGTGCGGAAGTGACGAAACTGTGTGAGAAGTATCCGTTATATAAATAAGTAGAGAAGAATATGGAGCGAAAAATTTGCCAGTCTATAGATTCAGAAAAATGCTGGAAAATTAATGCACATATAACAATAAGAAAAAGGCTGTATTGCCTGCCGCATGGAAGCGCGCGGTAGGTGATACAGCCTTTTCTATTCCAACCATTTTTCCTAGAAATTAAGTTTTTGTCCAATTCCTTTTTCCAATGCTTTTTCATAGATAAGCTGTGCCGTCCGCACATCAAAGAGTCCCATGCCGACTGATTTAAAGCAGCGGGTCTCGTTCTGCTCATGCGGATGTCCCTGCTTGGTATCTTCGATCAGATCCTCGATAAAGTGGACGCGCTTCTGTGTCAGAACGCCCTTTTCCAGCGGAATTTTCAGATCGCCGCTCTCCTCGCAGGCATACGGAAGCTCGGTGTACGCGTTCTTGACGAGTTTCCACACCGCATCCGGCAGTTCGCGCCGTTCCGGACGCCAGGAGCCGATGGCAACAAAGCATTTGCCGCGAAGCAGCTCTTCATCATCCGGGTAGACCGGATCGACCGCCTGGGTGGCGGAGATCAGGACGCGGCTGTGCTCAGCCAGTTCACGGGTATCCGCGCAGGTATGAATCTGGATGTCGTTTTTTCCAAACGATGCCAGACGCGCCGATAAGCGCTCGATAAAGCCGGAAAGATCCTTAGCGTATGCGTCATACAGATAAATATCTGTGATCGGGCGCACCTCGCAGGCATAGAGAAGCTGGTGTAGTCCCTGCATACCGCAGCCAACCAAACCAACTGAGGCAGCATCCTCTGGAGCCAGATAGCGCAGTGCGACACCGCCGACCGCACCGGTCCGCATTGCGGTCAGGACACTTCCGTTCATAATCGCCTTCGGCAGACCGGTCTTTGCGTTATTTAAAATCATAAGTCCGTTCAGATACGGAATTCCCAGAGAGGAATTGTCCGGAAATTCGGATAACATCTTTGTACCGATGACGGAATCCAGAAAACACGGCATATAGAGCATCATATTTTTATCACGCTGTGCGATAAAACGATCCGGCATCTTATAATTGCCGCTTTTGTGAATCGCATACGCATCTTCGATCGCGTCCATGACATCCTCTAAGGTGACGGACTGCCACATTTCTTGTTCGCTGAGAAATAACATATCAAAACCTCCTGAATATTTATGAATGAAATAAAACATATATACTAAAAATAGATTTATCACAAATCAAATGTGGTTTGTATAGCTGGATTGTAGCAGTTTCACGTTTCATTGTCAAGATGAAAACAGAATAAACCGGCAATCTCTGGATGCGGCGTCTGTAGGACTCCAGAACATCACAGGACTTGCCTGCGATCCGGTCGGAAACCGTGTTGAATGGCCATGTCTCGGCAAAAATATCATGGGAGGAAGCAATGCGCTCGCCAGCGCCAATATGATTCTGGCAGGCTACGACAAGGTGATCCCGCTGGATGAGACAATCGGCGCGATCTATGAGATCGGTCTGTCGCTGCCGCTGGAACTGCGTTGTACCTTTGGTGGTCTGGGTAAGACAAAGACTGCTCGGGAGATTCTGAAGCGGTCCGACGCGCATTTTCCGGGGGAAGAGGCGCGGTAGGTGTAATTCGAAACATCGTGAAAGGACAGTTACAGTTTGTGTAAGGTGCGTACTGTAACGTGGCATATCTTTTTAAGATCTGAAATAAAAATTGATTAAATAACTCTATAGAGATATAATATTAATAAAAATATCTCTATAGAGTTATTTTCATTAAAACGAATCTATTTTTTATATACCCCATGTTTCTACTTGTTCCCATAATAGATAAGGAGGTTGCCTCAGAATGAGAAAAATTTTATATCACGGTTCCTTGGAAATTATTTCTACTCCTATGTATGGTCAGGGAAAGGTCTATAATGACTACGGACAGGGCTTTTATTGTACGGAGAGTCTGGAGCTGGCGAAGGAGTGGTCGTGCGCCGAGCGGGAGGACGGCTATGTGAATCAGTATGAAATGGATGAAACCGGTCTTTTGATTTTAAATTTGATGGAGAAGCACTACAGCGTTCTTCATTGGCTGGCGATTTTGATGAAATACCGGAAAATCCGCCTTTCTTCGGCGGTCATGAAACGGGGAAGAGAGTGGCTGCTGGAACATTTCCTCCCGGATGTGGACGGATATGATGTGGTGATTGGGTACCGGGCGGATGATTCGTATTTTTCATTTGCAAGGGCGTTTGTAAATAATGAAATATCGTTAGAGCAGCTTTCGTATGCGATGCGGCTGGGAAAATTGGGAGAGCAGTATGTATTAAAGAGCCAGAAGGCATTTCAGGCGATACACTTTCTTTCTTATGAAGGAGTAGATTCAGTGGAATATTATGTAAAACGAAGAGCCAGGGATGAGCAAGCTAGAAATTCATACCGGAAAAAGGTGGAAGAGGATGATATCGACGGTATTTATATGCGGGATTTGATTCGAGGGGAGGTGTCGGCTGAGGATGAGCGCTTATGGGATTGAATATCTGGATGATGCGATGAGAAATCTGGGGGAAATGACAGATTATGCGGTCAATGCCTGTGGGATGGATCTGGAAGATTTTTGGAAATTGTTTCTTACAACCGGGTATGCAGAAAAATTTGGGGAAGGTGTACCAAGAGTAGTGAGCGGCTTTTCTGGAACGGAGCTTGCGGAGGAAGTGCTTCGAAAAGCGGGAAAAAAGGACGAACTGCCGGAACCGCAGGTAGAATTTACCTGTTCCAGAGAGTATTGGAGTGGCTGGATACTGGCGTATTATCAGTGGTACAGTGAGAAGAAATTTAAGGAAATTGAAGCAGGGCTTCCGGTCCGGGAGGTTGTGGAAATGTATCCGGCACTTCATGAAGCTCCGGAGGATAAATTTGTTGAGGCGGCAGACAGAATCATTCGAAGAAAAGAGCAGGGAAAAAACGCGTTGCGGCGGATCCGGAAGATGGCGGGATATACCCAAAAGGATCTTTCAGAGCAATCGGGGGTTACGCTGCGGAGTATTCAGCAGTATGAACAGGGAAAAAAGAAGATTCAAAAAGCATCCGCAGAAACCGTGCGTGCGCTTGCACGGTCACTGGGATGCCAGATGGAAGATTTGCTGTAATTGCGAAGGGATTGGACAGTTTCAATTTGCTATAGCGCCGTCGCCTTCGGCAGACTGAAAATAAATTCCGTCCCCACGCCCTCGGTGCTGACAACGTCGATATTTTCCCCATGTGCCTGAATAATCTCTTTGACAATCGCAAGCCCCAGTCCGGTCCCCTTTTTATCTTTTCCGCGCGATAAGTCGGTCTTGTAGAAACGTTCAAAGATTTTCTTCTGGCTGTCCTTCGGGATGCCGATGCCGGTGTCTTTGACGGAAATGAAGATTTTTTCATACCGGATGGAGGTCTGGATGTAAATGATCGAATCCTCGTGGCTGAATTTGATCGCGTTGTCGATCAGGTTGTAGAGAACCTGCTGGATTTTTCCGAGATCGGCGTAGACCATCTGGATGCTATCCGCAAAGGTCAGGTCAAACGTGATGCCTTTTGCGCTGCACGTGCCCTCGAAGGTTGCGGCGGTATCCTTGATCGTCCGGTTGATATCGAAATTTGTCCGGGTTAAGTAGCCTTTGCTGTCCAGGGAGTTGAGTGTTAGCATGCCTTGGGTCAGCTTGTTGAGGCGTTCGGTTTCGGAAATAACGATGTGCAGGTATTTGTGATAGAGTTCCTGCGGGATTGTGCCATCGAGAATTGCCTCGAGATAGCCTTTGATGGAAGTCAGAGGCGAGCGGAAATCGTGCGATACGTTCGCGATGAAATTGTGCTGGTACTGTTCCATTTCATTTAACTCGCTGGACATATAGTTTAATGTGCTGGCGAGATAGCCGATCTCGTCGTGGGTGGTAATCGGGATATTGTGTGCCAGGTTTCCGGCTGCATATTCATTGGCTGCGACCGTAATCTTTTTGAGCGGGAAATAGACCACTTTTGTAAAAACAAGAAGCACCACCAGGGATAGGAAGAACAGGATGATCGATGTTATGTAAATAATATTCAGAAATCCGTTCTGTTCCGCCTCAATGTTCTGGATTGGCATATGAATCACGATGTAGCCGTAGGTCTTCATATTGCCTGTGATAGGGGCGGAAACGGAGAGTACCTTGCTGCCAAACAGGTTGTAATACTGTCCGATGGAATAGAGCCGGTTGCCCTGTGCGGTCGGGTCGAAATCGTCGATTGCGATGCCGGTACGACTGTCGCTGCTGTCCGCAACGATGGTGCCCTCATGGTTCAGGATCCAGATATCCGACTGCAGATAGGCGGAAACCGCCTCGATCTGTGGATATGCCGAGTCGAGATTGATGGTTTTTCCCTCGTAGGCTTTGCTGCACCGATCGGCAATCATGGTCGCCTCGTCATACAGAACCTCCGATTCGCGTTCCACCAGATGGTGGTAGGTCATCTCAGATGAGATGGTCGCGATCGTGATGAATCCAAGCAGACCGAAGATGAGATAGCCGATCAGCAGTTTATAATAAAGAGAATGTGTGTAGTGGTTTGATTTCATGGTAAACCTCCGGTTACCTCTTCACGTAACAGTTCAGTTCCTTTACTAACAGTTACCGTTTTACCTCAAATTTATATCCAATCCCCCAGACGGTCGTCAGCGCCCACTTGTCGTTGCCCTTGATTTTTTCACGGAGGCGCTTGATATGGACATCTACCGTCCGCGTGTCGCCGATGTATTCATATCCCCAGATATGGTCGAGAAGTTGCTCCCTTGTGAATACCTGGTTTGGTGAGGACGCGAGGAAATAGAGCAGTTCCAGTTCCTTCGGCGGCAGCTCGATCGAGTGTCCGTTGTAAATGACGGAGTAGTTTGTCAGGTTGACGATGAGATCCGGATATTCGACAAAATTGCCATGCTGTTCGGTCACGGACGATGCGGGCATCTGCACCGGTAGCTGGTAGCGCCGCAGAACGGCTTTGACTCTGGCAACCAGCTCTTTCGAATCGAATGGTTTGATCATGTAGTCATCGGCGCCCAGCTCCAGCCCCAGCACCTTATCAAAGATTTCGCCCTTGGCGGAGAGCATGATGATTGGCACCTGGGAGGTACTTCGCAGTTCCCGGCAGACCTGATAGCCGTCGATGCCCGGAAGCATCAGATCAAGGAGAATCAGGTTGGGCTGAAATTCGGGAAATACCCGGAGAGCTTCTTCCCCGTCTCCGACAATTTTCGTTTCAAAACATTCTTTCGTCAGGTAAAGTGAGATTAGTTCAGCAATGTTGTAGTCGTCATCTACGATGAGAATGCGCTGCTTTTCAGCCATGTTGATTCCTCCTGTTTTTTTGGATATTTGTAACTGTTCAGTACCTTCACAGTTATGGATATTTCTTATTTAAATGTTACGATTGTAACGCCTGTATCGCCTTCGCCAAACTCGCCAAGCCGGTATTCCTTGACATAGCTTAATTTCTTCAAGTGGCGGTGTACGCCCGCTTTCAAAGCGCCGGTTCCACGACCATGTACGACGCGGACCTGCGGAAGATGCGCCAGGTAGGCATCATCCAGATATTTGTCGAGTACCGGGATCGCCTCATCGACGGTCATGCCAATCAGGTTGACCTCCGGCGATACGCTGAAGGACTTAGACATCTTGATCTTGCTGCTTCCGCTTCCGGATCCGCGGGAACCGCCCGTATGCGTGCCGGAAAGTCCCGGTCCGGTGATGGATGCTTCCTCGACCATTTCCAGATCGCGGATATTGACGAGGGAGCGCAGAATTCCCATCTGTACATACAGATCGCCCTTGGCGTTCGGCAGGGAGCTGACGGTTCCCTTTAAATTCATCGAGAGAACGCGCACGGTATCGCCGAGACGCAGCTTTTTCGCGGAAACGGCTTTTTTCGGTGCGGCGGTTTTCTTAACTGCCAGTTTCTTGTCTACATCCTGGATCTTGCCGCGTAGCTTGGTCCGCTCAGCTTCCAGTTCTTTATTGACGCCGGAAGACTTGGCAAGCTTGTTGATGTTGCGGATCGTCTGATCGGCGGTGTCCTTCGCATCCTGAAGGATCTTCTGAGCTTCCTCGCGGGCTTTGGAAAGCATTTTTTCCTTCTGCTCGGAGAAACGTTCTTCCTTCTGCTGGAGGCGGTTCTTCAGCGTTTCAATTTCCTGTTTATAGGAGGCGATCTCTTCGCGCTCTTTTTCAATGGTCACGCGGCTGTTTTCCAGATTGGCAAGCAGATCCTCGAAGGATTCGTCCTTCTGCTCCATCTGGTTTTTCGCCTCGTCGATGATATAATCCGGCAGCCCCAGCTTGCGGGAAATGGCAAATGCATTACTTTTTCCTGGAATACCGATGAGCAGGCGGTAGGTCGGGCGGAGAGTCTCGACGTTGAACTCGCAGCAGGCATTTTCAACGCCTGGCGCGGTCAGCGCGAAGACTTTTAATTCGCTGTAATGCGTGGTTGCGATCGTCCGGCAGGTCATGTTGTGCAGGAAATTTAAAACCGCAATCGCCAGCGCCGCGCCCTCGGTCGGGTCGGTACCGGAACAGAGCTCATCGAAGAGACAGAGCGAATTGGCGTCCGCC
>ERZ773204.3077-NODE-3077-length-10719-cov-25.658477_pt1 | contig 10719 bp, 7 predicted proteins | sample MGYA00581007_ERZ773204 | MGnify/ENA primary metagenome ERZ773204 (study PRJEB29015, sample SAMEA2737757) | human gut metagenome | biome: human gut; feature: human-associated habitat; material: faeces | place: China | collected 2012 ... | reverse complement strand
GCTTAAAACTAATATGTATTGTATAACTATAGTTATATATTTATGTTCTTTCTATATGTATTCATATATCGGGGCAATACCGCGTGCAGTAATCACTATGGGAATGTTACTGAGCACACTTCTGGTTATAGCTCAAAGAAAACTCAAACCCAATAAGCAATTTTTATTGATTACATTAGGCACAATTGTTCCATTGCTCACGTTTGTGATTAGAAATTATGATATACAAAATGGATATTACGGACGATTTTTATGTTTTACAACAGCAGTATTTCTTATTGTTTCTTTATATGCATACGATGATTGGATTCCGATATGCGTATACAGTTATAAATGGATAGGAAGTCTTTTTGCAATTTTTACTATTATAAATGGTGTTGCTCCAGTGGCAAGGGTAATGGCATCCAAATTTTTTCGAACTGCAGGAGACTTATTTTTAGATACATCCAGTAGAGTTTATAATGCAGGAATTGCAATAACGGTTGCTACAAATGCACTATACTTAGTTGTAGGAATCATAACAATACTCTTTTCGTACAGGAGCAATATTATCACTAAACTAATGGGCGTTAGTATTGGCACGGTAGCACTTTTACTCACCGGTAAACGAGGGCAGTTTCTAGCTTGTGTCATCGCTATACTCGGAACACTAATTATAAAGGCTAAGCCTAATATCAAGCGGATTATGTGGGTATTAGTAATCCTATTAGTCCCCTTATATATAGCAATTATATTTTCTTGTGATTTAATCCCGGATGTTTCATTTATTTTTGATAATGATGCGACCTCTGGCAGAACAGCTCTTTATTATAGAGCTATAGAATTATTTATGCAAAACCCCTTATGGGGAAACGGTTGGGCTTCGTATAGATATTTATCCAACATGGTCTATTTAAACAATTATTATGAAGTTCATAATGTATATTTGCAACTGTTGGCAGAAACTGGTGTAATTGGTTTCCTAATATTTATAACAATATTTAGCAAAATATTATGGACATGTGTAAACACATATCATAAAATTCATGATGACGGTATGAGCTCATTTTTAGCAATCTCTATAGCAGGGCAAAGTTTTATGCTGATCTATTCATTAACAGGAAATGTACTTTATGATCAATTGTATTTGATAGCATATGCTGTCTTTTGCGCAATGGGTTTGGCCTGCTGTCATAAATACAGTTTAAGTTCAAAATGAAGGGAGCGCAATGGAAAAGAAGAAACTAGATGTCGTTACCTTAACATTCCATCAATCGGATAATTATGGCGCTGTTTTGCAAGCTTATGCATTACAGACAAAAATAAGGAAATTAGGTTATTCTACCCAAATATTGAATTACTTTTCAGAAGGTGTGAATTTTTGGAATAAAAAGATTACATTTAAGACAGATGGATACAATTTGAGAACATTTAAGAGTATAATTTGGCAATTTTTACGCCGCCATAAACATGCTAATTTTGATCATTTTCGTTCATATTTAGAGTTAACAGAACCTTATTTCGATACCACTATTAGTAATGCAGGAAATATCGCTGGCGTGTATATTGTTGGAAGTGATCAAGTTTGGAATTGCGATTGTACTTTTGAGGACTATCACTATTTTCTGGATTTTGTTGAGGATGATTTTAAAAAAAATAGTTACGCTGCAAGCTTTGGATATAGTTCCATTCCTAAGAAATATGTTGAATCTTGTAAAAAACATTTATGTAGATTTAATAAAATTACTGTCCGAGAAGAAAATGGAATTGATATTGTAAAAAGAACCTGTGATTTACAGGCTACAATGGTCGTAGATCCAGTAATGTTGCTGTCCTCCGAAGAGTGGAAAAACGCCACACAACGTGATAGACATTATGGAAGAACAGAAAGCTATCACCAATATGGGCGGCACTATGCGCCTGGGAGCCTATGAATGTATCCTTGACCAACACTCAAAGACTTTTGAAGCCTATAAAAGCGAACACATACAGGAACGCCACCGTCACCGCTACGAATTCAATAATGACTATAAGCAGGAGTACGAAAAGGCGGGTATGAAATGCGTGGGTATCAATCCGGAATCCGATTTAGTGGAAATAATTGAAATCCCGACATTAAAATGGTTCATCGGAGTACAGTTCCATCCCGAGTACAGCAGTACAGTATTGAAACCACATCCTTTATTCCTGTCATTTATCAAAGCGGCAATAGACAAATAAGAAACGAGAATTATAATATAATAAGGTAAACAAGTAAAAATGGACAAAAACACTTTAGTGGGATTCGCCCTGATTGGTGCAGTTGTGATAGGCTTCAGCATCTACAACCGTCCTAGCCAGGAAGAAATGGCACGTGCCAAACATTATCAGGATTCCATTCAGGCGATAGCCCAAAAAGAGGCCGAACGACTGGCACAGGCTGCCACGGCACAGAGTCAGAATGCAACATTGCATTTAGACTCTACCTCTATGTTCTATGGCGCAAACCAAGGTACGGAACAGCTAACGACACTGGAAAATAATGTAGTAAAACTGACTTTCACCAATAAAGGTGGACGGGTGTGCGCAGCCATATTAAAAGATTATAACGGACAGGACGGCAAGCCTTTGATGTTATTTGATGAAAAAGATTCGGGCATGAATTTCGCTTTCGAAGGAAAGAATGAAAATATTTTGACCGAGGATATGTATTTCCAGCCTACCAACGTAACAGACAGCACTGTAACTATGCGTTTGGCAGCAAACAATGGAGGCTATATAGATTTCGATTACAAACTTTTACCGGATGCTTACATGGTGAATTTCACTATTCGCGCAAACGGCATGCAGAATTTCTTCCCTCCTGCCCTGAACACAGTCAATATAAACTGGCGTCAACGGGCACGCCAGCTTGAAAAAGGTTTCAGCTTCGAACAGCGCTATACTTCGCTCACCTACAAGCCGGTAGAAAAAAGTTCAGACTATCTGAACGAAATGAAAGAAGCAAAAGAAGATGTTACCGACCGTTTGGATTGGATTGCTTTCAAGAATCAGTTCTTCTCAAGCGTACTTATTGCCGATCAAGATTTTGATAAAGCTTCCCTAACCTCTACCCCCCAACAGGAAGGAAGCGGATATATGAAGAACTATACCGCGGACATGACAACTTTCTTTGATCCTACCGGAAAGCAGCCTACCGATATGCAGTTCTACTTCGGTCCGAACCATTTCAAGACTTTGCTGAACAGCAATGATCTAAGCCTTTCCCAAAAAGATTTGGAACTGGAAGACCTGGTTTATTTGGGCTGGCCCATTATCCGCTGGGTAAACCGCTGGTTCACTATTAATTTGTTTGATTGGCTCTCAGGGTGGGGACTGAGCATGGGTGTCGTATTGCTGCTGATGACGATTATCGTCAAAGTGTTAGTTTATCCGGCTACCTACAAATCATATATGTCCTCTGCCAAGATGCGCGTCCTGAAACCCTACATCAACGAGATCAACGCAAAATATCCCAAGAAAGAAGATGCTTTGAAAAAGCAACAGGAAACGATGGCACTTTACAGCAAATACGGAGTAAGCCCTATGGGAGGTTGCTTGCCTATGCTGATCCAAATGCCGGTATTCATGGCTTTATTCTTCTTCGTGCCTAACGCTATTGAGTTGCGCCAACAAAGTTTCTTATGGGCCCCGGACTTGTCCACTTATGATGATATTATCAACTGGGGAACCAACATTCCTCTGCTGGGCAATCATTTAAGCCTCTTCTGTTTGCTGTTCAGTATCACCAATATTCTGAACACCATGTACACCATGAAGCAGCAGGATATGGGACAACAGCAAATGCCGGGTATGAAACTAATGATGTATATCATGCCAGTCATGTTTATTTTCATCTTCAACGGTTATTCATCCGGCTTGAACTACTATTACTTCATTTCCGGACTGATTGGTATCCTCACCATGGTGATTCTGCGCAAAACAACTGATGAAAAGAAACTCCTTGCCATGTTGGAAGCCCGAAAAGAAAAGAAGAGCCAAAAGAATGGCGGCAAACCGGGTGGCGGACTGATGGCTAAACTGGAAGCTTTACAAAAGGAGCAGGAACGACTGCAACAAGAAAGAATGAATAAAGGGAAAAAATAACGAGTTTACACTTCCTTAAAAAAACAGCGAAGACCGGCATATATAAAAAACAGCGGTCTTTGCTGTTTTTTTATATATACCGGTTACCTCTATATTTGCTCTTCTTTGCAAAGACACCCTTCCACAGACACACAAAGAAACAAAACAAATATGCAGGAACATTTCACATCACCGGCTTTTATACGTATTTTTGCAATCAGTTAATCATCAAAAACAATTTTTAGATATGAATAAATCAAGCGCAACCATCATGGCAGCAGCACTTATGCTAGCTTCTTCCTGTACCGAAGTGAAACAGGAAGGACAGGGCTACGAGCCCATTATAGGCAAGCAAGAAATCACCATCAAAGACGGTCGTCTTACCCCCGAAGCCCTGTGGGCAATGGGACGCATAGGCAGTCTGAGTATTTCCCCCGATGGCAAACAGATAGCCTACACCGTAGCCTATTATAGTGTTCCCGAAAACAAAAGCCATCATGTAATTTACGTAATGGATGCCGATGGAAAGAACAACACCCTGCTTACTCAAACAGCATGGAATGAAAGCGAGCCTCAATGGATAAAAGGCGGAACAAAAATCGCATTCTTATGCAATGAAAGTGGTGGCAGCCAAATTTGGGAGATGAATCCTGACGGTACGGAACGCCGTATCATTTCCGATTTCAAAGGAAACATAGAAGGATTCTCTTTTTCACCGGATGGCAAAAAGATTCTTTTCATCTCACAAATAAAATACGGCCAACGCACCGTAGACCTCTACCCTGACCTGCCCAAAGCCAGCGGTATCATTGTAAACGACCTGATGTATAAACATTGGGATGAATGGGTAGAAAGTATTCCACATCCTTTTATCGCTGATTTTGATGGTAACATGATGGGAGCAGCCACCGATATCATGGAAGGTGAGCCGTTTGAAGCTCCAATGAAACCTTTCGGAGGTATCGAGCAGCTGGCTTGGAGCAACGACTCTAAACAAATAGCTTACACCAGCCGGAAAAAGCAAGGATTGGCATACGCAGTATCTACCGACTCGGATATATACCTTTATAATATAGAAAAAGGCACAACACTGAACCTGTGCAAACCGAATGGAAAAGATTCAAATGGAACAGATGAAATGAAAGGATATGACACCAATCCTAAATTCAGCCCCAACGGCAAATACATTGCATGGCAAAGCATGGAGCGCGATGGTTACGAAAGTGACCGGAACCGCCTGTGCATCTACAATTTAGATGACGGTCAAAAGACATTTGTTACCGAAAGTTTTGAATCAGGCGTAGATGACTATTGCTGGAACAATGATTCGCAAAGTCTGTACTTTGTCGGTGTATGGCATGGAACCAGCATGGTATACAGTGCCAATCTGAATGGTGATATAAAAAAACTGACTGATGGCATGTATGACTACGGATCAGTAGCCATGGCGGGCGATAAAATAATTACCAAACGTCACTCTATCAGTGCCGCCGATGAAATCTACACCCTCACTCCTGCCGACGGGCAAGTGGCGCAACTCTCACACGAGAATGATCACATCTTTAAACAGCTGAATTTGGGCAAAGTGGAGGAAAGATGGACCAAAACTACCGATGGCAAGCAAATGCTTTCATGGGTGATCTATCCCGTCAATTTTGACGCAAACAAGAAGTATCCTACTTTATTATTCTGTGAAGGTGGCCCGCAAAGTCCCGTCAGCCAATTCTGGAGCTACCGCTGGAACTTCCAGATTATGGCAGCCAACGATTATATTATCATTGCTCCGAATCGTCGTGGGCTACCTGGATTCGGCATGGAATGGTTGGAACAAATTAGCGGTGACTATGGAGGTCAATGTATGAAAGACTATTTGTCAGCCATAGATGATATTTCAAAAGAACCATATGTAGATACTAATCGTTTGGGATGCGTAGGTGCCAGCTTCGGCGGATTCTCCGTCTATTGGCTGGCGGGACACCATGACAAACGTTTTAAAGCATTTATCGCACACGATGGTATATTCAATATGGAGCAGCAATATCTGGAAACAGAAGAAATGTGGTTCGCCAACTGGGATATGGGTGGTGCATATTGGGACAAAAACAATGCAACGGCACAACGTACCTTTGCCAACTCTCCCCATCGTTTCGTTGATAAATGGGACACTCCCATTCTCTGCATTCACGGTGAAAAGGATTACAGAATTCTTGCTTCACAAGGTATGTCGGCGTTCAATGCAGCTGTATTGCGCGGTGTTCCGGCCGAACTTTTATTATATCCGGATGAGAATCATTGGGTATTGAAACCGCAAAATGGGGTGTTATGGCAACGCACTTTCTTTAGTTGGTTAGATAAATGGCTCAAATAACGCCTAAATTACTGCAATATTATCCGTTATTAGAACTATATAGTATAATTTTCAATTTTTGTGTTACCTTTGTAATGTCAAACAAAAAATGAACATTAAGTGATATTTGTTAAGCTACCTTTTATTAGGTGAGTAAACAATAGCTTGTGAAAGTAGTTGTTTACAGTGTTAGTATATAAATAACTTTTTATTCCCCGTGCTTTGTGAGCGCACAAAGCTGGATGATTACAAAATAATAAAGTGATTATTTTTTCGTGATACCGGCTTGTGATAAGTCGGTATCATTTTTTATTCCAGCAAACCAACATCATACTCATTATTATTCTGGAATGCTTATGCCCTCATGCTCTCATTTTACATATAACAATCTAATTATAAATAGCTTACATGATTACAGTAAAAATATTTGCTCTCACTTATGCCCTCATACCCTCACTATATTTTAAAGCAGATTTTCGCATAATACGCTTGCTGTCAACTATATATTCTTTTTTATAAAGTATTCCTGTTTGATATAAAGCAGGGTACTTTCAGACTTTTTCATTTCAAAAATGCATATGAAAGAGATGTACTTCCACGAAATAGCAGTTTACAGAGTTCCGATATCGATAAAAAAGATCAAAACGTTTTTAAAAAAGCTCGTTATCTTTTCCAAAAAGTTCCTGTTGTTATTTGAAAAGCTCTTGATCTTTTTTAAAAACGTCCTTATATTTGGGGGATTTATATGATTCACACTCACATACATACGCACAAACCCGTACATACATATGCGTAGCTTCATGTAGACATACGTGCGTTAGAGATTTTATATGATCACATCTATTGAAAAAACTCTTTTATTCAATATCACTTCGCCGATACAATAATAAAGAGGCTGAATCAAATTTATCTTGAATTTCAGCCTTTTTATTCATCAATACAACATTGGGAAATCGGACTACATGACCATTCTTGCATTAAGAAAGGCAGTTTAATAATGAAACAGCCAAATCTCTAAAAACAACAATATCCATCCGTCTACAGTTTGGTAAATGGATGGATATTGCTTTTTTATTCTTAACCTCTGCCCAAAATAAAAGCAAAGAAGCCTTATATTTAATTTTAACAGAAGAAATTTTCTATTTTTTCTGCATTAATCCTTTAAATGCCGTAGGATAAGGAGTTTCAAACTCCATCAACTCTTTTGTTACCGGATGATAGAAACATAACTTGAAGGCATGTAACGCCAATCGTCCTAAAGGATCACACTCACTGCCATAGCGCCGGTCACCAACAACAGGGTGACCTAAATCCAACATATGCACACGAATCTGATTCTTACGTCCTGTTTCCAAATCCAACTCCACCAATGAATATCCATTGGCCCGCTTTATTGTTTTATAATGAGTGACCGCAAACTTACCTTCCCCATTATCTACAGGACTGGAACTGACATACAATTTCCGGTCGGTCAACCAAGACTCTACAGTACCGTAATCTTTCTCCATATCACCAGAAACGATAGACACATAACGGCGGTCCGTCACAATATCATGCCAATTATCACGTAAAGTATTCTGGGTTTTTTCATCTTTGGCATACATCATCAACCCCGAAGTTTCACGGTCCAGACGATGTACTACAAATACGCGGTTGAAACGATGTGAACGTTTTACATACTCATTCAAAATATGTTGTGCAGTACGCTCCTTCTGATGTTCTGTGCTGACAGAAAGCAGTCCCTCCTTCTTTTCCACCACCAAGATATAAGCATCCTCGTATACCAGTTTCAGCATCGGATGTTTAAACTCACGATTATTCTTCACCTTGGATATCTGCACTTTCATACCTGGTTTCAATGCGAAATTATATTGGGTAGTAATCACATTATCTACCAAAATCACGCGGTTGGCAAGCAACGCCTTTACCTTGCTACGACTGATTCCCGCCATTTTCCGCATCAGAAAATCCATCAGCTCAGCGGGCTCCGTCACATTATATATAGTATATCGGGCAACACTTCTCGCCTTTGGCCTGCCGGAATCACTATTCTTACCTCTTGACATAATTCTATTTACTGTTTAAACAATTTATAATTGAACTATCCGGATTATCCTCTTTTTTCCAGCAACACCACATTTTCCACATGATGCGTATGAGGGAACATATCTACGGGTTGCACGGCCATCACCTTGTATTTGGCATCTAACAAAGACAAATCACGTGCCTGGGTGGCAGGATTACAGCTAACATACACAATCCGCTGAGGTTCAGCAAAAAGAATTGTATTAATCACATCATTGTGCATTCCGGCACGCGGAGGATCAGTGATTATAACATCAGGACGACCATGTTGGTTGATAAACTCCTGAGTGAGGATATCCTTCATGTCACCGGCATAAAATAAGGTATTGTCAATGCCATTAATTGCCGAATTCACTTTAGCATCTTCTATTGCTTCAGGCACATATTCGATACCAATCACTTTCTTTGCCTGGCGTGAAACAAAGTTGGCTATGGTTCCAGTCCCTGTATAAAGATCATACACCAATTCTTTACCGGTCAATCCGGCAAAATTACGGGCCACCTTATAAAGATTATACGCCTGTCCGGAATTAGTCTGATAAAATGATTTTGCTCCTATCTTGAAGCGCAACCCCTCCATTTCCTCGAAAATATGATCGTTGCCTTTGAACACCATTACCTCCAGATCGTTAATGGTATCATTGCATTTGTTATTGACTACATATAATAAGGAAGTAATCTGCGGAAAATGTTCTGCCACGAAAGCCAGCAGTTGCTTCATCAGATCCATTTCGCTCTCTTCCACAATCTTGCATTGCAGCAACACCATAAGCTCACCCGTACTCGAAGTACGGATCATCAAGTTGCGAAGCATTCCTTCTTGAGAACGCAGATTAAAGAAAGAATAATTGTGTTCGTATGCATAGTCACGAATCGCATTGCGTATCTGGTTGCTGATATCATCCTGTAACCAGCACTTTTCTATAGCCAGTACCTTGTCAAATGCACCGGGAATGTGGAAACCTACGGCGTTCATCTGATCGTACTTCACATCTTCCTTTACCTCTTCCTCTGTCAGCCAACGTTTGTTAGAAAACGTAAATTCCAACTTATTACGGTAAAACTCCGTTTTTTCCGACCCCATGATAGGTGAAATTTCCGGCAATTCGATCTTGCCGATACGGGTCAGATTATCCGTCACCTGCTTTTGCTTATACTTTATTTGTTCTGTATATGGCAGACACTGCCACTTACAACCACCACATATACCATAATGCTGGCAGAAGGGTACTGCACGCACAGGAGAATACTCATGGAATTTCACAGCCACAGCTTCTGCATAATGATTTTTCTTACGCTTCACTTGTAAATCCACCACATCACCGGGCACTACATAAGGCACAAATACTACCAGGTCATTCACTTTCGCCAAAGCTTTTCCTTCGGCAGCTACATCTATTATGGTTATCTTCTCTAATAATGGAAGTTCTTTCTTCTTTCTAGCCACTTTTCTGAATAAGTTAATTTGGGGACAAATTTAAGCATTTTCCCTGAATATTGCCTCATAAATCGTAAGATATTAAAATTGCAAAGTAGAAATTGCAATTTCCACTATTTTTTTTCAGTAAAAGATTTGGAGATAACTAAAATATGTATAGTTTTGCGATTACATTTTTTGAGCGAGTTAACTTTAAATACATTTATTATGGATAAAAAAAGAGTTTACACCTTTGGTAATGGACAAGCTGAAGGAAAAGCAGACATGAGAAATCTGCTTGGTGGAAAAGGCGCTAACCTGGCTGAAATGAATCTAATCGGTGTTCCCGTACCTCCGGGATTTACAATCACCACAGAAGTTTGTAGCGAATATTATGAGTTAGGTAAAGATAAAGTAGTAGAACTGCTGAAAGCGGATGTTGAGAAAGCTATCGCCAACATCGAAAATCTGATGAATTCCAAGTTTGGAGATGTAGAGAACCCGTTACTGGTTTCTGTACGTTCGGGTGCCCGCGCTTCTATGCCGGGTATGATGGATACCATCCTTAATTTAGGTTTAAATGACGAAGTGGTGGAAGGCTTGAGCCGCAAGACCGGACGCCCCCGTTTCGCATGGGATTCTTACCGTCGTTTCGTACAAATGTATGGTGACGTGGTATTGGGTATGAAACCGGTGAACAAGGAAGACATCGATCCTTTCGAGGAAATTATCGAAAAAGTAAAGGAAGAAAAAGGTGTGAAGCTCGACAACGAATTGGAAGTGGAAG
>ERZ773204.3058-NODE-3058-length-10760-cov-3.584587_pt1 | contig 10760 bp, 9 predicted proteins | sample MGYA00581007_ERZ773204 | MGnify/ENA primary metagenome ERZ773204 (study PRJEB29015, sample SAMEA2737757) | human gut metagenome | biome: human gut; feature: human-associated habitat; material: faeces | place: China | collected 2012 ... | reverse complement strand
CGCCACAGCGCGAGGAGCTGGCCGAGGTGGATGTGGACTGGCTGATCGCCGAGCGCCCCGGCAAGGTAAGAACCTTGAAACAGCATCCACGCAAGAACAAAACGGCCATCAACATCGAATACATGAAAGCCAGCATCCGGGCCAAGGTGGAGCACCCATTTCGCATCATCAAGCGACAGTTCGGCTTCGTGAAAGCCAGATACAAGGGGTTGCTGAAAAACGATAACCAACTGGCGATGTTATTCACGCTGGCCAACCTGTTTCGGGCGGACCAAATGATACGTCAGTGGGAGAGATCTCACTAAAAACTGGGGATAACGCCTTAAATGGCGAAGAAACGGTCTAAATAGGCTGATTCAAGGCATTTACGGGAGAAAAAATCGGCTCAAACATGAAGAAATGAAATGACTGAGTCAGCCGAGAAGAATTTCCCCACTTATTCGCACCTTCCCTAACTCACTGCGCTTCACGCGCTGGTTAGCAAGGGTGGTTCTCAGTACTCCCGCAATGACGATATGCTTAGGTTCTTGTCCCAGATCGCGCATTTCCAGCACTACTTTACCGACTACTCTGCACATTTCACGGTACAACTCGTCGTCTTTCGTCTGATTTCCCATTTTTGCCCGCTCGTCATTAACTCAAACCAACAGCATATATCACTCTGAGGATTTAGACAAAATTCAATGAAAATCAAATAAATGTTATCATTCTACTGAATTCTCTGAAGTCGATTAACGAGCTCAGCAAGACTTCCTGCCTGCATTTTTTCCATCACCCGCGCCCGGTGCACTTCAACCGTACGCACGGCAATATTCATGGCATCAGCAATTTCCCGATTCATTAATCCTTTTGCTACCAGATGCGCCAGTTCCCGTTCTTTTGGCGTAAGTTGTTGGTAGCATGAGATGATCTCTTGTCGCGAGAACGCCGCTGCCGAGACCTGCAAGGCATGTTCTAATGCTGCCTGAAGCGGCACGGCTGACACCGGTTTTTGCAAAAAGTCGACCGCGCCACGTTTCATTTGCTCAACCGCCATCGGCACATCGCCATGCCCGGTGAGAAAGACCACCGCCAGCGTGCTTGCTTTCTGACGCATGATTTCATGCACAGCGTGCCCATCCAGTACCGGCATACGCATATCCAGCAGTAGTACGCCCACCTGGTGCAAATTTGCCTCGGCGAGGAATTTCTCGCCTTGCTCCCAGCAAGACACTTCATATCCCAGACTTTCCAATAAAAACGCACAGGCCTGGGTAACGGCAATGTCGTCATCCAGCAGATGAATTATCGCCACTACGGCCTCCTTCCTGATTTGGCTTAAAATACAATGTCACTCTCGCCCCCGCTTTACCGTCCGGGGCCTGCTGATTTTTGATCTCAATATCTCCGTTTGCGTAGCGCACCAGTCGCTGACAAATGGCCAGTCCTAGTCCCATACCTTCTTTGCGGGTGGTCATAAACGGCTGAAACGCCTGATACAACTGAGCCTCGTCAATACCTCCGGCATTATCCTGCACCTGAATACGCACGCCGCCATCCTTATGCAGGGCGCTAAACCATACCGTCGTAGCGCCTGCCTGGGCGGCATTGAGTACCAGGTTAGCCAGCACCTGCTCAAGAAGAACGCTTGGCAGCATCAACGTTAACGCCTTGCTAACCTGCGTGTGCAGCGCTATCGCCGGGAATTGCTGGGGCATGCGCAGTAATTGCCAGACGTGATGGATAGCATCGTGAACGTTGATGGCTTGCCAGTCATCGGTGAGTACCGGATTGCCCTGTGCCTGGCTGACCCACTGCCGGAGATTGCGCAGCGTATCGGCTCCTCGTTGCGCCTGGGCGTCTATGTGCTCAAGCGCGGGCAGCAACGGATGCTGCTCATCCTGACCACGCAGGCGAATTAGACAGCCTTGGGCATAATGACGGATAGCAGACAACGGCTGATTGAGTTCATGGGCAAAACCGGAGGTCATCTCCCCCAGCACGCTCATTTGGCGGGCAGTCTCCAGCGCCTGTTCCTGTTTGTGCAACAACACGTTGTTCCGCTCCAGCTGCCTGCCACGTCGGCGAACCAACAGCATCACCCAGATGTAATTGAGCGTAAGCAACAGCAATACGATGACCACGCCCCCCATCGCCAGTCGGTGTTGAATAAACCAGCTTTTGACATCCAGCCACAGCTGACGCTGCTGCGGATGCTGTCGGACGTCGCGCAGCAACGCTTCTACTTCACGGGTCGAGGCGGGCGCGCCCCAGCGAAACGTCGCGTTTTGCGGTGCATTGAACAGTACCCGCGTGACGCGATCGGCCAGCTCGTCACTCACTGCAGGTAGTGCGGCAAATGACCAGTCCGGATAGAGCGGCGTACTGGTTAAACAGGGAATTGAAGTCGGATGATTCAACACGGTCATAAAATCGGTTTTACGGATGAGGCCTTCTTCATCCATTTTTTCCAGCAGGCACACCGGCACGATCACCGCCTGCACGGCTTTTTCACGTAATAAATAGAGTAAGGCATCGGCGGGAAATCCGGTAAACGTCAGACGTAAATCACGTTCAGGGCGCAGACCGGCATCACTGAGCGCTTTATATCCCAGCAAATAGCCGCCAAACGCCTGAGCATCAATGGCGCCAACCGTTTTGCCGATCAGATCGTGTGCGGAGGTTAACCCACTGTCGCGCCTGACGAGAATGGCGCTGCCAATCACGTTACTGGTGGCTTTCCCACCACGGGTGGATCGTAACGACGCCAGCCAGCGTAGCGCTGAGCGGCTGTTAAGCTGGACAAACTGCGCCGGATTGGTGACCACAAAGTGTACCGTTCCACGATTCACCGCCTCCTGCATCTGCCGCAGGTCCAGCGGTTGAATATGAAACTGCTCACCGGGGATTTGCTGATTCAACAAGGTTTCCAGCGGCTGCCAGTGATTACGTGTAGAAACCTCCCCGCGCATCGCCAAAACGCCAATGTTCCATGTCTGCGCCCTGACCGCGCCGCTTAGCATCCACAGCGACGCCAGTACCGTCAGACATCTTACTACGTTGCGTCCCACTCAATTGTCCCTGTCAATTATGTTGTTTTAGATCAACAACAAGCCGGGTATGTGGTTAACCACAATAGAGTATACCCCGTCACGATTTTTACACTGTAAATCATTGAGATTCTTTATTCATCACACGCAAATCAACGGCGTGACCAATGTTTCGTTGTTGCATCGTGACGGGAGAAAATATGGACAGCAGTAAACGGCAGTTTCTCCAGCAACTGGGCGTCCTGACCGCTGGCGCATCACTGGTTCCGCTGGCTCAGGCGCAATTTCCCTTTTCGCCTGAACGCCACGAAGGCTCACAACAGCATCGCTACGCCATGCTGGTTGACCTGCGACGCTGTATCGGCTGCCAGGCCTGTACCGTCAGTTGCGCCATTGAAAACCAGACGCCACAGGGCGAATTTCGTACCCTCGTCAACCAGTATCAAGTACAGATTGAAGGCCAGCAAAGCGTTACCAACGTCCTGCTGCCGCGACTGTGCAACCATTGTGATAATCCCCCTTGCGTGCCCGTTTGCCCGGTACAAGCCACTTTCCAACGCGAAGACGGCATTGTGGTGGTCGACAACACACGCTGCGTGGGCTGCGCCTATTGCGTGCAGGCCTGCCCTTATGATGCGCGATTCATCAACCATGAAACGCAAACCGCCGATAAATGTACCTTTTGCGTTCACCGCCTCGAAGCGGGGCTGCTCCCGGCCTGTGTGGAATCCTGCGTCGGCGGCGCGCGCATCATTGGCGATATTAAAGATCCGCACAGCCGCATTTCGCAAATGCTGCATGAGCACCATGATGCCATCAAAGTCCTGAAGCCGGAAAGCGGTACGTCTCCTCACGTGTTCTATCTGGGACTGGATGAGGCGTTTGTTACCCCATTGATGGGACGTGCTCAACCCGCTCTCTGGCAGGAGGTTTAAATGAACCATTCACTGATTATCGACGAGGTTCTGGCCCATCCCCAGGACGTAAGCTGGTTACCCTGGGCCGTACAATATTTCTTTTTCATCGGCATTGCCGCCTGCGCCGCGCTGTTCGCATGCGTTCTCCACTGGCGCAAAAAAGAAACGGCAGACCTGGAGAATCTGACGCTGCTAATCGCCCTGACCTGCGCGATTACCGCGCCGCTGGCGCTGACTGCTGATCTACACCAAACCGCCCGCGTCTGGCACTTCTATGCGTATCCGACGCCATGGTCCTGGATGCCGTGGGGCGCGCTGTTTTTACCGCTGTTTACCGGTTTTTTAGGTCTGTGGTTTCTGGCGCAGCATGTGAAACGGCTAACGCTAAAAAGTTACAGCGTCACAAAATGGTTAGCACTTGGTAGCGCGCTGTCCGCCATCGGATTGCTGGTTTACACCGGCCGTGAAGTGTCGGTGGTACAGGCGCGTCCCATTTGGTTCAGTTACGCCTTTCCGGTTGCGATGTTCCTCAGCGCGCTGCAAACATTTCTTGCCCTGCTTATTGCCACGACAAATAGCAAGGACGCACTACCGCGTAAGCTAGCGTGGGGGCAAATGGTCACGTTGATCGCGCTGGCTATCGTGGTGGCGATCTGGGCGAGTGGGAATACGCTTTCCGGTTCGGCTATCCGTCAGTGGCTGGATGTTGCCTCTTCAGCACAACACTACGCTATCGGTTGGGTTGCGCTATGGCTTGTTTCGCTTGCTCTTTGCGGGTTGGTTGTACGTTACCCCTTATCGCTACCGCTGCGCATATTACTCGCTTTTAGCGCTATGGCGCTGTGCTGGCTAATGCGCTGGACGTTACTCATCCAGGTGCAGACCGTACCGAAATTTAACGCGCAGTTTAATCCCTATACCCTGCCCGGCGGCACCGATGGCTGGCTGGCCATTGTGGGTACCTTCGGCCTGTGGATAGCACTGATTATTATTGTTCGTGAAGCCCTGAACGCGATCGCAAGGAGAATGCAACATGGCTAATTTAACCCGTCGTCAGTGGCTTAAAGTGGGCCTTGCCGTAGGTGGCATGGTGACTTTTGGCCTGAGTTATCGGGATGTGGCAAAGCGCGCGATAGACGGTTTGCTGGACGGAACCTCGGGCAAAATTACCCGTGACCGCATCTTTGCAAACGCGCTCATCCCTGAAGCCAACGCCCGGCCGCACTGGCAGCAAAACCCGCAGCAGGTGATCTCGATGACGCAGTGCTTTGGTTGCTGGACGCAGTGTGGTGTACGGGTTCGCGTTGACACTGAGCAAGGCAAAGTGCTGCGCATTGCGGGCAACCCTTATCATCCGTTGTCGCACGAGCACCATATAGACGCCTCCGTCCCCTTTACCACGGCAATGGAACAGTTGGCCGGGGAGTCAGGTCTTGACGCACGTTCCACCGCCTGCGCCCGTGGTGCAACTTTACTCGAAGGTCTGTACAGCCCGTTACGTATTCTGGAGCCCATGAAGCGCGTCGGTAAGCGCGGTGAGGGAAAATGGCAGCGCATCAGCTTCGAACAGCTGATCAAAGAGGTGGTGGAAGGTGGCGATTTGTTTGGTGAAGGCCACGTTGATGGTCTGAGAGCCATCCACGATCCCACTACACCGCTTGATGCGAAACATCCCGGCTTTGGCCCAAAATCCAATCAACTGCTGGTCACCAATACCAGCGATGAAGGACGTGATACCTTTTTACGTCGCTTCGCACTGAACAGTTTCGGCAGTAAAAACTTCGGCGCTCATGGCGCTTACTGCGGTCTGGCCTATCGGGCCGGTTCAGGTGCGTTAATGGGCGATCTGGATAAAAATACCCACGTGAAACCCGACTGGGATAACGTCGAATTCGCGCTGTTTATGGGCACCTCTCCGGCGCAATCCGGCAACCCGTTTAAGCGCCAGGCCCGCCAGCTGGCCAGCGCCCGTTTACGTGACGACTTCCGCTATGTTGTGGTGGCGCCAGCCCTGCCATTAACCACGGTGCTGGCTGACGATCGCGGCCACTGGCAGCCCGTACGACCGGGAAGCGACTCCGCGCTGGCGATGGGGATGATAAGCTGGATTATCGATAAACAACGCTATAACGCTGATTATCTCGCCATTCCCGGCGTGCAGGCCATGCAGCAGGCAGGAGAAAAAAGCTGGACTAATGCAACGCATCTGGTGATTACCGATGAAATTCCAACGCTTGCCGGACAACACCTGACCCTCGCCCATCTGAGTGCAAACGCAGCCCAGGAGCCGGTGGTCGTCAACGAGGCCGGTGAGATTGTCGCCGCCAGCAGTTGCCCGCGCGCTCAGCTGTTTGTTACCCGTGAAGTGACGCTGGCCGACGGGCAGACAGTAACGGTAAAAAGCAGCTTCCAGTGTCTGCGTGAGTCCGCAGAGAAACTGTCGCTAACGCAGTACAGCCAGCAGTGTGGGGTGTCAGAAGCAGACATTGCCGTTCTGGCCGACGCATTCACCCGCCACGGGCGTAAAGCGGCGGTGATCACGCACGGCGGAATGATGGCAGGCAATGGATTTTATAACGCCTGGTCGGTGATGATGCTCAATGCGCTTATTGGTAACCTCAGCCTTGAAGGCGGCGTGTTCGTCGGCGGCGGCAAATTTAATGGTGCCACCGACGGTCCGCGCTACAACATGGACAGCTTCGCCGGGAAGGTAAAACCGAAAGGGTTAAGCATCGCGCGCAGTAAAACCGCTTATGAGTCTTCGGAAGAGTACCGCAATAAGGTGGCTGCCGGGCAATCGCCCTTCCCGGCTAAAGCGCCGTGGTATCCGTTTGTCGCCGGTCAGCTTACCGAACTCCTCGTCTCGGCGCTTGAAGGTTACCCTTATCCGCTGAAAGCCTGGATCTCCAACATGACCAACCCGTTTTACGGCATTGCGGGGTTACGCGGCGTGGCGGAAGAAAAGCTCAAGGATCCTGCTCGTCTGCCGCTGTTTATTGCCATTGACGCCTTTATGAACGAAACCACGGCGCTGGCAGATTACATCGTGCCGGATACCCACAACTTCGAAAGCTGGGGATTTAGCGCTCCGTGGGCAGGCGTGGCCAGCAAAGCCACCACCGCGCGTTGGCCAGTTGTCAGATCGGCGACCAGCCTCACGGCTGACGGTCAACCGGCCTCGATGGAGTCTTTCTGTATCGCAGTGGCAAAGCGCATCGGGCTACCTGGATTCGGCGACAATGCAATTACCGATCCGCAAGGTAATCACTATCCGTTGAACCGTGCGGAAGATTACTACCTGCGTCTCGCGGCCAATATTGCGTTTATGGGCAAAGCTCCGGTTGCTGAAGCACAGCCGGAAGACATAGCGCTGACCGGGGTCCAGCGGATCATGCCTGTGATGACCCAAACGTTGAAAACCGATGAAATCAGCCGAGTGGCGTTTATCTACTCCCGCGGCGGGCGCTTTGCGCCGGACAACAGTGGGCGAGTTGATAACCGTGTCGGCAATGCGTGGGAAAAACCGCTCCAAATCTGGAATGCGAACGTCGCCGCGCACCGCCATGCGATTACTGGCGAGCGCTACAGCGGCTGCCCGGCCTGGTATCCATCACGTCTGTCAGATGGACGTGCGGTCGAGGAGTTGTTCCCGGAACAAGAGTGGCCGTTGAAACTGATTTCCTTTAAATCCAATACCATGTCCAGCGCCACGGCGGTGATCCCACGCCTTCATCATCTGAAGCCGGTTAATCTGGTGGCGCTCAATCCACAGGATGGTCAGCGGTATGGTTTAGCACACGGCGATATCGTGCGTATCACCACCCCTGGTGGTCAGGCGCAAGCGCAGATAAGCCTGCTGCATGGCGTCATGCCGGGTGTCATCGCCATTGAACATGGTTACGGACATAAAGAAATGGGCGCGGCACAGCATACCCTCGACGGTGAGCCGATGGCGTTTGATGAGCAGATTAAGTCGGGGATTAATCTCAACGAATTGGGTTTTGCGGACCCAACCCGACAGGTAGCCAATACCTGGCTTGACTGGGTGTCGGGTGCGTCGGTGCGTCAGGGGTTGCCAGCGAGAATTGAGCGAGTGTAGCTCTGGTGCCGCATGGCATCGCGAACGCGTTTTACCCGGCCTACAGGACATCGTAGGCCGGATAAAGCACTGCCGCCACCCGGCAAAAAGCAGATTAGTTGTTTACCGGGATCACCGCACCTTTATATTTAGTACGGATCCAGTCCTGGATCTCTTTTGAATGCAGGACATCAACCAACGCTACGATATCCTTTTTCTTCTCGTCGCCACGATGCACGGTAATGATGTTGGCATACGGGTTGTTTTCACCACTTTCAACGGCAATAGGATCTTTCACTGGATCCAGCCCGGCATCGATGGCGTAGTTGGCGTTAATCACCACCGCATCGCCTTCGTCGTTGTTATACATCTGCGGTAACAGCGCGGCTTCCACGTTTGGCAGGAACTTCAGCTTTTTCGGGTTTTCGACGATATCGCTAATGCGCGCGGTTACTTTATCCACGCCCGGCTTCAGCTTGATCACACCCTCTTTTTCGAAAATCGACAGAATACGGCCTTCCTCAGATACCGCGTCACGCATGATGACTTTGCCGCCTTCCGGCAGATCTTTAAGTGATTTCACTTTTTTCGAATAGATACCAATCGGCTCAATGTGAATCGCTCCGGCGCTGACGAAGTCATACGTTTTATCGCCTGCATGGTCTTTAATCACGCTGTTCAGGTACGGAATATGCTGGAAGTAGTTAGCGTCAATCTCACGACCAGCCAGCGCGGTGTTCGGCAGAATGTAATCCTGGAACGGTTTAATCTCCAGATCGATCCCCTGCTTCGCCAGAATCGGTTTGGCCTGTTCAAGGATCTCCGCATGCGGCACGTTAGACGCGCCAACGGTCAGAGTATCAGCCCAGGAGGCAAAGCTCAGGGCGCTTAAGGTTGCTGCGGCGAGTAACGTCAGTGATTTTTTCATGATAATGGTTTCCGTATTTTATTAGCGTTTATCTAACAGAGAGGTGATCACATCGCCGCAAAGCTGGATGATGAAGACAATGAGCAAAATCGTCACCGTCGCCACCAGCGTGACGTCGCTGTGGTTGCGCTGGAATCCTTCCAGATAGGCCAAATTCCCTAAACCACCGGCACCAATTACCCCTGCCATCGCGCTGTAGCTCACCAGCGCAATTAGCGTCACGGTGATCCCGGACACCAGAGCAGGAGAGGATTCCGGCAGTAAAACCCGAAAAATAAGCGTGCTCAGCCGTGCGCCCATCGAACGGGTCGCTTCAATAACGCCTTTATCCACTTCACGCAGAGCGATTTCGACCAGACGTGCATAAAACGGCGCAGCACCGACGATCAGCGCAGGCAACGCGGCATTGGCGCCGAGAATGGTGCCTACCATCGCTTTGGTAAACGGGATCAGCAGCACGATCAAAATGATGAATGGGATTGAACGAAAGATATTCACCACCAGCGAAATAGCGCTATATACCGCTCGGTTGGGGAACAATCCGCCGCGCGCGGTCAGGAACAATGCCAGACCAAGCGCGATGCCCAGAATAAAGGTCGCAGCACCTGAAAGGGCTGTCATATACAGCGTTTCCTGGGTTGCCGCTAACAGTTGATCCCACTTCAGATGGGGAAACAGTTCTTCAGCCATGTTGAATCACCTCGCCTTCAATGTCGCTCTGGCGCAGGTCGGCCAAAATATTGTTCAATTGTTCCTCAGAGGCCACCACGTGCACCCAGAGCTGGCCGAAAACACCGTGGGCGGTTTGCGTCATTTTGCCGTGCAAGATGTTGAACGGCAGGCCATAGCGCAGGGTCAATTCCCCAACCACAGGCCGATGGGTACGTTGCCCGGTAAAGGTTAATTTGATAACCACCCCACCCAACTCGCTTGCCAGCTGCGGATTAAACTCGTCTTCTTCGGTGTACTGGCTCACCTGACGAACAAACTGCCGGGTGATCGGCTGCTGCGGATGCGTAAACACGCTCAGTACGTCCCCCTCTTCCACCACCTTACCGTTCTCCATAACCGCCACGCGGTCGCAGATTTTGCGTACCACGTGCATTTCATGAGTGATCAGCACAATGGTCAATTTGAAGCGACGGTTAATATCGAGGAGTAAATCGAGGATCTGATCGGTAGTTTGCGGATCCAGCGCCGAGGTGGCTTCGTCACACAGCAGGACATCCGGATTGTTCGCCAGCGCGCGGGCAATTCCTACACGCTGTTTTTGCCCGCCGCTGAGCTGGGAAGGATACGCATTTTCACGACCGCTCAGCCCAACCAGCGTAATCAGTTCAGCAACCCGCTGTTTGATTGACGCTTTGGACGCGCCAGCGATTTGCATAGAGAAAGCAATATTTTCGCTAACGGTCCGTGACCACAGCAAATTGAAGTGTTGAAACACCATGCTGATTTTCAGTCGTGCCTGGCGTAACGATTCCCCACGGGCGGCAGAGATATCGTGGCCGTTAATCGTCACGCTGCCGGAGGTTGGTTTTTCGAGACCATTGAGCAAACGAATTAAGGTGCTTTTACCTGCCCCGCTGTAACCAATAATGCCGTAAATCTGTCCCTGTTCAACCGTTAGGTTGACGTTATCGACAGCGGTGATGGCAAGCCTGCCTGGCGTAAACACTTTCGAAATATTTTTCAGGACAATCATGTCGTTTGGGTATCCGCTGCTGCTTATTGTTCTTCTGCTATCGCTTTTGGCTGTTTAGCAGTATGGATGTCCAAACGAGTGTAATCAGCGGAATTGTCTTTTA
>ERZ773204.3041-NODE-3041-length-10809-cov-4.748931_pt1 | contig 10809 bp, 8 predicted proteins | sample MGYA00581007_ERZ773204 | MGnify/ENA primary metagenome ERZ773204 (study PRJEB29015, sample SAMEA2737757) | human gut metagenome | biome: human gut; feature: human-associated habitat; material: faeces | place: China | collected 2012 ... | reverse complement strand
GTAAAGCGGACGGATCAGCTCCATCCCCTCGTAATTTTTCGCCTTGACGCGCGGCAGCATCGCCTGCACCTGGCCGCCGTAAATCAGGCCCATCAGCACGGTTCCGATGGCGTCATCATAATGATGTCCGAGCGCTATTTTATTGCAGCCGCGCTTCTGCGCTTCGGTGTACAGATAGCCGCGCCGCATTTTCGCGCACAGAAAGCACGGATGCTCGGCCGAATGGCTGCCCGCGACGCGCAGCACATCGGTTTCGAAAATTTCAAGCGGAACATCCAGTCGGCGCGCATTTTCCTCCAGATGCTTTCGCCCTTCGGGCGCGTAGCCGGGGTCCATCGCCAGAAATTTCAGCTCAAAATCCACCGTGCGCTGCAAATCCTGAAGCAGGAGCGCCAGCAGCATGGAATCCTTGCCGCCCGAAATGCACACCGCAACGCTGTCGCCCGGACGCACCATATCATATTCCTTCACCGCGTCCACGAACGGCTTGCGTATCGTGCGGACAAATTCACGCTGTAATGTCTTTTTGATTTCTGCTGCTGTCATTTTTCGCCCTTCTTATGCTGAAAATGGTAGGTGATGCGTGCAAGCAGGCTGTCCGGGGCGAAATGCCGCGCAACGGTCATTGCCTTCATGGTCACGCCCGGCACGATGACCGCCCTGCCTGCAAACAGGCCGTCTATCGCCTCCCGCGCGACGCGCTTCGCGTCAAGGCCGTTCAGCGAGAACTTCACGCCTGCGACCCGGTTGAACTCGGTATCGACCGGCCCGGGACAGAGCGCACACACGCGGACACGGCTGCCGCGATGGCGCAGCTCCTCGCGGAGTGCCTGCGTCAGACGGAGCACATAGTTCTTTGTTGCATAGTAGGTCGCCATGAGCGGCCCGGGCAGAAAGCCGGCCGAGGAGGCGACATTGAGGATATAGCCGTGGCCGCGCTTTTCGAAATCCTGCACCGCGAGCTTAGTCAGGATGTGCACGGCACGGATATTGGTGTCGATCATGCGCAGCTCCTCGTCGAGGTCGGTTTCGAGAAACTCGCCGAACAGGCCGAAGCCCGCGTTGTTGATTACGATTTCGAGATCCTCGCCGCGCACCGCGCGGTACAGCAGGCGGCACTCCTCCTCATCGCTCACGTCCGCCGCAATCACATGGCAGACGGTCGGCAGTTCGGCGGCAAGCTCGCGCAGTCTGTCCTCGCGGCGGGCACACAGGACCAGCTCATAGCCACGCGAGGCGAGCAGCTTCGCCATTTCGCGTCCCAGACCCGAGGACGCGCCGGTAATCAGTGCTTTCATACTCTTTCCTCCATTTCCTTGTAAACTTGCAATAATTATTTTCAGTGTATCACAGCCGCTCCCGCTCGTCAAACGAAAAACGGAGACCGACTTTTTCCGTTCGATCTCCGTTTCGCTTTCTTTCGATATGAAATTTACTTCTTCATCAGGTTGCCGTCGTCGAAGTAGTTGATCTTCATGGCAGCGCGGACGTCCGCGAGGGTCTCGGCGGCCTTGCGCTCGGCGATTTCACTGCCCTTCTTCAGCATTTCATATACTTCGGGCAGGCGTGCTTCCCAGTAGGCGCGGCGCTCACGCATCGGGCCGAGGATGGACTGCATGACGTTGACGAGGAACTTCTTTACCTTGACGTCGCCCAGACCGCCGCGGGTGTAGTGCGCCTTGAGCTCGTCGAGGTTCTTATATTCCGGCAGGAACTCGGCAAAGTGCTCGTCCGTGCAGAACGCGTCCAGATAGGTGAACACGGTGTTGCCCTCGAGCTTGCCCGGGTCCTCGATGCGGATATGGTCGGGGTCGGTGAACATGGACATGACCTTGGTGCGGACGGTCTTTTCATCGTCCGCCAGATAGATGCAGTTGCCGAGCGACTTGCTCATCTTGGCCTTGCCGTCCGTGCCCGGCAGACGCAGGCACGCGCTGTTGGACGGAAGCATGATCTTCGGGTCGGTCAGCGTTTCGCCGTATACGCGGTTGAAAGAGTGCACGATCTCGCGGCACTGCTCGATCATCGGCATCTGGTCCTCGCCGACCGGAACGCAGGTCGCGCGGAACGCGGTGATGTCCGCCGCCTGGCTGATCGGGTAGCAGAAGAATCCGACCGGAATGCTCGCCTCGAAGCCGCGCATCTGAATTTCCGACTTAACGGTAGGATTGCGCTGTACGCGGGAAACCGTGACGAGGTTCATGTAATAGAAGGTCAGCTCGGTCAGCTCGGGAACCATGGACTGGATGAAGAAGGTGCACTTCTCCGGGTCCAGGCCGCACGCCAGATAGTCGAGCGCGACCTCCATGATGTTCTGACGGACCTTTTCCGGGTGCTCGGCGTTGTCGGTCAGAGCCTGTGCGTCCGCGATCATGATATAGATCTCGTCGAACTCGCCGGAGTTCTGGAGGCGGACTCGTTCGCTCAGCGAGCCGACGTAATGGCCTACGTGCAGGCGTCCGGTCGGACGGTCGCCGGTAAGAATAACCTGTTTCATTGAAGATATCTCCCCTTTTTCGGGACGCAATGCCCAGTGTGAACCTGTCGCGAAGCACGGACAGACTTTAATGTTTTCTTATTATAATGTATGAAAGCGCGTCTGTCAACTGCGGCGAGACGCCGGACGGACGGGATCTGTACGAAAATGCGTCCCGAATTACATTTTCCGACAGGCGGTGACTTCGTTGTTGCTTTCCGCCCCTTTTCATCGCCGCTGCAAAATGGTATAATGAAAGCACATAATAGGTTCATTCTGTTTACGATAGATCGGAGGGAAAACCATGGAGGAATATACGCTTGACAGCAGGCTGCTGACGCTGCTCTCGCAGCCGTGCCGCATGGACGAAATACGCCGCGTCCTGCCCGACGCAGGCAAGCACGAAATCAAGGAAGCACTCGACCGTCTGACGCAGGCGGGCAAAATCATGAAGAACAAGAAAAACCGCTTTGCGGTCTCCTCGCACTACGGCTGCACGACCGGCACGTTTCTCGCGACCGAGCGCGGCTTTGCGTTCGTTGCGCCCGATGTGGAGGAAGGTGCGCCCAAGCCGGACGACCTGTTCATTCCCCCGAATGCGGGCGGCGGCGCGTGGCACGGCGACAAGGTGCTCGTCAAGGTCAGCGAGCGCAAGAACAACCGGGGCCGCCGCGAAGCGACCGTTATCCGCATTATCAGCCGCGCCGGTAAGGAGCTGACCGGCGAGCTGGTGCAGCGCGGCAAGGCGTTCTTCGTACAGCCCTCGTCCAAGAAATACCCCGAAATCGCGGTGGACCGCCGCGACATCGGCGAGGCGCAGCCGGGCGACTGCGTGGCGGTCGCGGTAACGAACTACGGCGACGACGCCTACCGTCCGCAGGGCATCGTGTCCGCCGCGCTCGGCGAAAACGGCACGATGGAGGCTTCCATCGCGGCCGTTCTGCACGAGAACGGCGTCTATGACGTCTTTCCGGACGAGGTTCTCCGTCAGGCCGACTCCATTCCGCAGCAGGTCGACCTCGCCAGCGCAGGAAAGCGTCTCGACCTGCGCGACAAGCTGATTTTCACCATCGACGGCGACGACGCGAAGGACTTCGACGACGCGGTTTCGCTCGAACCGCTCGAAAACGGCCACTATCTGCTCGGCGTGCACATCGCGGACGTCAGCCATTACGTGACGCCCGATTCCCCGCTCGACGCAGAGGCGTTCCGCCGCGGCACCTCGGTCTACTTCCCCGGTCACGTCGTGCCCATGCTGCCGTTCGCGCTGTCGAACGGTATCTGCTCGCTCAACCCGAACGTAGACCGTCTGGCGTTCTCTGCCCTCATGGAGGTGGACAAGAGCGGCCGCCGCTACGGCGCGAAGTTCGCGAAATCCATCATCCGCTCCAAGGCACGCATGACCTACAACAAGGTCAACAAAATCCTTGCCGGCGACAAGGGACTGCGCGAGGAATATGCTTTTCTGGTCGAAACCGCCGAAAAGATGAACGATCTCGCCCACGCACTCTACAAGCGCCGCATCGAGCGCGGTGCGCTTGAGCTGGACATTCCGGAGGCCGAGATCCGCGTAGACGAGAACGGCAAGCCGGTCGAAATCTGCTTCCGCGAGCGCGGCGAGAGCGAAAAGCTCATCGAGGAATTCATGCTTCAGGCCAACGAGGCGGTCGCGGAGTTCATGTGCAAGCGCGAGCACCCGACCGTCTACCGTGTCCACGAGAACCCCGACCCGGACAAGCTGCGCGCGTTTGCGCAGTTCGCGCGCCCGTTCGGCTACCGCATCGACGCCTCCAAGCCGGAGGACACCGCTCAGTTCCAGGTGGTGCTGCGCGGCGCGAAAAACGACCCCAAGCAGCGCGTGCTGCCCACCCTGCTGCTGCGTTCGCTCGCCCGTGCGCGCTACGCCGACGAGTGCATCGGCCACTACGGCCTGAAAGCGAAGTATTACCTGCACTTTACCTCGCCTATCCGCCGCTATCCCGACCTCATCGCCCACCGGATGCTCCAGAAGGCGCTGACCGGCGAGGAATTTACCGCTGCGGACGAAAATCTGTGCGCCGAGGCCGCGCAGCAGTCCACAAACCGCGAACAGGCGGCGGACAACTGCGAGCGCGACATCGACAAGCTGTTCATCGCGTCCTACATGAAGCAGTTCATCGGCGAGGAATTTGACGGCGAGGTTTCCGGCGTGCAGTCGTTCGGCATCTTCGTTGCGCTCGCAAACGGCTGCGAGGGTCTGGTACGCGCTGAGCTGATGACCGGCGACTTCTACCAGTACGACGAGGAGCACATGGCCATGGTCGGCCGCCGCACCGGCAAGCGCTTCACCATCGGCTCGCCCCTGCGCGTCAAGCTCATCGCCGCGAGCGAGGTCACGGGCCAGATCGACTTCGCCCCGGCGGACGGGGCGCTCCCCCTGTCGGATAAACCGGAACGCGCACCGCGCGGCGAGGACGGCGAAAAGCCGCCCTATGGCAACCGTGCTTCGCGCCGCCGCCATTCGCACGGTAAGGGTCGCTCCGGCGGCCAGAAGGGCAGAAAACCGCCCACGAGAAAACGCAAATGAGCTGTCGCGCGGCAGCCGGATTTACCTGTACGACTTTCGATACCCTTCAAAGGAGATTTCACTTTGCCCGGACTTGTTTTGGAGGGCGGCACGTTCCGCCCGGTCTTTTCCTGCGGCGTGATGGACGCCCTGCTCGACCATGACATCATGTTCGATTACGTCATCGGCGTTTCCGCCGGCATCACCTACGCCATTTCCTACCTCTCGCGCCAGAGAGGACGCAACCTCGAGGTGCTGCGGCAGTACCGCGGCGACAGCCGCTATTTCGGCGTGCGCAACCTGCCGCACGACCACTCGATCTTCGGCACGGATTTCGTGTTCGACACCATTCCCAATCAGCTCATCCCGTTCGACTGGGACGAATTTCACAAATATAAGGGGCGCGTTTTAGTCGGTGTGACGAACGCCGCGACCGGAAAGGCGGAATACCTCGACGGAATGCAGCTCGACCGCCCGTGCACCATGCTGCGCGCGACCTGCGCGATTCCGCTGTATTTTCCGCCGGTGCACCTCGGCGGCGCGGTCTTTTACGACGGCGGCATCGCCGACCCCGTGCCCATCGTCAAGAGCCTGCACGACGGCAACCGCAAGAACCTCATCGTGCTGACCCAGCCGGACGGCTACCGCAAGACGCACACGCGCGGCACGAAATTCGGCGCCCGTGCGCTGCACCGGAAATATCCCGCCATGACCGAGGCCCTGCTCTCGCGCCCCGCCCGCTACAACGACACGGTCTGCCTGTGCCACCGCCTCGCGGAGGAGAACCCGGCGGACACGGTCCTGCTTCAGCCGAGCGCTCCGCTCGCCACCTTCGAAAAAGATATAAAAAAGCTGGAATGGGGCTACGAAATGGGTTATAATATGACTTGTGCCCGGATAGACGAAATCAAGGCGTTGTTTGTCTGACCGGGACGGTTCCAGAGAAATAAATCTATTTACAGGGGGAAAAGAAACACACATGCAGAACAACAGAATCATTCAGGTCGAGGACAAGGTCCCGCCGAGACTGCTCGTACCGCTGTCCATCCAGCATATGTTTGCGATGTTCGGCGCATCCGTGCTGGTTCCGTTCATCTTCAAGATGAACCCGGCGATCGTGCTGTTCATGAACGGTATCGGCACGCTGCTGTTCATCCTCATCACCAAGGGCAAGGCGCCGGCCTACCTCGGCTCGTCGTTTGCGTTTATCGCTCCGGCGACCATCGTTATCAAAAACTGGGGCTATCAGTACGCGCTCGGCGGCTTCGTCGCGGTCGGCGCCTGCGGCTGTATCCTCGCGTTCATCATCTACAAATGCGGAACCGACTGGATCAGCGTCGTTCTTCCGCCCGCAGCCATGGGCCCGGTCGTTGCGCTGATCGGCCTTGAACTGGCAGGCTCGGCGGCAGAAACCGGCTGTATTATCGGTAGTGGCGTAACGAGAGGCACGGTCATCACGTTCCTCGTAACGCTGGCCGTTGCGGTATTCGGCAGCGTGATGTTCCGCGGCTTCTTCTCGACTATTCCGATTCTGATCGCGATCATCTGCGGCTACATCGCAGGCGTCATTACCAAAGTCATCAAGCCCCAGACTATTGTGGATGCGCTGCACACCAGCTTTATCTCCATCCCGAACTTCCAGACGCCGAAGTTCGACATCAACGCGATCCTCATCATCCTGCCGGTCATCCTCGTCATCGCAAACGAGCACATCGGCCATCAGCTCGTCACGAGCAAGGTCATCGGCCGCGACCTGCTCAAGGACCCCGGTCTGCACCGCTCGCTGTTCGCGGATAACTTCTCGACCATGATCTCCGGCTTCATCGGTTCGGTCCCGACCACGACCTACGGCGAGAACATCGGCGTTATGGCCATCACCAAGGTTTACTCGGTTCGCGTTATCGGCGGCGCGGCAGTGCTTTCCATCATCTGCTCGTTCGTCGGCCCGCTCGCCGCTCTCATCCAGACCATCCCCGGCCCGGTCATCGGCGGCATTTCGTTCCTGCTGTACGGCATGATCGGCACCTCCGGTCTGCGCATTCTGGTTGACAACAAGGTTGATTACAGCAAGAACCGCAACATGATTCTGACCTCTGTCATCTTCGTCACCGGCCTTTCCGGCGTGACCCTGTCGCTCGGCGACGTTTCGCTGTCCGGCATGACCCTCGCCGCAATCGTCGGCATGATCATGAGCCTGATTTTCTACGTCCTCGATAAGGCAAAGCTCACCAACGACGCGGAGTAATTCCGCTGACAAAAATAAAGCGTCTGCAACCCGTTTTCGGGAAGCAGACGCTTTTTTCATGTTCATAATTTGCTGAGAAAGGCAATAGCGCGGACAAGCTCTATGACCGACGTCACGAGCAATATCGGAATGACGACATACGCCGCATACAGTGCGCCCTGCGTAATGGAATGATCCATTATATTGCCGAGAATACTGGCTGCAAGCAAACTGATGACCCAAGCGGCGTTCCAAATGTTGCTCAGCCACTTGCCGACTGCGGCCAGACTGCTCTCTTCCTTCTGCGCGGCCGGTCTGGGGGCGGGCGTTACCGGAGGCGGCAGCTTCGCGCCCTCGGGCTTCTCCGGCTTAGCCTGTGCAGAAATCTTCGTCTGCGCAGCAGGCTTCGCCGCCCCGTCCGGACGGGAATACACCGGCGCAGAGGAAAAGCTGTCCGTCAGGTCGGTATCGCTGTCGTAATCGCTGTCGCTGCTGTCATAGCTGTTGTAGCTGTGCGAGGACAGCGCGTTTCGCACAGACTCCGACATGCCCTGCCGGTAGTGAACGTAGCCGTCCAGACCGCTGCCGTAAAATCCGTAATCATCCTTTTTCATGTCCTGCACCTCCTGTTTTTCTTTGCGATTGTATGATAGCACGGAAAGAGGGAAATAAGAAGGACTTTTTACGCGAGAAAAAGAAAAGACACCCGCTCGAAAAGAAACAGGTGTCTTTTTGTATTACTGTCTTACGCCAGTGGGCAACAATTACTTGTTGTCAACCTCTGCCATGTGCTCGATGAGCATCAGCAGCTTGTTGGAGTAGCCCCACTCGTTGTCGTACCAGGAAACAACCTTTACGAAGGTGTCGGTCAGGTAAACGCCAGCGTTAGCGTCGAAGATAGAGGTGCGCTCGTCGCCCAGGAAGTCGGAAGAAACAACAGCATCCTCGGTGTAGCCCAGAACGCCTGCGAGGCCGCCCTCAGACAGCGGCTTCTCGGAAGCAGCCTTCATAGCAGCGCAGATGTCTTCCTTGGTAGCCGGCTTAGCCAGGTTGCAGGTCAGGTCAACTACGGAAACGTCCAGGGTCGGTACACGCATGGAGATACCGGTCAGCTTGCCGTTCAGCTTCGGGTAAACCTTGCCTACTGCCTTAGCAGCACCAGTGGTGGACGGGATGATGTTGCCGCAAGCTGCGCGGCCGCCGCGCCAGTCCTTCTTGGACGGGCCGTCAACAACCTTCTGAGTGCCGGTTGCAGAGTGAACGGTGGTCATCAGGCCTTCTACGATGCCGAAGGACTCGTCGAGAACCTTAGCGATCGGAGCCAGGCAGTTGGTGGTGCAGGAAGCGTTGGATACGAAGGTCATATCCTTGGTGTAAGTGTTCTGGTTAACGCCCATTACGAACATCGGGGTGTCGTCCTTGGACGGAGCAGACATGATAACCTTCTTAGCACCGCCGTCGATGTGAGCCTGTGCCTTCTCCTTGGTCAGGAATACGCCGGTGGACTCTACAACGTAGTCAGCGCCAACCTTGCCCCACGGAATGTTCTTCGGGTCCATCTCAGCAAAGAACAGAACCTTCTTGCCGTCTACGGTGATGGAGTTGTCATCATACTCGATGGTGCCGTCGTAACGACCGTGCATGGTGTCATACTTGAGCATGTATGCCATGTAGTCCGGGGTCATGAACGGATCGTTTACCGCTACGAACTCGATGTTCGGGTTCTTCAGACCAGCGCGGAAAACCATACGGCCGATACGGCCAAAGCCATTGATACCTACTTTGATACCCATTTCAGTGTTCCTCCTAAAAATGTTGAAGTTTGAAATACTTTTAGTAGATACATTTATTATACACTAAAGCGCGTGCAGACCGCAAGGTGTAATATTTGTGATTTTTTTGTCATCGCCAGTCGGATTTTTGTACACATTTCATCTACCCGCCCCTGCTCTTTCCGCTCTTTATCCACAAAGTAACCAATATCACAATGACCCTACAAAAAATTACCCAGAAAAACTTTCAAATTATCGTACATTCAACTGTCGCTTTTCTGCTCCATCTACGGTATAATCAGTATATCTATACAAGTCCTTTCCGCGCCATGCTCAGCATATGCGTTTTCTCCCCGGATTATACAGCGTATCGCTCCATGTGTTTTTTCCACAGAGCCGCAGATACTATCTATCCGGCAAAGCGTCTGACGCCGGTGCACTCAGGCGCTGCTGTGCCTTCCGCACGGCAGAATAGATGCGCGCAAAACGGGGAACGCCCCGGAAATATCCGTTCCACCGCGCTCCGTATTTCCGAATAAATTTTTATATCAGGAGGAAAATACTATGAACAAGGATCTTCAAGCTCTGCTCAATGACGATGCCTGCCGCGCAGCCATCTCTCAGGCGCCGGCCGATGTTGCCGCTCTCTTGCTTGCCGGTGAAGCCGGCGAGATCATCACCCAGAACGACGCGGCATCCGAACTGTTCCACCTGGATGACGGCGACCTTCTCGCCACCGCTTTCTCCGACGAGGCGAACGACCTGATCTGCGACTGTGCCGACACCGGCAAGGAGCAGCACATGACTGAAAACTGCTTCGGCCGTCTGTACTACCTGACCGCCGTACCGCACGAGAAAAACGTGCTCGTCGTACTGAAGCCGCTGCCGAACACCTCCAAGACCGGCGCATACTTCGCGTGCATGGATACGTTCTCCCGCAGCGTCACCCAGCTGCACCGTCTGCTCCCGCTCGTCACCGACCCGCAGGCAGCAGCCGCGCTCACCCGTGAGGCCGGCCGCCTTCAGCGCACCGCGTTCCATCTTTCCGAGCTGCTGAACCCGCCGATTTACGGAACGATGCGCATCACCGGCTGCGACCTGTCCCGCCTGTGCTCGGATGCCGCGAATAACGTCAGCCGCCGCCTGCCCGAGGGCAAGCGCGACTGCATCGCCCTCAACGTCCCGATGCAGTGCGAAGCACAGCTTGACGTCGTGCGCGTCCGTGCAGCGCTCTACAACCTGCTCACGAACGCTGTCGCCGTTTCTCAGGAGCCGGGCAGCGTCAGCCTGACGCTTACGGTCGAGAACCGTCCGGCTTATGACGGCGAAACGATCGACTGGGCGGTTATCACCGTCAGCGACCGCGGCCCCGGCCTGTCCGCCGACAAGCTCGAAAGCGCTCTCACCGCATGGCGCACCTCTCTGATGCAGCACGAGCAGCTCCAGGCTGCCAACGGCCGTCTGTATCAGGGCATGGGCCTCGCCTACGCGCAGCTCGTTGCGCAGGCGCACGAAGGCGAGTTCACCTGTGAGCAGCGCCCGGACGGCGGCACCGCCATTCGCTTCGCCGTTCCGCTGTTCGAGCCGAACATCGACAAGGGCGAGCCGTCCTACCGCGACTACTTCTTCGCACCTCTCTCCGTCGAGGACGTAGAGCTGAGCGTCATGGAATAAAAAATTCAGAAAATACAAAAGCAGGAACAGTTTTAACGCTGTCCCTGCTTTTTCCGTTAATAAAGCTTTCAAAACCCTTTCAACGCCCTACCGTAGGGCGGGGTGCCCTCACCCCGCC
>ERZ773204.3034-NODE-3034-length-10827-cov-11.139900_pt1 | contig 10827 bp, 9 predicted proteins | sample MGYA00581007_ERZ773204 | MGnify/ENA primary metagenome ERZ773204 (study PRJEB29015, sample SAMEA2737757) | human gut metagenome | biome: human gut; feature: human-associated habitat; material: faeces | place: China | collected 2012 ... | reverse complement strand
CTTGTCAAGCTGGGCTTTTTCCCGCTTTGCAATCTCGATACCAAGCATTGCTTTTTTCTCGCTTACCACATAGGTATCATGCATATACCGGATGATTTCTTCCTCAGAAGAACCTTCTTCCAGTCTTTCCATGATCATCTTTGTGGGGCGGACACCTGTCATATTCCCCCATGCATGTTCTTCTCCGGTCTTTTTGACCAGGGTCTGATATAATTTTTTATTGATGTAACGCTTTTGTTCTCTTTTTTCGCTGATGTCTGCGATTTCAGCCTCCCTGCAATGAAAAAAGGTCCACCGGACCTTTTTATCACATGCCTGCTCTTCCAGATCTGGTTCCTCTTCTGCGGTCATCTCGATCAGAAGTTCCTGTTCTGGATCTACCTTCTGGCTGATCTCGGCATCAGGAAGAAATGACTTTACGATATGATACATGTCGTAGGTGAAACGTTCATTCTTACAGCTGATCCGAATCATTTCTCTGCTCCTCTATACATACGGGTTGTTCACTTTTTCGTTGCCAATCGTTGTTGCGCCCATATGTCCCGGGAATACCTTTGTTTCATCCGGAAGCAGGAACAGCTTTTCCTTGATTGAACGAATCAGTGCAGAAGTGCTGCTGGTTGCAAAATCACTTCTTCCGACTGAACAACAGAACAATGTATCTCCACTGAAAAGTACTCCCTCTTTTTCTACATAGTAGCATACGCCGCCCTGGGTATGTCCCGGTGTATGGATCACCCGGAAATCTTCTCCGATCAGATGAAGCACATCTCCATCATGGATCACGTCTCCACCCGGGTAGCTGTAGCCATTTGTATATACCGTTGACTCATTCATAGACGGTGTGTGAAGAAGCTCCAGATCAGATTCTTCTACGTAAACCGGCATTTCTCCATACCGGTCGATCACTTTATCGATTCCCATGATATGATCAAAATGCGCATGAGTCAGAAGAATTGCCTTAATTACAAGCTCTTCCTCTTCGATATAACCGATCATCGCTTTTGACAAGTTTGCCGGATCAACGATCACGGTCTCTTTTGTTTCTTCATTAGTAACAATGTAACAATTGGTACTGATAATTCCTGTTACAAATTTTTCGATTTTCATTTCTTTTTACCCCACTGCTCGTTCTATATCCAGCACGCCGACGATCTGCCGGAGCTTTCCGATCACTTTTCCAAGCTCCTCTCTTCCCCGGACAATAAATCCGGCTTCGATTGTTGCTGTTCCCTGTTTGCTGGTTCTTACATTCATAGACTTCACATCAATATTCATCTCCGTGAACACCTTGGACATATCCATCAAAAGTCCCTGCCTATCATTTGCATACATCTTGATCTCAGCCAGATACTGACCAGATAGCTTCCGGTGTCTGTACCTTCCTCCGGTTTTTCCCATTCTGCCGGGATCAGACGCGCTCTTTCCGTTTCTGACAGATGAATGATATTGACACAGTCCGTCCGATGGATCGACATTCCACGTCCACGGGTGATAAAACCAACGATCTCATCTCCCGGCACCGGATTGCAGCATCTGGAAAAGCGCACTGCCATATCGTCGATTCCCTTGACCACGATACCACTCTTGGATCGGGTGATATGCACCTTGTTCTTTGCCGCTTCCGCAACCTTTTCCAGAACACTTTCGTCGGTCAGTTCTTTTCGGTGATCCTTACTGTATTCTTCTGCAAGACGGTTGACGATCTGACCTTCCTTCAATCCGCCATGTCCAAGTGCTGCAAGAATCGAATCCCAGTCCTTAAAGCCGTACTTTTCCTGCACGATCTGCATATATTTCGGTTTCATAAGATCCGAGAGTACAAATCCTTTTGCCTTACAGTATGCGGCGAGCATTTCCTTACCACGTACAATATTTTCTTCTTTGAATTCTTTCTTAAACCACTGGTTAATCTTGTTCTTCGCCTGGGTACTCTTGACGATACTCAGCCAGTCACGGCTCGGTCCTTTGGAGTTCTGCGAAGTCAGGATCTCGATTCGATCCCCGTTCTGGATCTTATAATCGATATTGACCAGCTTGCCATTGACTCTGGCACCTACCATCTTGTTGCCGACCGCAGTATGGATCGCATAGGCAAAGTCAACCGGCGTAGAACCGTTCGGCAGGTTCTTCACATCCCCGTTCGGTGTAAAGCAGTATACATCTTCCTGGAACAGATCCAGGTCACCTTTCAGCAGGCTTAAAAACTCACGGTTATCAGACATGTCTCTCTGCCATTCCAGGATCTGACGCAGCCAGTTCAGCTTCTCTTCCTGCGTGTTCAATCCTTTCGTGTTGCTTCCGCCTGTCTCTTTATATTTCCAGTGTGCTGCGATACCGTATTCAGCTGTCTTATGCATCTCTTCTGTACGGATCTGGATCTCGAACGGCTGTCCGGACGGTCCGATCAGCGTTGTGTGCAGGGACTGGTACATATTTGCCTTTGGCATAGCAATATAATCTTTAAAGCGCCCCGGAATCGGCGTATACATCTCATGGATCACACCGAGTGCTGCGTAACAGTCCTTCACTGAATCTACGATAATGCGGACAGCGAACAGGTCATACACCTGATCCAGTGTCTTGTTCTGATTCACCATCTTCTTATAAATACTGAAGAAATGTTTTACACGTCCGTATACTTTCGCTTCAATATCAGCATTCTTCATATGCTTTGATACTTCTGCAACGATCTGCTGCACAAATTCTTCACGCTCTGTCTTGCGTGCATTCAGATCATGCACCAGCTGATTATAAACTTCCGGCTGGTAATATTTCAGAGAAAGATCATCAAGTTCTGTCTTGATCTTGGAAATACCGAGACGCTGGGCGATTGGAGCGTAGATATCCATCGTCTCTCTTGATTTCTCTTTCTGCTTCGCCGGTGTCATAAACTCCATCGTACGCATATTATGCAGACGGTCTGCAAGTTTTACAATGATGACACGGATATCCTTCGCCATTGCAAGGAACATCTTTCTCAAGTTCTCTGCCTGGGCCTCCAGCTTGTCCTTGGAATAGTTCAACTGTCCCAGCTTGGTAACGCCGTCTACAAGAAGTGCCACCTCTTCGCCGAACTCTGTTGAGATCTCGTCGAGTGTCATTGTCGTATCTTCTACCACGTCATGAAGCATTCCTGCCACGATCGTCTCTTTATCCATCTCGAGATCTGCAAGTATGATTGCCACCCAGAGTGGATGGATGATATAAGGTTCTCCGGATTTACGAAACTGGTCCTTATGCGCTTCTTTGCCTATCTGATAGGCCTTCTCAATCATCGTAATATCCGCAGAAGGATGATACTTACGCACACGAGCTATTAAGGCCTGATATAACTCCTCCGGATCCTGATAATCCTCTGGTGCTTTTACTGCATGTCCGTCCACCATCTCCAGATTTTTATTCAGATCTTCATATTCCCGAGTGCCTGCCATATCGTCTTCCCCCTTCATTTATCCTTAGTTCTGAACAATTAATATGATTTAGTATATCACTATTTTTTCCTTTTTCAAATAAGAACTTCCCATTCTTCTGCATTTTAAGCAATTTGTACGGTTTTTTCGATATTATCTACTGATAATTGACAATTGTAAGCTGAATTGTTCTTCGTCCCATGTACTCATTGATGGATGGATAGTATGTAAAAGACATAATCTGCTTCTTTTCCATCTGCTGCAGACAGTCTTCCACTTCTCCGAAATAAACTGCTTCCATCTGATTTCCCTGCTGGTCCTCCAGTCTGCATTTCAGCACATTCCGGTTCTTTCCGAAGATCCTTGGCTGGATTACACGCAGTTTACTTTCTGCAAATAACGGTTTCCCGTTGCCTTTTCCAAAAGGCTCCAATATCTTAAGTTCATGGATCAGCTCTTCATTAATATATGGAAATGGAAGCCGCATGTCGATCGACACCTTCATCTGAAGATCGTCTTCTGTCAGATCTGCAAGTTCATTGATCCGTTTCCGAAAAACTTCGACATTTTCCTCTTCTAAGGAAAGTCCTGCTGCCAGCTTATGTCCTCCAAACTTCGTAAATAATTCCCTGCAGCGGCTCATTTCTGCAAACATATCATATGCTTCGATCGACCGTCCGGAGCCTTTTACTCCTGTCTCTCCCCTTGTCAGTACAAAGGTCGGACGATAATAACGTTCCTTGATCCTTCCCGCAATAATTCCGGCGATACTTTCATGACACTTTGGAAGATACACGACCAGCACCTGGTCGTCCTTCCAGGAACTTGATTCAATCTGCCGGACAGCTTCTTCTACACCTTCTTCGGTCATTTCTTTCCGACTGTCATTTAATTCTTTCAGATCTGCTGCCAGTGTCACTGCCTCTCTCCGGTTTGATGCATTAAGGAGTTCCAGTGCACGCTTGGCTGTATCCAGTCTTCCGCCGGCATTGATGCACGGTCCGAGCACAAAGCCGATATGATAAGTATTCAGGTTCGCTGTATCTACCCCGGTACATTGCATCAAGGCGTGAAGCCCTTCATTCTTCGTTGTCTTCAGAAGCTCAAGTCCCTTTTTCACAAAGACACGGTTCTCTCCAACCAGATCCATCACATCCCCGATCGTGGCGATCGCAACATTTTCCATCAGGCTCTCCTGCAGATGTTCTACCTCCTGCTCTGACTTTCCAGACACTCTGTACAATACCTCAACCAGCTTATACGCTACAGCTGCGCCGCACAACCCTTTAAATGGATACTCGCAGTCTGCTCTGTGTGGATCAACCACTGCATCCGCCGGTGGCAGGAGATACTTTTTCTCCCCATTTTCTTCCAGATACGGAACTTCATGGTGATCCGTCACAACGATCGTCATCCCCTGTTCTTTTCCATAAGCGATCTCGTTCATTGCCGCAATTCCATTATCACAGGTGATGATCGTATCTACGTCATCCTCCAGTGCACGGTCGATCAACATCTGATTCAATCCATATCCGTCTTTGATCCTGTCTGGAATATCCGTATCCACATCTGCCCCAAGTCCTGCAAGCCCCTGTTGCAAAATATACGTTGCATTGACTCCATCAATATCATAATCACCGATCACACGGATTTTCTTTCCCTCTTCTATTTTCTCCTTAAGAATATCTACCGCACGGTCCATATCTTTCATCAGTAAGCCGTCATACAGATCCTCCACTGTTCCGTTCAGATAAAAATCAATTGCTTCATCTCCGATCACATCACGGTTTCTCATCAGTCGTGCAATGATCGGGGAAATCTGATATTTCTCTGCTATTCCGTTAAAATCCGCCTTTTTCATCGTGACGAACCATTTTTCCATCCAAACAACCTCCCTGTCTGTCAGTATCGTATCTTCTTATTATAACAAAAATCTGCCGTATCGAAAATCATTTTTCATTTCCGATACGACAGATTTTTGTTTCTGCGTTTATTCATCCTGTTTCCAGGCGGTTATTTATTTCTTAGCGCTTTTTGCTCTTTTTGTTCTTGAAAGAAGTCTTCTTTCCTTTTTTCTTCTTGGAGCTGTTATCTGCAGATGTATCTGCTGCGTTACTCTCTGTGGAAGTAGTTTCTTCTTTCTTGTCTGCTGCTTTTACAGAAACTGCCTTTGTGCCGGAAGCTATTCTTGCAGCCTTCGCTTCCTCGCCAAGTCTTGTCTTCATCACATACCACAGTGCGCCTGTGATACATACGGATGTATATCCACCGCAGATGATACCTACCATCAGTGGTGCTGCGAATTCCTTAATGGAGCTTACACCAAGGATATACAATGCAACAACCATGACAAATGTTGTAAAGTTTGTGTAGATTGTTCTTGTCAGTGTCTGAGTGATGCAACGGTTTACAAGATCCTTCAGATCTTCTGTGCGGCTCTTTGTTGCAAGTGCCTCACGGATACGGTCAAAGATAACGATCGTACCGTTGATAGAATATCCGACAATCGTCAGCATACATGCGATAAATGTATTTCCGACAGATACTCTTGCAATTACATAGAATCCAAGAACTACAAGTACGTCATGCATCAGTGCAATAACAGCACTTGTTGCGAAACGAATATCTTTGAAACGGAACCAGATGTAAAGCAGCATACAGATTGTAGCAATGATCACAGCTATAACCGCATCTCTTCTCATCTCGGAACTTACTGTTGAACTGATATTTTCTGTTGCGATATCAGATGCCTCTACACCGTAGTTTTCATTTAAATATGAAGCAAGTGCTTCACGTTTCTCAAGATCAAGTGTCTGTGTCTTGAAGACTACCTGGTTGCTCTCTTTTACTGTCTGAACCTGAATATTCTTATCTCCTGTGATCTCTTCCAGACTTGGGATCATCTGGCTGTCGATCTCTTCGAGTGTATATTCTTTATCAAATGTTACATTTGTTGAAGTACCGCCTACGAAATCAAGGCTGTAGTTCATCGCACCGATTCCTCTTGCATGGTTCACACCCATCATGACCGGTCCGGCCAGACAAAGGATAATGGAAACAATGAAGAAGATCTTTTTCTTTCCAAGGAAATCAACCGGTTTACGTTCTTTCAGATGTCTTCCGTATACTTTCTCGCTACGGATACCTGCTCCATAGAATGCAAAGATGATCAGTCTTGTGATCACGAGTGCTGTAAACATGGATACGACGATACCAAGTGCAAGTGTCTGGGCGAATCCCTTTACAGTACCGCTTCCGCGAAGCCACAGCACACCGGCTGCGATCAGTGTTGTGATATTTCCGTCAACGATTGCGGACATTGCTTTCTGGAATCCTGATTTCAGAGAAGCATGTACGCTCTTTCCTTCTGTCAGTTCTTCTTTCACACGGGCGAAGATGATAACGTTCGCATCTACTGCCATACCGATACCGAGGATGATACCTGCGATACCCGGAAGTGTCAGTGTAATGTCAAATGCATTCAGAAGGATCAGGATCAGCTCTGTATAAAGGATCAGTGCAAGGCTGGATGCAAGTCCCGGAAGGAGATATACCCAGCACATGAATACACATACGATCGCCAGACCAATTGCTCCGGCGATCAAACTGCCTTTCAGTGCATCCTGTCCAAGCTGTGCACCAACGACTTCTGAACTCAGCTCTTCAAGTTCCAGATTCAGTCCACCGATACGGATCGTAGAAGCGATGTTATCAGCCTCTTCGTAATCCATGTTTCCTGAGATCTGAGCTTTTCCATTCTCGATCACTGCATTTACACTTGGCACACTGATCAGAGCACCATCATAGTAAATAGCAATTGTATCATGATTGTTGTTATAAGCTTCCTCTGTTGCTGTCTTGAACTTCTCAGCACCTTCATCTGTCAGTTCAAGATCAACCCCATATTTTTTATTTCCTGTTGTTGAGTCGTTGAGCACTCCGGCTGAAGCAGTCTTTACTTCTGTACCTGTCAGTACGATGGAGTCTGTATCTTTCAGTTCGTCGATCGACTTATTCAGTGTATATCCGGAAGCTGTCAGGGAATAGTTTTCATTTCCCTCGCTGTCTTTATGCTTGATAAAGTACAGTGAACCCGGCTGTCCAAGTTCTTCCAGGATCTTGTTTGCGTCGCTCACACCCGGAATCTCGATACTGATACGGTTGTCTCCAACCTGATAAGCCTGTGCCTCTGTGCTGTACTGCTCCACACGTTTCTGAAGCTTGTACACGGTGTCATCCATGTCTGCCTGAGATGGCTTGTCACCTTTTACCTGATATGTAATGCTGACTCCACCTTCCAGGTCAAGACCAAGATTGATGTTCTTTGCAGCTCCCATTCCCTTTAAATCAAGTCCAAGCACACAGGTCATACCGAAGAGTGCTGTAACTGCGATTACGAGAATGAGGCTGAGAATACTCTTACCTTTCTTCATCTCTTTCTTTCCTTTCTTGACTGCTGCTCTCTAACTTTATTGTTCTTCATCCGCCAGGGCAGCCTTTATCATGATCGCACATTCCACACGTTTTCTCTCCATCTCACAGCTCACTTCGTAAGTATCATGGATCGTATTGTGGAACTTGTAAGAATTCGCCATACAGCCGCCACTGCAGTAGAATCTGGCAAAGCAGGTTCTGCAGCTTTCCTTGGAATATACGCTGCATCCACGGAATTCTTCCGCAATCTCCGGTTTTGTAATTCCCTCATCTACATTTCCCATGAGGAATTCTTCCTGTCCTACAAACTGATGACATGGGTAGAAATCTCCCCAAGGTGTCACTGCTAGATACTCTGTACCTGAACCACAGCCGGACAGACGCTTGGACACGCACGGTCCTCCTTCAAGATCGATCATGAAGTGGAAGAAATTGAATCCTCTTCCGCTCTTCTCACGCTCGATCAGGAATTTTGCGAGTTTATCATATTCTTCAAAGATCTGTGGAAGATCTTCTTTCTGGATTGCATATGGTTCTGTGTCATCACCTACTACAGGCTCGATTGACATCTGCTTGAATCCAAGATCTGCGAAATGTTCTACATCCTTGGAAAAATCCAGATTATTTCTTGTAAATGTACCTCTAATGTAGTACTTCTCCTGATTACGGCTCTCTGCCAGCTTCTGGAACTTCGGAACAATCAGATCATAGCTTCCTTTTCCGTTACGGAACGGGCGCATCTGGTCATTCACTTCTTTTCTTCCGTCAAGACTGATGACAACGTTGTCCATCTCTTTGTTCACGAACTCCTGAACTTCATCGTTCAAAAGAACTCCGTTTGTTGTCAGTGTGAAACGGAAATGCTTGTCATGAAGTTTCTCCTGCTCTCTTCCGTAAGCAACCAGGTCTTTGACAACCTGCCAGTTCATCAGCGGCTCACCACCGAAGAAGTCAACCTCAAGGTTTCTTCTTGTTCCTGAATTCGCGATCAGGAAATCAAGTGCTTTCTTACCAACCTCGTAAGACATCAAAGCCCTGCGGCCGTGGTATTCTCCCTCTTCCGCAAAGCAGTACTTACAGGCAAGGTTACAGTCATGTGCAATATGAAGACATAAAGCCTTAACAACTGTCTTACGCTGCTTTACAACGTCGATAAAGCTCTCATAAATGTCTTTTGTAAACAGACGTCCCTGTTCCGTCAGTTCTGTTACTGCCTCTAAAATATCCAGCAGATCTTTCTCAGAATATTTCTCTCCAAGCTCTTTTTTCAATGCTTCTGCTGTTTCCGGAGATTTCAATGTCTCCACTGTATGATCTTCATTCATGCGATTAAGCACTTCGATGACATCATACGCTTCCTGATCCACAACATGTACAGCTCCGCTGTTCACGTCGAGGACGATATTATATCCATTGTTCTGGTACTGATGTATCACGTGGATACCTCGCTTTCTATATGTATTTGTAAATCTATTTGTAACTGTTCAAAGCCCGGCATTTTCACAATGCAACTCTAAAGCAGATACGTCTAAAACATGCTTAAGGCAGCGATTTGCACCGCTGCCTCACCTGTAATCCTGTTGCTGTTTTCGCATAATTGCAGGCAGTATCACCGCTCAAAGCAACTCTGCAGCAACATTATCTTCACTTTCAGGTTTTCTTATTTTGCGTTTTCGCAAGTCTGGTTTCCTACTGTACAGGATGTCTTACATGCAGACTGGCAAGATGTCTGGCACTCTCCGCATCCACCTTTTTTAACTGTGTTGTTCAGTGTCTGTGTATTCAGTGTTTTAATGTGTTTCATTTTTACTCCTCCTAACTTCGCACATATTGCTTTCGCTATTATAGCACACACAGCCAGGTTTTTAAAGTATTTTTTCACACATCTGTCTGGTTTTTCTTCATGCGACCATCCCACCAAGCATTCCGCCTCCGGTACAAAGTACAAATGTCAGAAACAAATCGCCTGTCCCTGACGAAACCTCACGGTACATTCCAAATGAGATGATCAGTAATAAAACAAAATAAACCACACCGGTTCCAAGCCCCCAAAGGAACTTCTTTTGGCCTTCCAGTTTTCCCATCACAAAACCTCCGGAAAAAGTTCCTATTACATAGATGAGAATAATTCCCAGATTTACATTTTCTTCACTCAATCCTGCTTTGTAAAGGAGAAGTGCAAGAATTAACAGAAACATTCCTGTGACCAGATAGGCGCAAAGTAATGCCTTCACTAGATTTTCTGCGTATATTATCCCTTTTTTTCCATGATTTTCTCTCATTTTCTTTTCCTTTCGATGCATGTCCGGTTTTCCACTGATACTATTCTATGCATCCCTCTAGAAAAATATGACGCTTTTAGCTCAACTGCCTCCCAAGAAGATCTGCCACACCCGACGCAAACTTCTTTTCCATTTCTCCAAAATGCTTTTTCTCATTTTTCTGCAGAAAGATCACTCCGCCTGCAATATCACCTTCACTGAGAATAACACTGATTATTTCCTCTCTGTATTCACTTCTGTCTTTTGTAATTGCTACAAACTCAGCGTCACTGCTCTTTGTCAACACGGTCTTTCTTTGTTGAAACACTTCTGCCAGCTCTGCACTCAACAGCATTTCCTGAAGTTCTTTCTTCCCGTTTCCTGCTGCCGCGATCACCTGATCTGTATCAGTGATACAGACTGTACAGCCAAGTGTCTTTGAAAGACTATCTGCATAAATCCCTGCCAGTGATCCTAGTTCACCGATCGGAGAATATTTCTTTAAAATCACCTTTCCTTCTCTGTCTGTAAAAATTTCCAGTGGATCACCTTCGCGGATCCGCAATGTCCTTCTTATTTCTTTCGGAATTACGATTCTTCCAAGATCATCTATCCTCCGGACTATCCCTGTGGCTTTCATGGCACATTTCCGTTACTGAAAACTTATAAAAAGTTATAAACTTCCATGTTTCATTCCTACTTCAACGAGTATGCTTTTG
>ERZ773204.3027-NODE-3027-length-10838-cov-7.709450_pt1 | contig 10838 bp, 10 predicted proteins | sample MGYA00581007_ERZ773204 | MGnify/ENA primary metagenome ERZ773204 (study PRJEB29015, sample SAMEA2737757) | human gut metagenome | biome: human gut; feature: human-associated habitat; material: faeces | place: China | collected 2012 ... | reverse complement strand
CTCCCACAGGCCTTTCTGGGCCTCACGGTTGAGGTAGACCATCTCCTTGATGTGCATGATGTCATTTTTGATGAGGTAGACCATGTAGCCGCAGGGCTTATCCTTGACGTTGTAGTAGACCGCCACATTGGTATCGTCCTCATCCCAGCGCCAGTATTCCTCCCAGGCCAGACTGTTGCGGAACAGACAGCCGTGGGTGATGGACGCAAAGTGGGAGTGCAGCTCATGGAACTCGGTGTTATCCCAACTGACACGCCGGACATAGCCGGGGGCCTTGACCTTGGTGGGGATCTGCCGGTCCTTGATGTTGAACGAGATCTTGTTGGAAACGATCTCCCAGCCCAGGTGATGGTACAGCGGAATGCTGTACGGGTAGAGCAGGGCGAAGGATTTGCCCTCCTCGTGCATCTGGGTCAGGCCCTTGATCATCAGGTGCTTCATAATGCCCTGCCCGGTGTACTCCGGGTAGGTGCAGACACTGGTGACAAAGCCCACATGGTAGACCGTATCGTAGATGTTCATTTTCAGCGGATAGACGGCAAACTGGGACACCAGCGTGTCTCCATCAAAGCAGCCCAGCACATCGGCACGTTCCAGCACCGGGAACTTGGACTGCTTGATCTCATCGTCCTTCCAGCCTGTGGCAGTCAGCTCTTCTTCCGTGACCTGAAAGGTGTAGCGGAGCAGTGCATTGTACTGATCCAGATCCTTCGCTTCCAGATAACGGGTCAGATAATGGTCTGCGGCGTTCATACGAACACCCCCGTCCTTACGGGGTCAGACGATTGGGGCCGCGGAACAGGAACTCCGCGTCCTTGATGCTCTCGCCCACCAGCAGCATGGTCAGGCGGTCGATGCCCAGACCGAAGCCGCCGTGCGGGGGGCAGCCATACTGGAAGAACTCCAGATAGAACTTGACATCCTCCGCCAGACCCTTTTCCTCGGCCTGCTTCTTCAGCACCTCATAGCGGTGCTCACGCTGGGCACCGGTGGTGATCTCGACACCGCGCCAGATCAGGTCGTAGCCCTGGGGCACACCGTTCTCGTCGCGCATGTGATAGAACGCACGCTTCTCGGCGGAGTAGTCAGTGATGAACAGGAACTCGTGGCCGTAGTGCTTCTTGACCCACTCATAGCTCAGACGCTCGGCCTCGGTAGTCAGGTCGCCCTTCTCGGACTCATCGACCTTGTAGCCGAACTCTTCTTCCAGACCCTTGTACAGGTCGGCCAGCTTGACCACCGGGAACGGAGTGGTGGGCACGATGACTTCCTGACCGAACAGCTCCTTGATCTGGTCGCCGTAATTCTCCTTGACGGCCTTCAGGCCGGCGGTCAGCAACTCTTCCTCCATCTTCATGACATCCTTGAAGGAAGTGATATAGCTGAACTCCAGATCAAAGCCGGAGAACTCAGTGGAGTGCTTGTTGGTATAGCTCTTCTCGGCACGGAACACAGGGCCGGTCTCGAAGATACGCTCAAAACCGGCAGCCATGGCCATCTGCTTGTAGAACTGCGGGCTCTGGGCCAGATACGCGTTGCGGTCGAAGTAATCCACCTTGAACACTTCAGAGCCGCTCTCGCTGGCTGCAGCGATCAGCTTGGGGGTGTGGATCTCGATGAAGTTGCGTTCCAGCAGGAACTGACGCATGGCGTTGACAAAGCAGCTCTGTGCCTTGAACATCAGCTGGTTCTCGTCGGTGCGCAGGTCGATCCAGCGGTAGTCGATGCGCTGGTCGATGCTGGAGCGCTCCACAGCCTTCTTTTTCTTGGTGGCTGCGATCTCCTTGCGGACGATGGGCAGTGCATTGGCGGTGCTCTCCACCTCGATGCTCTCGGGGATCATCTCCACGCCGCCCATCTTGACGTAGTCGTTCTCCATCACCTTGCCGGTAACGGTGATGACAGAGTCCGGGGTGAGCTGGTCGATGGTATCCACCAGCTCGGGGTGGTCGGCCTTCTCCACCGTGATCTGCAGCTTGCCGGTAATATCTTTCAGCACGATAAATGCCATATACTTGCTGTTGCGCAGGTTCTCGATAAAGCCCTGCACCTTCACCGTGCCGCCGATGGCCTTTTGAGCCTCATTGATATAGGTGCGTTCCATAATACAGGAATCCTCCTTTAACGTCTTGTGTACTGTTTTATTATACGCTTTTCAGGGGATAAATCAAGAGATATGCCAATTTCAGCCGCTCTGTGCTGTGCTTTCTGTAAAAATGGAGACACCGGAGCGTCGGCCGAGGCTCCGGTGTCTCCATTTAATAGATCATTTTTCATCATGCAGGGTGCCGGTGCCGCCCTCCACCACGCCATCATGCTTGAGCACGGCGGTAATAGTGCCAAAGAAGCACTTCACATCCAGCCCAAAGCTGATGTGCTCCACATACCAGCCATCCAGCTTTGCCTTCTCGGCGATTTCCAGCTCGTCCCGGCCATGGATCTGCGCCCAGCCGGTCAACCCCGGGCGCACATCGTTTGCGCCGTACTTATCCCGTTCGGCCAGCAGGTCATACTGGTTCCAAAGCGCCGGGCGCGGGCCGATGACCGCCATATCCCCCACAAGGATATTCCACAGCTGGGGCAGCTCGTCCAGACTGGTCTTGCGCAGAAAGTGCCCCATGCGGGTGATATACTGCTCCGGGTCGTGCAGCAGATGGGTGGGCATATCGTGGGGGGTATCAATGCGCATAGTGCGGAACTTGAGAATCTGGAAATGCCGCTTGCCGATGCCCACGCGCTTCTGCCGGAAAAACACCGGCCCGGGCGAGTCCAGCTTGATGGCAACAGCCAAAAGCAGCAGCAGCCACGAAAGGCACAGAATGCCGCAGGCCGACAGCAAAATATCCAGCAGCCGTTTGATCCGATTCCGATACATAAATCCAACTTCCTCCGTTTTCTACGGGTCTACCGCCTTATTATAGCAGTATGGGCAGCATTTTTCAATTGCAGGCTGTACCCGGCGGGTGATATTTGCCGCTTTTGGAGAGAACAGGGCGCTTTACCTCTTGTTTTTTACCTAATATCGCGCTATAATAAGCAATTGCTATGTTCACGCAAGGCTTATTATAGGAGGTAGACAACTCATGGCTACGACCAGCCGTTCCGCAGACCTGACCAGCGGGCCCATGCTGCAAAAGATCATCTTGTTTTCCGTGCCGCTGGCGGCATCCAGCATTCTGCAATTGCTGTTCAACGCCGCCGATGTTGTGGTGGTGGGGCGCTTTGCGGGCAGCACGGCGCTGGCCGCCGTGGGCTCCAACGGCGCGTTGATCAACCTGCTGGTCAACCTGTTCGTCGGGCTTTCGCTGGGTGCCAATGTGGTGGCAGCCCGGTGCTTTGGCGCCCGGGACGAAAAGGGCGTGCAGGATACGGTGCACACCGCCGTAGCGCTGGGCTTAGTCAGCGGCGTGCTGCTGGCGGTGGTGGGCTTTTGCGCCGCACGCGGTCTGCTGGAGCTGATGAGTTGCCCGGAGGACGTGATCAGCCTTTCCACCCTGTATCTGAAGATTTATTTCATCGGAATGCCCATGACCATGCTGTACAACTTCAGCAGTGCGCTGCTGCGGGCCGTGGGCGACACCAAGCGCCCGCTGTACTGTCTGGCCGCTGCCGGTATCATCAACGTGGTGCTGAATCTGGTCTTTGTCATCGGCTTTTCCATGAGCGTGGCGGGCGTGGCACTGGCCACCATCATCAGCCAGACTGTGTCCGCGCTGCTGGTGACCGGGATGCTCGTCCGGGAGGAGGGCGCACTGCGGCTAGACCTGCGGCGGCTGGCCTTCCACGCCGGGACGCTGAAGCAGATTTTGCTCATCGGCCTGCCTGCCGGGCTGCAAAGCACGGTGTTCAGCCTTTCCAATGTGGTCATCCAGTCTTCCATCAACTCCTTCGGCTCCATGGTGGTGGCGGGCAACTCTGCTTCCTCCAATCTGGAGGGCTTTGTGTACACCGCCATGAACGCCTTTGCACAGGCCGCTGTTACCTTTACCAGCCAGAATATCGGCGCGCGCAAGTACCACAACCTCGACCGGGTGATCCGCAACTGTCTGCTGTGTGTCGTGGTGACCGGCCTTGTGCTGGGCGGTGGCGCAGCACTGGCGGGGCACCAGCTGCTGCGCTTCTACTCCTCGGACACTGCGGTCATCGCCACCGGCGCCGAGCGGCTGCGCCTGATTTGCGGCTTCTATCTGCTGTGCGGCATCATGGACGTGCTGGCCAGCAGCCTGCGCGGGCTGGGCTACAGCGTGCTGCCCATGGTGGTAAGCCTTGTGGGTGTGTGCGTGCTGCGGCTGGTGTGGATCGCCACCATTTTCCAGCTGAACCGCACCCCTTTTATGCTGTACATCAGCTACCCCATCAGCTGGGCGCTGACCGCACTGGTGCATCTGGCCTGCCTGCTTGTGGTGCGGCGGCATCTGCGCCAGAAACAGCAGCAGACGGTATAAATCCTTTTTGCATAAAAGCAGCGCCGGGCAGACCAAAAAAGTCTGTCCGGCGCTGCTTTTACTATATCACAGGGCCACATCCAGTGCCATCATCAGCGCAAAGCCCAGCACGATGCTGATGACACCGGCCACTTCATCCGGTTCCACCGCCTCAGGGATCATCTCCTGCGCGGTCACACACACCATACAGCCCGCCGCCGCGCTCATGAGCCACGGCAGCGCTGCGCCTACCCACTCGGCCAGAACAAAGGCCAGCACCGCGCCCAAGGGCTCCACCAGCCCGGAGGCCGCCCCGGCGGCAAAGGACTGCCCCCGGGTGCGCCCGCTCTGGGTCAGCGGCAAACTGACCGCCGCACCCTCCGGAATGTTCTGCAAGCCGATACCCAGGCTCAGTGCCAGCGCGCCGCTTACAGCGTCCGCGTCCCCGTGCAGCGCCAGCGCCGCAGCCAGCCCCACCACCATGCCCTCCGGCAGGTTGTGCAGGGTGACCGCCAGCACCATGCGCCCGCAATGCCCGGGGCCGCCCGCCAGCAGCTGCCCGGCGGCATCCTCCAGCCGTAAAAGCCCCACAGCACCTAAAATAAGCCCCAGCGCCGGGGGTACCCATGCCGCCCTGCCCTCCGACCGGGCAATGGCCGGCAGCAGCAGGCTCCACACGCTGGCCGCCAGCATGATACCCGCCGCCATTCCGCACAAAATGCGCCGGGTTGCCGGCCTTGTCTGCCTGCGCAGCAAAAACACCCCTGCTGCTCCCAGCGCGGTACACGCCGCCGGGAACAGCCAGACACAAAGTGTGAAAACGATCCGGTTCAAGCCGCATTCCCCCTTTGCCCTTTGTATGCACAAACGGGCAAAAGAGTGCAAGCTCAGAAATCGTCCTCAGTGCTGTCGCAGCTGTCTGCATCGCAGTCTGCGTCATCGGACGCAAAGCTGTCAGTGCTGTCCGTGCTGAAATTGCGCTCGAACGCGGTCATGTACTGGGCATAGCCCTCGTCGCCGGTGCCAAAGTAGCCAAAATCAAAGTCTTTCATTGTAGTACCCTCCATAAATTTTCTTGTCGTTCAGCCCTCCGGGGGATGTCCGTCCCTCGTTGTGTCTCTATTATCCACATTTACAGTACAATAAAAAGGATTTTATGAGTATTTTTCAAATTTTTCTGTTTTTGTACTTCCCGCCCGGCGGTACAGGCTCTATCCCGCGCTTTATTTTTGCCAAAAAGTCTTTTACTTTTGGCGAAACTTTATGACAACTATGCTGATTCTTTACGCAGATTATAACTTTCGACCAAAATCCTCTTGATTTTTTTCAAAAACGGATTAGAATATAGCATCGCAGTGAGGTGCTACCGAAAGCCCGCTGCCAAACATTTACAAGAAGACTAAGGAGATCATTGATATGAAACTCAAGAATATTTGCATCGCTGTTGTTGCTCTGGCTCTGGCTGCTGGCATGACCGCTTGCGGTGGCTCTGCTTCTACCGCTGCTTCTTCCTCTGAGGCTGCTTCCGCAAGCACCGCTGTTTCCGAGGCTGCTTCTTCTGAGGCTGCTTCCAGCGAGGCCGCTTCCTCTGAGGCTGCTTCTTCCGAGGCTGCTTCTTCTGAGGCTGCTTCCACCACTGCCGCCTAAGTTTAACGCGCACAGCGTACATAACAAAATAGCAAAAGGCCGTTGCACATTATTTTGTGCAACGGCCTTTTTGGTTGCACAGAAAGATTTAAATGCCCTCCGCGTGCGCTATGGGCATAACCAGCGGAATGATTTTTTCGGGATACCGGGTCGTCTGCGGACGCCCCGGTATCCCATTTTATGAAAAAAGACCGCCGCACAAAGCCATGTACAGCAGTCTCCTTACGTTTGAGAAGTAAGCTTCCCAGTATCATTTTTCAAGAATTGCGCGGATCTGAGCAAGGTCGGCGGCAAAGGCGATGTTCCGCTGCCGCGCCGGAGTAGAAAGCCCCATGGTGATCATCTGCTGCAAAAGCTGGTGCAGAGGCTGGTAGTAGCCGTTCAGGTCGTAGAGGATGCAGGGCGCGTCCAGCTGCCCCAGAGACAACTTGCTGATGACCTCTGTGATCTCCTCCAGCGTGCCGGTGCCGCCGGGAAACGCGATAAAAGCATCCCCCAGCTCGATCATTTTGGTCTTGCGGGAGGGGATGTCCTCGGTCACGATCAACTCTGTCAGTCTCTCGTGCTGCAGCTCTGCATCCAGAAAGCACTTGGGTTCTACGCCGGTCACCCGGCCGCCTGCAGCCAGCACACTGTCGGCCAAAAGCCCCATCAGGCCGCTTTTGCTGCCGCCATACACCAGCGCATTGCCGCTTTCGCCGATCCAGCGCCCCAGCTGCTGCACGGCCTGCGGCAGTGCAGGGTCGGTGCCAAGGTTTGCCCCCAGATACACGGTAATGTTCATTTTGTCAACCTCTCCTTCCGGTTCAGATGCTCCACAGCACCGCGCCCAGCACCGCAGAAAGTAAGATCATCCCGATGGGGGACGGCGCTTTCTGCGTTTTCTTTTTATAGGCAAAATGCAGAATGCCCAGCAGGGCAAACACCGCCAGTGCACGCATATCCGGAGCAAAGCCGCCGACAAGGGTGGTAAAGCCGCCCAGCGTGGAAAGCCCCATGGTGCAGGCGGTGGCTAGGATCATAGCCACCACGCAGGGACGTACCCCAGCCAAAAAGGCGTTGACCCCGGCGTACTTCATCAGGCTGTGCAGCGCCGCTGCAATGAGCAGAATGATGACAAAAGAGGGCAACACCACCCCCACCGTTGCCACAAAGGAGCCTGCCAGCCCCGCCTGCGAAGCGCCGATAAAGGTGGCCATGTTCACCGCCAGCGGGCCGGGCGTAGACTCTGACACTGCGATAAAGCTGAGAAATTCGCTCTCGGTCAGCCAGCCGTGCCCCAGCACTGTTTCCCGCACCAGCGAGATCATGCCGTAGCCGCCGCCAAAGGACACCGCACCGATGACCAGAAAGTTCCAGAATAATTGCAGCAAGATCATTTTGTGCCGCCTTTCTTCCCCTGCCCTACCGCGTAGGCCAGCACCCCGGCTGCGCCGCAAAGCAAAATGCAGCAGATGGAGGAAAACTTTACCGCCAACACTGAGCAGCCCACCATAGCCGCCAACACCACCGCCACCACTGCCGTGTTGAAGGGGGTGCGCTGCAAGTTTTTGAGCATCTTGACCCCTGCGGATAAGATCAGGTAGATGACACAGGCCTGAATGCCCTTGAAGGCATTGGCCACCACCGTCAGCTGCAAAAAGCGGTCGAAGAAGAGCGAAATAAGGTAGATGACTGCAAAGGACGGCAGGCACACCGCCAAGGTAGAGGCCGCCGCACCGGCAACACCGGCCAGCTTATAGCCGATGTAGGTGGCGCTGTTCACCGCCACAGGGCCGGGGGTAGACTCGGCAATGGCGACCATATCCAGAAACTCCTCCCGGGTGAGCCAGCGCTTTTCCTCTACAAATTCGTGCTCCAGCAGCGCCACCATAGCGTAGCCGCCGCCAAAGGTAAAGGCACCGATCTTAAAAAAGGTGCCGAACAATTCTCCGGTTTTAGACATAGGCATCCCTCCATGTTTTTACTGTTTGACTGGCTCCAGCTCCAGATAGCACTCGAAAGCCGTTTTGTCTGCGTGCTTGGCAATAAAGTACCAGCCATCATCCGAAGGCGTGTAGAACACCTCCACCTGCTGCCCCATGGGGACTTCGCGGTGGTAATTGATGGAGGCGAACTTCACAACATGATCGCGCATGATCTCCTGCGGCAGTGCATCGCAGACGATATCCAGATAAAAGGCGTTGTTGATGTGGTAGTGCAGGTCGCACTGGGAGTAGCGCGCCGTAACCAGACCGGCGCTGGTCAGGCTGTCCCGGCGCTTATGCAGCAAAAGGGGCAGTTCCTCTTCCACCGTCTCGTTCCAATAGCCCTCCACCGTCCAGCCCGGCTGGCGCAGGATATGTCCATTCTCAAGGCTGGACATGATCCAGCGGCTGTCCACCATGGCTACTTCCTGCCCGGCTTCGTCCGTAAGGGTGGTGACGCGCTTGATAGAGCCGCGGAGAGCCTTTTCTGAGCGGGAGCAAAGGGTCAGGGTCTCGCCACGGCGAGGCACACGGTTAAACCGCAGCGCCTGCTTGCCCACCAGAAACGCTACGCCGTGATCCTCAAAAAACTTATCGTCCATGCCAAACTTCCGGGCGTGCATGGAAGAAATCTGCTCCACATAGCGCAGCAGAGCGCTGGCCTTGAGCAGGCTGTGGCAGTCTGCATCGGCATTTTCTACCACGGCAGTACCTTGATAATAAAACTGTTCCATATTCTTTCCCTCCTATCGGAAAAAGGCCGCCGCACCACGTCCGGGACGGCAGCCTTGGTTGAAACGATCAATACTGATTGCGGGTCTTTCTGCGCACTTTGCGCCAGATATTGAAGCAGGCCAGCGCCAGCATGGCCAGCAGCAACAGCAAAAACAGGTAGCTGCCGCCGCCCTCGTCGTAACTCTTCATCTCGCTCCACTTCAGATCCAGCTCGCTGTTTACCTCGTCGCTCAGGGCGGTGAACACCTTTTCGCGGGCGGCGTCCTCCTCAGACGGATAGGCGATCTCGCTGGTCTTCAGATCCTCGTCCAGCACCTCCCAAACATCGTGCATGGGGGTGGTGTAGCCGATATACTCGCTGTTAGCCTTACCGATGTCGGTCTCGCACATGAAGTTGATGAACATCTCGGCGGCCTCTTTGTGCTCGCTGGCAGCAGGCACAGCCATGCAGTCCACCGAAAGCACACTGCCCTCCTCCGGGAACACCCAAGCCAGATCCGGGTTATCATCGATCATGGTAATGGCATCGCCGGAGTAGTACACGCCGATGGCAGCCTCGCCGCCGATCATCTTATCAAAGATCTCGTCCATGACGTAGGCCTGCACCAGCGGCTTCTGCGCCTTGAGCTCCTCTACCACCTCGTCCACCTCTTCCGGGGTGGCGGGGTTGATGCTGTGGCCGCTTTTGAACGCGGCGATGGCGTAGGCATCGCGGCTGTTGTTGAACATGAGAATGTTGCCCGCATACTGTTCATCCCACAGGTCTGCCCAGCAGGTAGGGGCTTCGTCTACCATAGTGGTGTTGTAGATGATGCCGGTGGTGCACAGCATATAGGGCACAGTGTAAGCGTTCTGCGGGTCGTAATCCGGGTTGCGGTAGCCTGCATCGATCTTTTGGAAATTGGGGATATTGTCATAGTCAAGGGGTGCAAGCATCCCTTCGTTGATCATCTTTGCCACCATGTAGTCGGAGGGGATGATCACATCGTAGTTGGCTGCGCCGGACTTGAGTTTGGCGTACAGGGACTCGTTGGAGTCGAAGGTGGTGTAGTTCACCTTGATGCCGGTCAGCTTTTCAAAGGCGGCCACCACGTCCACGCTGTCGTCCGAACCGTTGGAGATGTACTCGCCCCAGTTATAGACGTTCAGGGTGACGTTCTGCCCCTTGAAGCGGGTCCAGTCGTAAGCATCCGACACCGAGACATCCTCGGTCACCTCGATGGTACCGGCGGCAAACACCGGCAATGCGGCGCACAGCGCCACAGCCAGCGTCAGCAGTAATGCAGCAATGCGTTTCATCATGCACCCTCCTTTCGCAGCGTTTTCTGATCCCGGCGGTAGCTGCGGCTCTCCATGGCATTGGACACCAGAATGACGCTGAGGATGACCACGAACATGATGGTGGACAGTGCGTAGATCTCCGGGCTGACCTTTTTACGGGTCATGGAGTAGATGGCAATGGGCAGGGTCTCCACCGTACCACAGTTGAAGTAGGAGATCATGAAATCGTCGATGGAATAGGTCAGGCAGATGAGGAAGGCAGAAAGGATGGCGGGGCTGATCTCCGGCAGGATGACCTTGAAGAACGCCTGCCGGGGGTCGCAGCCAAGATCCAGCGCTGCTTCGTACAGCTTGATATCCAGCTGTTTGAGCTTGGGGCTTACGTTAAAGATAACGTAAGGCACGTTGAACGCGATATGCGCAATGAGCAGCGTGGGCAGACCCATGATGTTGTCCGGCAGCCATGCGGACTGCGTGGCAAAGCGCTGGTAGGCCACGAACAGCAGCATCAGGGAGATACCGGTGATGATCTCCGGGTTGACCACCGGGATATAGGTGATGTTGGTCACCAGCAGGCGGCTTTTGCGGCTCATGGAGGCAATGCCAAGGCTGGCTGCCGTACCCAGCACCGTGGCGATGATAGCGGACAAGATAGCCACCTCAACGGACACCCACAGCGCGTGGAGGATGGACGCATTCGTGAACAGGCTGCGGTACCACTTGAGGGTGAAGCCGGTGAACAGCGAATAGCCCTTGCTCTGGTTGAAGCTGAACACGATCATGT
>ERZ773204.3022-NODE-3022-length-10879-cov-24.939763_pt1 | contig 10879 bp, 9 predicted proteins | sample MGYA00581007_ERZ773204 | MGnify/ENA primary metagenome ERZ773204 (study PRJEB29015, sample SAMEA2737757) | human gut metagenome | biome: human gut; feature: human-associated habitat; material: faeces | place: China | collected 2012 ... | reverse complement strand
GCTGTACCCCAGCAAGCGGTTAGCATCTCGCTGAAGGGTGGTCAGATCGTACAGCAACGGCGGATTCTCGGATTTTTCCTTGCGGGTGATGCGCTGGATCGTTGCCACCATCTCCCTTCGACAGGCTTCCAGCAGTTTTTCTGCAACGGATTTTTCAGGAATGCGGCGGCTGGATGCCGTGCAGCCACTGGTCAGTTCCAGATCCACCGTGTAGAATTTCTCCGGCACAAAGGCGGCAATGGCGGCTTCCCGCACCACCGTCATGGCAAGCACCGGGGTCATAACACGCCCCACCGCCAGCGGTTGACCGTACAGGCACGAAAAAAGCCGGGACGCATTGATGCCGACCATCCAGTCGGCACGTTCCCGGCAGAGTGCTGCGTTGTACAGCGCATCGTATTCAGTTGACGGTTTGAGATGGGCAAAGCCCTCCCGGATGGCAGAGTCCTCCATGCTGGACAGCCACAGGCGAGAAAAGGGCTTTTTGCAGCCTGCTTGCTGGTACACCAAGCGGAAAATCAGTTCTCCCTCGCGCCCTGCGTCCGTAGCGCAGACGATGCTATCTACATCGGGGCGGTTCATCAGGTTTTTCAGGATACCGAACTGCTTCTTGGTGGAGGTGGACACGAGGTATTGCCACTTCTGCGGCAGGATGGGCAGGTCAGTGATGTTCCACTTAACGAACTTTTCATCGTAGATATTGGGTGGCGCAAGCTCTACCAAATGCCCAACGCACCAACTAACCAGATAGCCATTGCCCTCCAGATAACCGTCCTTGCGGCTAGTTGCACCAAGGACTTTTGCATAGGACATAGCGACAGATGGTTTTTCTGCTATAACAAGTTGATAAGACAATAAGCATCCCTCCTAAAGTTCAAAATCTATGTAGTTGACTTTTGAGAAGTTTAAGAATACACTATATACAGTGATCGTGCTGTGGATACTTGCGAGGCCCACAGCCTAGAAGGAGGTTCCTAGCAATAGGAGCCTCTTTTCTTTATAGAACGGCTTATTGAATTTAACTATGTACGGCGGCAAACGCCGCCTTAAAATCAGATAGGTTCGGTGTCCTGCTCGTCCGGGGCTTCGTCCTCGTCCGGCACATCGGTCGGAATATCGAAATCGTCCTTGTCCTCGGTGTAATCCGCATCGGGGTCAAGGGCTTCTTTTTCTGCCATTTTCTTCTGCATCTGCTGACGGTAGAAGTAGAAACCGCCGCCCGCTGCCAGTGCGATCAGGGCAACCACGCCCAGAAATGCGCCTGCGTACTTCGTGATCTTATTTTCTTTGGGCGGTTCAGCGGTTGCTGCTTCCTCTGCGGCTTTCTTGGCTTCTTCCTCGGCTTTCAGCCTGTCCAGTTCTGCCTGCGCCGCCGCTTCTTTCTCCGCAGTGTAGGCATCCGCAGCTTCTTCCTCCATCAGAGCCAGAAGGTCGGCTTCGTCCACCAGATTCATAAAGTGGACGGTCTGCTGACCCTTGGCATTGCGGTCGATCACCAGATAAAATGTCGCGCCCGACTTCGACACCAGCGTGATGAACTGCTGCCCGGAGCCATCCGAATAATTGGTGTGGTAATCGTCCACCAGCGTCAGATTGCCCTCCGGGGTCAGTGCGCCGGTGGTTTCATCCGTGATGGTGACAACATCTTCCTCCACGACTTCCGGCAGAACAGGCTGTTCCACCGGCGCAGTATCGTCACCATAGGCGAATGCCGGAGCCGCCATGCCGATGCACAGCACCGCCGACAGCAGCAGTGCGCCAATTTTCTTAAATTTCATCGTTGATTTCCTCCTTATCAAACTCTGCGCCGACTGCGGACAGCGCAGCCGGGGTCGGGGGCATAGTTGCCGCCTGCCGCAGCAGGATCGCAAGCTGTTCCGGGGTCACATTGGCGGTGCGCACCATATCGGCAACTTCTGCCGCCGATTCCTCCTGAATGCGCCGTTCCAGAATCGCAATACGGTTGTTCAGCTTGATGCGGCGTTCCTGCTCCTTTTTGAGCATCGCCTTGAGCTTTTCCAGTCTTTCACCCATAAAAATCCTCCATTTCATTTTGAAAGCCGCCCAAAACCTGCGAGATACTTCTCCCAGTAGGACGAGTGAATGTTTGCGTACTTGATGGGGTCTCCGGCGCTGACCATCATGCCGTTTCCGAGGTAAATGCCTACATGACTTTTCCCCGGCGTATCATACGTTCCTTCAAAGAAAACAAGGTCTCCGGGTTTTGCTTCTGCTTCGGAAATGTGCTGGCTTTTCTGCCATAATCCGTTTGCCGTCGTGCGTCCCACATCGTAGCCGTTCTGGTTGTAGACCCAGCAGACATAGCCGCTGCAATCAAAGCCTGTTTCCGGGGTGGAACCGCCCCACACATAGGGTGTGCCCACATACTTTTGGGCTTCCTTGTAGATGGCAGCAAACTCGCTGTCGGTCAGGGCTTCTGCCGGAACCTGATAGTCGATGCCCGGTGCGCCGGAACCATCGGAGCCACCGGGCGGTAAACCGCCATTGAACAGGTAGGGCCTGCCACCCAAGGTGTCTTGAAAAATCTCGTAGCGTTTCCATTGGTCAGCATCCAATTCTTCCCGGATGACCACCTCCAAGCCACGATTGACCAGCTTGGTGTGGAAGATGCGGTACTCATAGGGCACCTGCGTGGGAACCGGGATTCCTGCCGGGCTGATGACCCAGACGGTCTTATACCGTATCTGCACCTCCACCCATGTGGTCAGTTTATACTGCTTTTTGAAGGTCTCCTTCAACTTGCCCTGTACCTCCGACCGAGTGTAATCGTCATACAAAGTGGTCAGGAACGAGGTCAACTGCCATGGGTCATGCTCGATGGGGTCAAGGTGATACTGGTACTCGTTATAGCCGGGGTGGTCGATGGGGGTACGCTTGATCTTTTTATCCAGTTCCTTTTCCAGCTTCTTGTAGTCGGTTTCAGCTCCCCGGATGTCCCGATCCTCTGCGGTGTAGATGGTCTGCCCGGATACCTGCGTGGTGCCGGAAAACAGAATGGAACAGGACGAAAACGCTGACATGACCAGCAGCAGGAGCAAAAGAAAAACGCCCACGATCAAAAGAACGTGCGCGTTGCTCTTTGCAAAAATGGCAATGCCGTTGACTGCGGTGCTGACCACCGATTTTCCTTTGTCGATGACCTGTTCCATGCCGGACTTTGCAGCATTGGTGCCATTGGATGCCGCTTTGCCGCCTGCGGTCTGCGCCGCTGTGCCCGAATGGGCGGCGGCATAGTAACTCTGCCGGATGTCCTGTTTCTGCCGCCATCGGGAGAGCCAGTTGGAGCAGCCCTCGCCGGTGCAGGATTCGCCTGCATCTTGTGCCGCAGTCGGCTTCTGCACGGAAGATTTTGCGTTTCGGACACCTTTCTTGCCCTGCATCTTGGCTTTCTTTTTCAGCTTCCGGGCATAGATGCTCTTGGAAATATCCCGGACATTTCCTGCTGTCTTTTCGCCCTCGCTTAAAGCCTGCGTACCCACATTGTCGTCCTCGTACTGGTCAATCTCCCGATGTGCCGCAGACCGGGCGGCAGCGGCGGCATACATAGCACGTTTCTGCTGCTTTGTCATGCGGGATGCTTCATCCGGGGTGATCTCGGCTTTGCCAAAACGCAGGTGCTGCGCCCTTTCAGCAGTCTTATCTGCATCGGTTTTCAGCTTTTTCTTTCTGGGCACCGACTGCTCCACCTTGGGTTTCTTCGGGGGAGAACGGGTCTTTTTTGCGGACGATTCCTCTTTGATGATCAGTTTCGGTTCACTCATTTCTGTGCGCCCTCCGAGATCTCGTTGAGCTTGGTCGTGAGGATGCGGTAGAGTTCAAGATCTTTCGGGAAGTGGTCAACAAAGGGCAGGATCACGTTACCGAAAAACAGCAGCCCTTCACCTTCGCCGGAGTGGGTCACATAGGAAAGCTGATGGGGCGAAATGTTCAGCTGCTTCGCCAAAATCTGCCGGTCTCCGTTGGCTTGATTGAGCATATACACAAAGTCCGAGTTCTCGAAAATGTTCGATACTTCGGGGCTTGCCAACAGGTCTTTGACGTTCTGCGTCAGGGCTGTCGGAATGCCGCCCCACTTACGGAAACGCTTCCAAATCTCCACGGAATAAGCGGCAGTCTGCTCTTCCTTCAAGAGCAAATGGAACTCGTCTGCATAGTACCGGGTGGATTTTCCGGCACTGCGGTTGGCTGTCACACGCCCCCATACGGCATCCTGCACGATGAGCATACCCAGCTTTTTGAGCTGCTTGCCCAGCTGCTTGATGTCAAAACAGACGATGCGGTTATTGATATCCACGTTGGTGTGGTGGTTAAAGATGTTCAGACTGCCCTTGACGTAGATTTCCAGCGCAGCCGCCACATGGCGGGCTTCCGGTTCATCTTGCGTCAGCAGGGCGTTGTACAGATCTTCCAACAGCGGCATATTTTCCGGGATGGGATTCTCGAAATACTTGCGATAGATCACATGGACGCAGCGGTCAATGACCGTCTTTTCCACCGGCTGCAACCCCTCTTTGCCGCCGACCACCAGTTCGCACAGGGACAGCACAAAGTCGGCTTTCAGTGCCAACGGGTTGTCCTCTTCGCTGTAATTGCTGTTGATGTCCATAGGGTTGATATACTGGGTGCTGGCAGGGCTGATGTGGATGACCTGCCCATGCAGACGCTCCACCAGCGGAGCGTACTCACATTCTGGGTCGCAGATGATGATATCATCGTCTGTCACGAGGAATGCGTTGCAGATCTCACGCTTTGCGCTGAAGGATTTACCGGAACCGGGAGTGCCCAAAATCAGACCGTTGGGGTTCTTCAGCTTTTTGCGGTCAACCATAATCAGGTTGTTGGACAGGGCGTTCAAACCATAATACAGGCTTTCCTTGCCGTTGTCGAACAGTTCCTGCGTGGTAAACGGCACAAAAATCGCCGTGCTGCTGGTGGTCAGTCCGCGCTGGATCTCAATCTGGCAGTCTGCCAGTGGCAGGCTGCTCATCAGCCCCTGCTCCTGCTGAAAATCAAGGCGGCATAATTCGCAGTTGTGCTTCTGCGCAATGCTGACCGCCTGAAACACGTTGGTTTCCAGTTCCTGCTCGGTTTTTCCGGTGTTCAACACGAGGAACGTCACCAAAAACATTCTCTCATTCTGGCTCTGCAGCTCCTTCAAAAGTGCCTTGGCATCCCTGCCGTAAGTCGCCAAATCAGACGGCAGCACGTCCATGTCGTATCCGGCGCGGACAGCTTTTTTCTGCTCCTCGATCTTGCTGCGGTCGAGTTCGGTGATGGTGTGCTTGATGGTTTTGATGGCCTTGTTCTGGTCAACAGACTGGATGTGCATGGTAACGATCTGGCTGGAATCCATATCAAGGAAATCCTTCAAAAGCTGGTCGCTCAGGTCAGAAGCCGTGATATTCAGGAAGCTTACCGCCCCGAAGATGCCGCCCATCTGAAAGGTGCGGCTGTTCTTAAACGCCAGCGCAGTGGGGGCAATGGCATCCTTTACGGACAGGCCGCTGGGCACAAGGTCTTTCCAGTTGAAGTGGAACTTGTTGGCTCCATCCATGTTCAGCATCCCATGCATCAGCCGCAGGCGCTCCGTACCGTCCAGCGGCTTTGCCAGAACGCCCAACCTGTGAAAGTTGTTCATCAGGTCGTTCTGGATGTGCTCCAACCGGGGTTTGACCTGCGCCATGCTGTCGCCCTCGATGCCGTAGGTCAGGAATTTGGTCTTGGTCAGACCGTTGTTGCCCTTGGAAAGCTGCTGCCGCAACATCTGGCTGTACTCGGCTCGCACATCATCAAAGCCATCCTGCTGGTACGGGATGCGGATGGACTTTTCAAAGTCTGCGGAATCGGTGGCGGTATTCACGAAAGACAGTTCAAAGTGGATAGAGCTGTCGAAAAAGTTGAGAAAAGAGCACCATTCCTCAAAGATGGCGGTCTTGTCCTCCTGCTGCGCCAACTGATAGTTGATATCCTGATACTGGATGGTGCGGGTGTAGTAGCCGGGACGGACACGGCAGGTACCGTCCTCAAACATCCGCTGGAACGGGATGCTTTCCTGTGCCGTGCGGGGCACTGTGGGCTTGGGCGGCTTTTTGCCGTCTTTATTCTTTTTCAGAAACGGAATCATGGGCGTCATCTCCTTTCACAAGCAGTGCATAGTAATTGCGGGTCTGGTACGGACGCACCTTCGGGCGAACAAAGCGCGCCTGAAAGTAGTACCGCAGGATCTTTTCAGCCGGCTGACCGTTCTTCTGGTACATCGCCAGAAAGAACATGGGCAGCATCACCGCCATCATGCCGAGGGTAGCGCCGGAATTGCCAGCGGTGTCCCGCAGAACAAAGAACAGCGGCACGCCTACGACTGCCGCTGCACCAAAACAGATAAGCTGCCGTGCGGTCAGGTTGAAGGCTACTTTGGACTTCACCTTGCTGAAATCGCGCGGCACGGAAATATAAGCTGCCAATCAAACACCTCCTTTAATGCGCTCCGAGGACGGATTTTGTCACGGAGCTTGTCTTGAACAGGCTGAAACAAAGCAGAACGGTGTAGCCCACAATGCTCCAAATGGAGTTGATGGCATCCCCGGAAATCGCTACGCTTTGGATCAGCACCGCATAAATGGCAACACAAATCAAGATCAGGAAGCCCTGAAAACCCAGTGCAAACAGGCATTTCAGGTAGTTCTGCCCCATGTGGCTCTGCTCGTGGTTGCCGAAGGTCGCCATGGGGATGGGCGCAAGGCTCACCATGCAGTAAATTTCAATCATTCTTCCGTAGACGATGACGAAAATCACGATGGACAGGATGCGCATGGTGATACCGATAAAGAAGGACTGCAAAAACAGCCCGAACAGGGGTCCTACGTCCATCTGCATCATGCTGGATTGCAGCATCGACAAGCCGATATCGTTGACCCTTGTGTTGCCGCTGATGATGCCGCTGGAATTTGCCACCACCTGCTGCGTCACATCGAACACCGCCATAATGATGTCGAAAGTGTTGGAGATCATCCAGACCGAAACGGCAGTCTTGAAGATCCATTTCATCAGCAGCGCAGGTTCAAATTGTGCCATGTTGTTATGCTGAATGATCATTTCAATCAGTTCATAACAAGCAATGAAGGTCAAAATCACGCCTGCGACGGGCAGCACCACATTACGGGATAGTGCCTCGATCATAGCGAAAACGCGCGGTTCAAAACTGGATGGTTTGGTGCCGACCTGCTGTGCGATGTTGCCCACTTGGGTGTTGACGTCATCGAACAGGCCGGAAAGATTGGACATGATCGCAGCTGTCAGCAGTGACTTGATCCAATCGGAGATTGCTTTGAGAACTGTTTCCACTCAGCGCCACCACCCATCAGGAAAAATGGTTGATCAGGGTCTTGAGCAGGTTGAGCAGAAAAATAAGGTGAGTCAAAATCTGCATAATAGCACCGTCCTTTCAGAATAAGGGTGAATATTCGATTTGCAATGCGTTTCCTCTTGTGATAAGAATCCGTTTGCCACGGAGGGGCTGGAAACACTTGCAAGTAAATATGTACGGGGCGGCAATCGCCGCCCGGAAAAGATCAGCCGAACAGACCGCTCAGCAGAGGGATCAGGGTGATGCCAATCAGGGCAACACCGCCGCCAGCCATAAGCTGCTTCATGCCCTGACTCTTGGCAGAGGGGTTATCACCGCCGTAACCCTCCATCAGGTTGACGGCACCCCACACGCCCAGACCAGCACCCAGTGCCACGACCAGAGTCTTCAGAACGTCCACTGCACTGTTAAAGAATTCCATAGTAAAATCTCCTTTGGTTTGAAAAAAGCGACCCTGCACACATCTGAAATCCATTTGTTAAAGCGCCGTAAGCTGCGGCGAGAGTTAATTTACTGGTGTACTTATGGGTCAAACTGTGTTTATTACGAGAGCGAATTAGCCGAACAGACCGGACAGCAGGGGCACCAGAGTGATACCAATCAGGGCAACGCCGCCGCCAGCCATCAGCTGCTTCATCCCCTGACTTTTTGCGGAGGGGTTATCGCCGCCGTAACCCTCCATCAGGTTGACGGCACCCCACACGCCCAGACCGGCACCCAATGCCACAACCAGAGTCTTCAGAACGTCCACTGCGCTGTTAAAGAATTCCATAGAAAAATCTCCTTTGTTTTGAAAAAGTGACCCTGCACACACCTGAAATCCGTTTGCAAAAAGCCGAAAACCATGGCGAAGGCTGATTTTCCAGTGTACCTGTTGGGTCAATGGGTAAAAAATAACCGCTCGTCTTATCAGGCGGGCGGGAGTGAATCGGCATCCACCATGATGAAGGTATCATCCGGGTGGATTTTTTCTTTTCGGTTCAAGAACTTCTCGATATCGAGGGCGTTCTTGGGGTCATAATCGGAGGTGTACTTGTAGTTCGGGTGCTGGGTCAGGTCGTATTTGTCCGAAAGGAAAGGTCTGACGCCACGCAGCTGCAGGATGCACTTGCCGCCATCCAGCACCGCCAGTTCATCCCGGCTCATGAGCTCGTGGCCGAGTTTTTGGTAGTTGGTGCCATAAGATGGTGAGTTTCCTCTGGTGTCGGAATTGTTGTAGCTGTCGATTGTTTCTTTTCCTAGTGCTTCAGACAACTCTTTCAGGGTGGTGGGTTCGCTGCCGCCGAGGAAAATCTGCGAATCCATATTGCCGACAATGGTGTCGGCGTTATCCTTGTAGATGGCTTTCAGCTGGCTGCGGGTCTGCAAAACCAAACACGCCGAGATCTCACGGCTGCGGATGGTAGCCACCAGTTTTTCCAGTTGTGGAATCTGACCGATGTTAGCACACTCATCAATGAGGCACCGCACATGGATGGGCAGCTTACCGCCGTACACATCATCGGCTTTGTCGCACAGCAGGTTGAAAAGCTGGGTGTAGATCATGGAGATCAGAAAGTTAAAGGTGCTGTCCGTATCGCTCATGATAAGGAACAGCGCCGTTTTCCGGTCACCCAGCTTGTCCAGTTCCAGCTCATCGTACATGGTGGCATCCCGGACTTCCTGAATATCGAAGGGTGCGAGCCGGGCACCGCAGGAAATAAGGATCGACTTGGCCGTTTTGCCGGCAGCTAGCTTGTAAAGTTTGTACTGCCGCACGGCAAAGGATTTTGGCTTCTTCTTGCCCAGATCCTCAAACAACAGGTCTACCGGATTCTGATAGGTTTCATCATCTTCCGAAACCTGCATAGTGTTTAGCATTTCCAGCAATGTTGCAAAGTTTTGCTCTTCAACTGGGGCTTCATAATGCAGATAGGCAATCAGTGAAACCAGCAAAAGCCGTTCCGCTTTGTCCCAGAATGGGTCGCCGCCCTGACCTTCACCTTTGGTGTTGGTCATCAGTGCAGTCACGAGTTTCAGCACATCCTTTTCACTATGGATGTACGCCATAGGGTTATAGCGCATACTCTTGGAAAAGTTGATCGTGTTGAAGAATTTTAGCTTGTAGCCGTGCTTTAACAGGGCTTCTCCACATTCCACGCCGATACTACCTTTCGGATCTGTAACCACGAATGATACCGGAAAATTCTTGGAATCACATTGCAGCAGATTCGGCTTGATAAAGAACCTTGTCTTACCGCTGCCGGAACCGCCCACCACCAGCACATTTTTATTCCGGGCATTCTTGGGGTCCGGTGGGCGATTGCTCATCATCAACCGTTCCGTTTTGGTTAGGATGATGTTGTCGGCGAACTTTGGTGCCATGAACGGCTCAATGTCCTTCGGAGTTCCCCACCGGGCAGAGCCGTACTCCATGCCATGCCGGTACTTTTTGGCGTTTTTGCCTTTCAGGTACACCGCCAGCCGCATTCCAGCACCGCAGCACAGACCAATGAACAAGTCAAATAGGTGCAGACTGGGCAGCGGATTTGAAAATGCAGCCGGGAGCGTATCCATCAGCGATACGATTTTATCGCCCAGTTCCTTGCCCACGGCCAGCCGCCACGCCTCGCCCAGATTGGTGGCCAGCAAGCCAATTACCACATAGGGCAGATAGAGCGCCAGCAGCTTGGAAAGCTTCTTTTTGCTCATAGGCCGCGCTCCTCCTGCTTGTGCCGCACTTTGTCCGGCAGATTTGCAACGGTCTGTGCCAGATCGTGCAGCTTTGCCAGCACGGAAGGACGCTTGGTTTTATCCAGCACCGATGCCGAATATTCCTTGAACGCTGCGCTCAAGGCATCCGTGTCCTGTGCCTTGAAGTAGACCATATACCGGGGCGGCGTGCAGGACAGATCTTTCTGGATGGAGTAGTCGATGTGATACCGCTTGGCGTAGCGGTCAAAATCCTTGATACCGGTTTTCTGGATCTCCACATTGGTCACGCCACGGTTCTGCCGCACCAGCCGCTTCATGGACTGCTTGCCCTGCGAAGCGTGCTTGTCGTACTGCCGCAGCAGAAACTGCATCCCGCGCAACAGGGTGCGCGCAGACAGTTTTGTGGTCGAGATGGCAAAGTTGACCGTCTTATGCTCAATTTCTTCCTGCATCGTTACCACCTCCTGTGCAGAAAATCGCCTTAGCGGTCATGCTCCACCGAGGGCTTGCTTACAGCCTTTTCTGCATCACTCTGAACTGATTCATCCGGAACCGGAATGACCATCAGGCGACGTCCCAGAGGGAGAAAGGCTTCGGGTTGATGGAATTCTTCTTCATACTTCTGCGCCAACTCCGGAGAGAGCGACACAAAATCTTCCTCTCCCAGCCCCACCACCAGAAAGGTTCCGGCAATGACATCGTACATCAGCCCGTCCTCGTCCCACAGGGCACGGTTCAGCGGCAGACCCATGAGCTTGCCGTCATCGTTGTAGACGATGGCAACCGGATCTTCAAACGGGT
>ERZ773204.3009-NODE-3009-length-10912-cov-4.273464_pt1 | contig 10912 bp, 9 predicted proteins | sample MGYA00581007_ERZ773204 | MGnify/ENA primary metagenome ERZ773204 (study PRJEB29015, sample SAMEA2737757) | human gut metagenome | biome: human gut; feature: human-associated habitat; material: faeces | place: China | collected 2012 ... | reverse complement strand
AACTTCTCAATCTTAACTTTTCCTTATAAACGGGATGTTCAAGCGAGCGTCTTATCAGTAAAAAATCAGGTGTGTCAAAATATATGTTGCAAATTGTGCTTTTGCCGTATTTGTCGGCATACATATATTTTTGCATTTCCCGCATAATCATTTTCTTTTGTTCGTCAGTCACAAGGTACTTTATTTCATAGCGTTTAAATACGCTTTGGTAACTCATATTTAACTCCCCTTTTGTTTTGATGAGTATATTGTACCGTTGTAACTTTAAATGAAATTTAAATTTTACTTAAAATTTACCTAAAATTTAAAAAATAAATAAAAAAGAGAGGAATAGTTAGGACGGACTAACTATTCCTCTTTAAATCAGCGAACACCAAGTGCCGTTAGTGTTCGCTAACTTGTTTAATATTATATCAATAAATACATTATTTGTCAATTAAAACATAAATAAAATTTTATTTAACATCAAAACCCACTTCTTTTTGAATATAATTAAAATAACTTACATCATCATCAGTATAAGAAGTTCTGTTGTTAAAACCTTTTTTTATATTAATATTTCTGTCAATAAAAATTCTTCTGCACCACATACATGCCCATGAATACGGCAATAAAATCGGCATTTTCTCCACAAACGGATATTTATTTGCCATATTTGTTTTATTCGGAAAAAGCGATGAAATAAAATTAGCAAATCTTGATTTTTTTCTGCCTGTTTTAGTATTAACTCTTTGTCTTTCCATTTCGGACATAACCGCAACATCTACTCTGCCGAGAGTCATACTTAATAAAATATATTCTTCAACATCGTCAAAATCTTTAACTTCACTGCCTTTTGAAAACCATTTCAGTGAAATATCACGCAGTTTTTTCTCAAACAAGGTTATTCCTAATTTTTCAAACTGTTCACTCAAATATTTTTGATTAAGTAGATCCGAATATTTTTTATAAAATACATATTCGTCGGCAATCATTCTTATGCCGATTCCGCCTTCGGAAAAATGTTTTGCACTGTGAAGCAACATATAAATATAATAATCCTCAAGCGTCATTTCTTTTGAATAAGAATACCCGTCACGCACCTTAGCTTTTTCAAGTTGATTTTCCAATAAAGAATAATTTTTATCATTCTTTTTTAAAAGCGAACGGTGCATTTCAATATACATAAACGGCGCTTTTACAAAATGATATTGTTGATCGTCATTTTGTAAAAATTTGTACCCGTTTTGTTTAAATATATTTTTTATTCTGTCAATATCGTTTATATCAAACAAAATATCATAATCTGAAATTGAGCGTTCAAATGAGTTGGGATAGTCTTCCTTAAGAAAATAGCCTTTCATAGGGAGATTATATATTTTCCCTTCATCGAAACATTTAAGCAAACTTTCAATTTCATATTTCATCATCGTATCAATATAAATCCAATGATTAAGATTATTTTTTACATAAGATAACAATTTATCTGAAACCGAATATTTTTTTGACAGCATTAAAACAGCCTCATCAAAAATTGCGTCCATTCGGGTATCATTAGAAATCTGCCTTATGTGGTCAAGATTACAATTTTCATACGGCAGCTGCGGTTCTGTTCCGTTTAAAACACTTGATACAAGCGTCAAATAATATGCATATTCTTTTTTTTGAGCGTCATTAAGATGTTTTTTCATTATACAAAAACTACCTTTTCTTTTTTATATTTATCGACTTATTCATTCTGTGCGCTGAATAAAGCATACGCATTGGCGCTTTGATATACTCCCACGCTGACTTATAAAATCTGTATGAAAGCGAATTATCGGTATAGTGTTTTCCTTTTCGATAAAATGCGGTAACCACACCTATAATATTTTCGTCAGTAATTCCCCGTTCTTTATGAAACTGATTATCACCGCAAAAAATATATTTGCCGTCCTTATCAAAACCGATAACTCTGTGCAAAACAAAATCGCCGTTACTCCTTCGGTATAAAGCAACATCAAGATATTTTAGCCTGCCCTCCGGCTTTTTCAGGACAACCACATCTTCGCCGTTTCTTAGCATAGGATACATACTTGTTCCGTGCGGAGTAAATGTAACCGTGCCTCCGCTGTTAAGTTTTTCTTTAATAATTTGTATTACATCTTCAAGCTGAATTTCTTTATTATTCAAAGACATTTGCATCCTTTAACTTATTAATAAATATATATATATCCGCACTTGCTTTTTCTTTTGTTACATCGTACTCACTAATCATTTTAGCAATAAGTTCGTCTTTCTCAATTCCTTTTTGCAACTGTTCAAATAAGAAAGCACCCGTTTCATTAAGATTTATAACACCGTTAAAATCAAGTGTAAGACTGTTTACCGGTACCACTACATATGAATCGGCTACTTTTCTTAAAACAAAATCATCTTTAATTTTCATACTCATTTCTCCTCATATATGAATATAATATTTTTTATATTTTTTAATTGTTTTGATAATAATATTGTAATACATAAAGCATAAAAAAGCAAGTAATGAGGGAGTTTTGAGCATACAAAAAGCTCCGCAGAAAACTCTGCGGAGCTAAGTGATTAAGTATTAATTATCTGTTAAGATAAATTAGTTCTCTCTTCTTCTAACGAGGAAGAATACACCTGCAGCTGCAACCATTACGCCGGCAAATACGAAGAAGATTGTTGTCTCCTGACCTGACTGTACTGAGTTAGAGCCTGATGATGAACCATTTGATGAACCATTAGATGAAGAGCCGTTTGATGATGAACCGCTGTTTGAAGAACCACCGTTTGATGAACCGCTTGTATCAGCAGCATCGTTCTTAGCCTCTGCATTATTAATCTCATCTGGGTTAACCTTTTCGCCACCCTTTGTTGGGTCTGTGCAGTTACCAAGGATACCCTCAATTGTTGCCTTCTTCTTGTTAGCAACATCCTGAGTCATTGTTTCTTCCTTAACAAAACCCTCAAGTTTGAAATTTACATTAGACATTACAGCGAGTGGGCTGACCTTGAGTTGGTTGATAAGATCCTGTGTCTTATCTGTCTTACTTGTATCAGCAGTACCGTCGTCAGAAACATAATCGAGAAGGTAGTCAGCTAAAAGTGTTACATCTGTTGTACCGTCTGCAAGAGCTGTACCGACTACTTTTGATGTTGAAGTAATAACCTTCTGCGGACCACATTCCGGATGGTTCTTCCATGCAGCCTCAGTATCAGTCTTTTGGCTGTCCTTAGGGTTCTCGATCTTGTTACCTGTTACATACACAGTATCGCCAATGCAGTTACCGTTCATGATTGTGTTGTAAATCTGAGCACCTGTATCAGCACTGAAGATTACGCAATATAAGTTCTTGCTGCCGGCATTCTGAATTTCTTCAGCGTTGCCTGTCTTTGTTATATCATAAGAATAAAGATCGTCGCTTTCCTTTTTGCACACTTCTTTCTTTGTCTGCCAGCTTGGCCATTTACCTGTACCGTCAGCTCTCCAGACGTGGCAATAGATCTTGCTAAAGTTTTTCCAACCTGCACTCTTTACATCAAAGTAAATCTTTGTGCCGGCACCTACCTGTGACTCGTCACCTGCTGCTACTGCTGAAGAATCGTCAGCTGCTACTGCAGACTCGTCATTTGCTGCTACTGCGTCCTCTGCTTCAGCTGCACTTGCTGCAAATGCGCCTACTGAAAGCACTAATGTTGAAGCAAGAGCAAGACTCATTACTTTTTTGAACATTTTAAATCTCCTCCATTGTTCATTAACTTTTAGGAATACACTATTCCATTGGAATTATTATACATCAAACATTACAAAACTTCAATACTTTAATTTCTTTTTATCGTTGTTTTAATATACAATCTTGCTAGACTGTTTTTAGTAGTTCTAAACAATAATAGCAATAAATTGCAAACTTTCAGACAACAAAAATCAAATTATGTGGATTTCGCAACATTTATGCCTTAATCATACCATATACAGTTTCTTTAACGATAGCAAGTGCTTCATCAATCTTTTCAGGATTTTTTGCACCTGCCATAGCCATATCCGGCTTACCGCCGCCGTTGCCGCCCGCTGCCTGAGCAACAGCCTTAACGAGTTTGCCTGCATTTACGCCGAGTGCCTTAGCCTCTTTACCGCAAGATGCGGCAAATGTAACCTTGCCGTCATTTTCGCAAGCAAGTACAACGATTGAGAGAGGAGCAACATCTTTTGTTCTCTCGCACATTGCACGAAGTGCGTCAGCGTTTGCATTGTCAATTTTTTTAGCAATAATTCTTACGCCGTTTTCAATTTCAGAATTAATAAAGAGGTTGTCAACCTGCATAGCAGCAAGCTTTGTGTTAAGCTCTGCAATTTCTTTCTGCTGATCATGAAGTAAGGTTGCAATCTTCTGTGCGCCCTCTGTGAGTGCTTTTGTATTTGAAATCTTAAGTGTTTCGCAAACGTTGAGTACAGTTTCACGGACATCGTTCATATACTTAAGAACTCCGATACCTGTAATAGCCTCAATTCTTCTTACACCTGATGCAACAGAACCCTCCTGACGGATTCTGAACAAGCCGAGGCTTGATGTATTTGTAGCATGTGTACCGCCGCAGAACTCAACTGAGAACTTACCGATGCTTACAACTCGTACAACATCGCCGTACTTCTCACCAAACAATGCCATAGCGCCGAGTTTCTTTGCCTCTTCGATTGGCATTTCCTTTGTAACAACAGGGATAGATGCAAGAATCTTCTTGTTTACAAGGTCTTCGACTTTCTTAAGTTCTTCATCTGTGAGAGCCTCAAAGTGAGTAAAGTCAAAACGAACCGAATGGTCTGTTACAAGCTGACCTGCCTGATGAACATGATTGCCGAGAACTTCACGAAGTGCGGCCTGTAAAAGGTGAGCCGCTGTGTGGTTACGCATAATATTTGCTCTTCTGTCAAAGTCAACGATTGCACGAAGTTCTGTGCCGACCTCAAGTGTACCGCTCTTAATTGTACAAGAATGGAGATAAACACCCGAAGCATCCTTAGTTGTATCGTCAACATCAACCTCAAGAGTACCCGATTCCATTACACCTGTGTCGCCTACCTGTCCGCCACTCTCTGCATAGAACGGAGTTTTGTCGAGAACAACAAGAGCTGTTTCGTTTTCGCCGACGCTGTCAACTCTGATACCGTCTTTAATGATAGCAAGAACCTTGCTGCCTGTATTAAGGTCAGTATAACCGCAAAATTCTGTTTTAGCAATATCAGAAAGGTCTGTTGAATCCGAAATCCAAGCGTCTGTGTCTTCTTTCTTTCTTGCATCTCTTGAACGCTGTTTCTGCTCTTTCAAAAGCTCGTGGAAACGGTCAACATCAACATCTATGCCCTGCTCCGAAAGAATTTCTCTTGTAAGGTCAATTGGAAAACCGTAGGTATCGTTGAGCTTAAATGCGTCCTCACCGCTGAGTACCTTAATGTCCTGATCATCAACAATGCCCTGCAAGAGTTTAAAGCCCTGGTCGATTGTCTTTTGGAAGCTTTCTTCCTCGACTCTGATAATCTTTGTAATAAAGTCCTGCTTTTCTCTTAATTCAGGATATGCCGATTCATTTTCTTTTATTACAGTTTCGCATACCTTATACAAGAATGCGTCTTTGTATCCTAAAAGTCTGCCATGACGGGCTGCTCTTCTGAGCAAACGGCGGAGAACATAACCCTTACCCTCATTTGACGGAAGAACACCGTCGCCAATCATAAATGTTGTGCTGCGGATATGGTCGGTGATAACTCGGAGTGAAATATCCTTTTTATCGTCTTCACCGTAATTTACACCTGTAATTTCAGAAATCTTCTTCATAATATTCTGAACAGTATCAACCAAGAAAAGGTTATCAACACCCTGCATTACACAAGCAAGTCTTTCAAGACCCATACCTGTATCAATGTTAGGATGAGCAAGCGGAGTGTAGTTGCCGTTGCCGTCGTTTTCAAACTGTGAGAATACTATGTTCCATACCTCAACGAAACGGTCACACTCGCAGCCGACATGACAGTCAGGCTTACCGCAGCCCTTTTCTTCACCACGGTCAAAGTAAATCTCCGAACAAGGACCGCAAGGACCTGAACCATGCTCCCAGAAGTTGTCTTCTTTGCCGAGTCTTACCATATGAGATGGCTCAACACCGATTTCTTCGGTCCAAATCTTGTAAGCCTCGTCATCGTTTTCATAAATAGATACATAGAGCTTATCAACAGGCATTTCGAGAACTTTTGTAAAGAACTCCCATGCCCAAGCTGTAGCCTCGTGCTTGAAATAGTCACCGAAAGAGAAGTTACCAAGCATTTCAAAGTATGTGCCGTGACGGGCAGTAATGCCTACCCTCTCAATATCTGGAGTACGGATACACTTCTGACAGGTTGTTACACGCTTTCTCGGCGGTGTAACCTCACCTGTAAAATACTTTTTCATAGGAGCCATACCGCTGTTAATAAGCAGAAGGCTGTTGTCGTCCTTCGGAACAAGTGAAAAGCTCGGAAGTCTTAAATGACCCTTACTCTCAAAAAATGAAAGAAACTTTTCACGAAGTTCGTTAAGTCCTGTCCATTCCATTAAAAATCTCTCCTTAAAAAATTTGCAAAATAAAATCCTGCCCCATAAAAATGGGACAGGAGAATAATTCCTGCGGTACCACCCAAATTGGTGCTTAAACACCCTCTTTGAGTAATCTTACGATTACAATCTTTAACGCAGATATACGCTGTGCTTAGTCACACAGAGCTCAGGGGCAGCGTGCTGTAAACATTCATAAAGTCTTGCACCAACCGACTTCTCTCTGAAAGAACGAGATACAGCTAATCCCGTCAACGCCAATTACATATACTTTTTATTCAGTAGCATTATAAAACTAATTATTCACAATGTCAAGTGAATATCGGAAATTTTCTGATATTTTTCTTTTTTCGTACCGCAACAATCGCATTAATTTTGTTGCATATTGCGACACAAAATGATATAATACATTTATATATGTTTTTATATCACTTTGGAGGAGATTATTTTGAGTGCTAAAGTCACTTTACTTACTTATACGCCAAATCCCGAAATGACGGTTGCAATGGCTGCAAAACTCTGCTACTCACCGTCCGAAATATCAAATATAAGAGATGGTCTTACTGAGGAAAAGACCGCTGATTTTATAGATATGCTTGCAAACATCGGGCATGGCAGTCCGTTTGAACACGCTTCTTTTACCTTTGGCATTGAGGGCATTTCAAGAGCCTGCTCACATCAGCTTGTAAGACACAGAATCGCATCTTACAGTCAGCAGTCGCAGCGTTATGTTGACGGCACAAAGTTTGATTTTGTAACACCGCCTGAAATTGCAAAAAACGAAAAGGCACTTGCCGCTTACAACAAAGTAATAGAAATGCAGTCAAAGGCTTACAGCGAAGTTCGTGACGCACTTGTTGCAGGATATATCAGAGAGGCAACAGGAAACTGCGACGATACCGATGAAGAAGTCATAGAAAACTACAGAAACGAAAACAAAGCAAAATTCAACGCTTTTGTAAAAAAAGCAAATGAAGACGCAAGATTTATTCTTCCTAACGCATCAACCACAAAAATTGTCTGCACTTTTAATGCAAGAAGTCTTGAGAATTTCTTTGCACACCGCTGCTGTAACCGTGCACAGTGGGAAATCAGAGATGTTGCCGAGCAAATGCTTAAACAATGTCTTGAAGTTGCTCCGCATTTATTCAAAAACTGCGGCCCTGCGTGTTTGTTCGGTGCTTGTCCCGAGGGCAAAATGAGCTGCGGCAAAATGAAAGAAGTACGCAAAAAATACGGCAGAGAGTAATATTTTAATTATATTTTAGAATAATAGAAATGGATAGGAACAAAAATGAGTGCAAAATTCATTGTAATAGAGGGTCTTGACGGAAGCGGAAAGGCTACCCAAACAAAAATCCTCTTTGATAAAATTTCAGCAATGGGAAAGAGCATTAAAAGGCTTGAATTTCCCGATTACGCAAGCGAAAGCTCGGCACTTGTAAAAATGTATCTCGGCGGAGAATTCGGCAGTAATCCGAATGATGTAAACGCTTATGCCGCTTCGTCCTTTTATGCGGTAGACAGAGTGGCAAGTTTTCTTAAATTTTGGAAAAAAGATTACGAAAACAGTGATGTGATTTTAAGCGACAGATACGCTACATCCAATATAATTTATCAGATGTCTAAACTTGACAAATCGGAGTGGGACAACTTTATTGAATGGCAGGAGGATTTTGAATACAATAAACTTTCTGTTCCTAAACCCGATAAAGTTATTTATCTTGATGTTAAACCCGAAGTATCGCAAAAACTTATGAGCAAGCGTTACGAGGGTGACGAAGGCAAAAAAGATTTACACGAAAAGAATTTCGCGTTTTTGCTTGAATGCAGAAAATCTGCTTTATATGCCGCTGAAAAATGCGGTTGGACAATTATTGACTGTTGTGAAAACGGTGAAATCAAGTCGATAGAATCAATAGCAGAGGAAATAGAAAAGGCGGCTGAAATTAATACTTTATGCTAAACTTTAAGCTGATAGAAAAATCCGATATAAATAAATTTCAGAAATACTACGACAATCCGGAGGGAATTTCACTTACTACCAATATTTTGAGCGCATACCTCTGGAGAAATGAATATAATATAAAATTTGCTTTGTATAACAACTGTTTAATAAAAGCATATTTTAATGACGATGACAGCGTGTGGGGATATTGCCTGCCGCACGGCGAAGATATAAAACCCGCTGTCGAAGAAATCATAAAGGACGCTCACGAGCGTGGGCAAAAACCTTTTATCGTAATGCTGACAGACGCACAGAGGGTTAAACTCGAAACCCTTTTCCCGTCAGAATTTAACTATGAATTTTCACCCGAAAATCAGGAATATGTCTATTTGTCAGAAGATTTAATAAATCTTTCGGGCAGAAAATTCCACGCAAAGCGCAACCATATTTCAAAGTTTAAGAACTGTTATCCCGATTACAGATTTGAAGAAATAACAAATTCAAATAAAGAGGACGCTTATAAAGTAATGCTTGATTGGTGTGCCGAAAATGAAATTGATATTGAGCACTACGAAGAAAAAAATGCAATCAGAGAGGCTCTTGACAATATGGAAGAATTTAAAATGCATGGCGGAATTGTTTATGTAAAAGACAAAGCTGTTGCCATGACTCTCGGATGCGAAATCTCCCCCATTGCATTTGATATATGTTTTGAAAAAGCTTTGCGTGAATACGACGGCATTTATGCAGTAATTAACAATGAATTTGCCAAAACGCTGTCTTCTTATAAATATATAAACCGTGAAGAAGATATGGGTATAGAGGGACTTAAAAAGTCCAAACTCTCATATAATCCCATAATTCTGATCGCGAGGTATAACGCAACATTAAAAAATGATGGAAATTAATTTTTGTAAACCCGACAATTTCGATATTAAATCACTTAAAAAGCTTTGGCTTTCATCTTTTGATGAAGAACCGAAAGCTGTCGATTTATTTTTTGACAAATGTTTTAACGCAAAACAAACTTATATTGCAAAGTACGGCGAAAAAATCATTTCCGCACTTTATCTTATAAGTGCAAGTTTTAACGGTCAAAAAGCTCATTATCTTTGCGGTGCGTCAACCCATAAAGATTTTCGCAAGCAAGGCATTATGAGCAAATTAATTAAATACGCTCTTGAAGATTCGGCAAAAAGCGGAGATAAGTATTCCTTTCTTTTCCCTGCAAACGATAATCTTTATAACTATTATCAAAATTTCGGTTATCGTGAAAACTGCATTGCTTATATTTCCGATTTTTCAAGAAATGATTTACTTTCTTTGCAGGAATTAAATTTCAGCGAAAATAATATTCTCAAGCAGGGTAATGACTTTAAGAATTTTGCTGTCGAATATTATTCAACATATAATATAAAAAATGTTAAAAGCAAAAATTATTTTGCATTGTTTGAAGAAAATGAAAATACGGCAGAAGTATTTTACTTTGAATTTGAAAAAAACAATTTAAAAAATATTGCAATTGAACCTTTAAAGGATGATGAATTGTCAAATCCTCCAATAATGCCAAACGAAAATAGCTTATACTTGCTATCAACTTTGGGATGTGGTTCAGGAATAACCGGCACAGCAGAAGATAAAGACGTTCATTTACAAAGAGGGTGTGCGAAAATTGTTAAGAACACATATCAGGAAGAAAATGAGGATGGTTCTATTGATGAAGTTGTACGTACATCAACTCAAGTTTCAGTTACAATACTTGAAAATAATGGAAATATAACAATATTGGAGTAGGAGAAGGCAAATGAAGGAAAGATTTAGGTTGAAAACATCTTTTGGAGAAAAAATTGTTGAAATAAAGGTAATGTATTATGTGTATGGAAATGGCTTATGTCTCAAGTTCTTGGAAGATGGAGAATGCTATGGTTATGCAACAGTTAATTTTGAAAATAGGTTACCAAAGTATATGGCGTATGTTGATACAAACGACATGCCATACATAGAAGAATTTATAGAAAAATATAGACTGGGAACAAATACAGGTATGTACATGGAAAGTGGTTTTTGTAAATATCCACTTTATCATTTTGACAAGGCTATTTTGCAAAAAATAGATAAAAAAGGTGTTAATTTATACGAAAGCCATAACAAAGAAAGTTATGAGAAAGGTAATGACAAATTATGAATAAAGTTATTTTAATGGGAAGATTGACTCGTGAACCGGATGTTAGATATTCAACAACTGGAGCAGAACAATTGGCAATAGCAAGATACACATTGGCAATAGACAGAAGGTATCAGAAAGATTCACAAAATAATGCTGATTTTATTAGATGTGTTACATTTGGAAAAAGTGCAGAATTTGCGGAAAAATATTTCCATCAAGAAACATTCCTGC
>ERZ773204.3006-NODE-3006-length-10922-cov-9.474188_pt1 | contig 10922 bp, 9 predicted proteins | sample MGYA00581007_ERZ773204 | MGnify/ENA primary metagenome ERZ773204 (study PRJEB29015, sample SAMEA2737757) | human gut metagenome | biome: human gut; feature: human-associated habitat; material: faeces | place: China | collected 2012 ... | reverse complement strand
AGTGTAGTCTCGAATTTTTGTTATTTCGAGTGTCTACTCTATGGGGAGCATATCAGGTGGGCACAGCCTCTTTTGTCTATCTGTTGCTTTTGGGATCAGCCCCGCACCGCGATGCACTCGATCTCGAGCTTTGCACCCTTGGGGATGGCTGCCACCTGCACGCAGCTGCGGGCCGGGAACGGCTCTGCAAAGGCCTTGGCATACTCTGCGTTCACAGCCGCAAAGTCGTTGATATCGGCCAGAAAGATCACGGTCTTGACCACATTGGCCATGGTCAGGCCGGCCTCGGCCAGAATAGCCTTGAGGTTTGCCAGGCTCTGTGCGGCCTGCTCTTCCACGGTATCGGCCATCTTGCCGGTGGCGGGGTCTACCGGGATCTGACCGGACACGAATACCATATTGCCCAGGTCCAGTGCCTGGCTGTAGGGGCCGATGGCGGCAGGTGCGTTGGGGGCAGATACGACTTTCATCGTGGTTCTCCTTTGTTTGTAGATTCATGATTTGAAACAGCCGTTGTTTCAAGCGGGCTGACTTATATTATAGCAAATCTTCAATGATACTTCCAATAGGATCCGGTATACTCTTTTGCTGCGGTCAGTGCATCCGGATGTTCAAACAGAAGCACATACTGCGCATAGCCTGCATCCGGCGCAGAACCGTCCGTGTAAAATTTATTTCTGTCCCGAACCGGAGGTCTGGCACAGGCAGTACGGTAAAGCGTTGCTCTGTTCGTGCCCGTGCCACCCAGATCACCGATTTCAAACGTCAGACAGCCATCTATGACGGTCAGTTTTCCATTCAACGGCGTGTCAGTCTCCGCAAGGCGGGTCACAAAAGAGTTCTGCACACGGTACAGCTTTCCCGAATAGTCGGACATCAAAACGTGCGCTCCGCCAAACTGCCCATAATATTTTGCGTCCGGTTTCTGCTGATACTCCCACATGAAATGCTCATATAGGCAACTTTCCCGGTACGAACCATCGGGGCCACCCAGTTGCTCCGTTTCCCCTTTGAGGCGCTGTTGTTCCTGTGCTTCTTCCCAGCCCAGAAGAGCACGTTCCAGATAAACCGTTTGTGTCCCCAGCACGGTTTCAAGCTGTTTCGGTTTTGTCTGATACAGTTCAGCCAGCTGTGGCAGAAACTTCTCCTGAAAGGTCTGGAGTTGCAAAGAACTGAACGGGTTCTGTTCCCGAATCGCAGTTAGAAGCCACTGCGTTTGAGTATCTGCACCGGTAAAGTCATGGTTTTTCAGCAAATACTGACAAAGCGTCTGTATGTTACCGACATCATCTGTAATGTCGATCCCGATGATTGAAATTTTTTCTGCAGCATCCCTGCCGCTGTTCCAGTCGGCAATCCATGAATACAGCTCATAGTCCTCTTTGGAGAGCGTGCACCGATCAAGCCAATCCGAAAAGGAAAGTCTCCCCTGCACGGTTTCATTTTCAAGAAATGCCGTGGCATATCCACTTTCCTCTACAAGAACACGAACCCCCTTTTCTTTTACAAGGTATTGGAACAGAGCATTGCGGAATTGCTGATATTCTGTGCAGCGATGGGTTTCTCCAAAGAGATAGACCTGCGCATTCTCATAGCGGAGCATTTTAGAAATGCCCGCACCCGTGGAGAGATTGATCTCCTGAGAATTTCCCGGATAAAACGCAAAAATAAGTGCCAAAAGAACAGCCAGCAAAACCACACCGGCGAGAACCCGTTTTTGCATGCTGCATCCTCCCCGTGAAAAAAACATCGTTCAAACTCTGCCAATACGTTTTATTTTTCTTTATAGTTTTTCCAATACCGGCCTGGCTGCTCCTCACTGGCCGTGACCTGAGACGGATGCTCAAACAGCAACGCATACTGTGCGATTTTTTCATCCGGGGTGTCGGGAGCTTCGGCATAGAACTTTCCGCTTTCGGAACCAGGGTTCTTTGCAAGGGCGGTATTGTATAAGGTAAGGTGATTGGTATCAGCCTCCCCCAACTCCCCGATCTCATGGGTGATTGCACCGTCGATCACGGTCAGCCTGCCATCAAGAAAGCTGTTTTTCCCAGCCATCCGGGACACAAAGCTATTGCTGATTCGGGACGATCCTTCTTTTTGCACATAGTTTTCCATCTGAACGTGTGCTGCGCCGAACGAACCAAAATACTTTGCGGTCGGGTTTTCCTCATAAACCCTCCGGAGGTTCGCATACAGGGCATCCTCCCGATACGCCACGGCGGGGCCATCCAGCTGGAGATCCGGCTGATAGTCGTTCAGCTTGTAGCACTCCTGTCCCTGCTGCCAACCCTGAAGCACGCGTTCCAGATGGATTGCCTGATCTCCCAGCGCCAGTTCAAGCTGTTCCGGGTTTGTCTGGTACAGTTCGATCAGCTGCGGCAACAAACTGTTCTCAAAGCGCTGCTGAAACTGGCATTTCTGGGTGCTGATCAAAAGCATCTGCGTCTTTGTATCTGCCGCAGAAAAATCACAGTCTCTCAGCAAATACCGGCAGAAGGCATAGACCATCCCAATCGAATCGGTGATATCGATACCGACAATGGATATCTTATCCCTATCCGGTCTGTTCTGATTGAATTCTGACATCCACCGGAACAACTCATAGTCCTCTTTGGATACGACAAACTGATCGTATCCGTATTCGTCGGCAAAGGACAACCGGTTCTGTACCGTTTCATTTTCGAGAAAGCCGCTTGCATAGCCGTGCTCCATCAAAAGAACACGCACGCCCTTTTTCTCTACAAGGTACTTGAACAGTGCATTGCGGAACTGCTGATATTCCACCTTGCGATGGACCTCGCCAAGCATATAGACCTGAGCATTCTCATAGCGGAGCATTTTAGAAATACCCGCACCGGTGGAGAGGTCGATTTCCTGAGAGCTTCTCGGATAAAGTTCAAAGACAAGGGCACAAAGGATGACGAGCGACAATGCAAAAGCGAGAAATTTCCTGCGCAAAACAACCCCTCCCGTAAAAAGAGAATCCACAAAACATCGTGTCATTATTTTTACGCATGGGGATTGGATTGTCCACATTCCGGGAATGAACACGGGTTTTCTTGTCATGAAACCGGCAATTGCAGCTTTCACGCCACAGACTGCAAGTTCAGCGCAGCCCTATTATCAGCAGCCCTCTGCTGAAATTGCATTGACTTGAAGGGAGCACTGCGTTATTATGAGTAACAAAACCGGTCTGTGTTATCCGGAAGGAGGCTGCCGATTGAATTTACTGATTTGTGATGATGAGCCCGCTGTCGTGGAGCAGGTTTCTGCATTACTCCGAGACCATTGCGAAAAAAGCGGCATCTCTGCACACTTTTATCCTTTCAGCGATCCCGGCGCGATCAAAAACCTTTCTTCCTATGATATTGCATTCCTGGACATCGACATGGGCGATTCCAGCGGCATTGACCTCGCACGGACTCTTCGCAGGGAAAACCCCGGAGTCGTGATCGTTTTTCTCACAAACTTTATCCAATACGCTCCAGAAGGGTTTGAGGTTCAGGCATTCCGGTATCTTCTGAAACGTGATATGAACGAAAAGCTGATTCCTTATTTTGAAGCCGCAAGCAAAGAAGTCGTTCAACGAAAGAGGATCCTCACCATTTCGGTCCATTCCGAACCGATCGACATTCCCGTAAGTCACATCCTCTATCTGGAGGCCAATCTGCGGGTCATCATCGTGCACCTGATCCATGACGAGCGAACGGAGTATCATTTCTACGGCAATCTGTCCGATCTGTCAAAAAAGTTGGAGGACCTCGGTTTCCTGCGCGTCCAACGCTCATTTTTGGTAAACATGGAGTACATCGTGCAGCTGCAATACGAAAAGGTGAGCCTGACCGGCGGGATCGTTTTGCCTTCAAGCGCTAAGAATCACAAGGAACTGAAGCAGCACTATCTGCTGTGGCGGGGGAAAAACCGATGGGCGATTTCTTGAGTTTTCTTTATACCGTGGTCGATTCCCTTTCGCTGATCCTCTTTTTGGATGCATTTGCTGAACGACGCTGGAGTGACCGGAAATTCACCATCGGCGTCGGCTGCTTCGTTGCGCTGAACTTCTGGATCCTGAAGGTTCCGCTGATCTTCTTTCACCGCAATCAGGCCATAAAAATCGGGATGATCCTTTTATCCTATACCTTCAGCACACGGGTGTTGTACGCCAAAATTTCCAGTAAACTGCTTTTGCTTCTTGTCGGTGTAGAGTATCTGATCACTTATTCCCTGTCTTTCGGGCTGGGCATGCTGGGTGCTTTTGTCTGTGGGATGGACGGTGAATCGTTCCGGTCGAGTTTTCCGCTCATGATCGTCTACGGGATCATCAACTATTCCACAGAATTGTTCCTGGCCTATCTATTCCGAAAGCTCATGAAGCAGAAAAATCTTCCGCGCGCGCGAAATCGTCTGAAGGAACCACAATTGAGCCTTTACTTTTTGTTCCCATGCACATCCTTTTTCATGCTGGGGATCTTGCTGTATATCACAACCGGGAAACCGGTAGGCGAAGGTGTAATCGCCTTTACATGTGGCTTGATCCTTGCGGCGAATGCTGCTCTCCTGTACCTCTTGGATCGGATGGAACGAGCCATCGAAACCAAGGAAAATCTTTTGGCACTGGGGCAGCAGATTCAACTGCAGGCCAAAAATATGGAAGCGGCGAGCAGACTTTACGCAGAACAGCGTCACAAGGTCCACGATTTCAGAGCACACCTCAACACGGTCCAAAGCCTTTTGCTGAACCAGGAATACAAAGCTGCCGAACAGTATTTAAGTTCCCTGACAAAGATGCAGACCGACCGGCTGTTCCTGGTCAACTCGCACCACGCGATCCTCGACGCGCTCTTCAATACCAAAGCGACCGAAGCGATCAAAAAAGGGATCAGCATCGACTTTGAGGTGAACGATCTTTCCACATTGCCATTGGATGTATCGGATATGGTCGTGCTCTTTGCCAATCTGCTGGACAATGCAACGGAAGCCTGTGAAAAACTCGAGAGCGAAAAGACGATTCATGTTTCCGCCGTACTGAGACAGAGCTTCTTTTTTTCCGTCCGGAACACATCCGCTCCGGTAAAGATCCATAACGGGAACATCCGAACGACAAAATCCAATCCCGCTCTCCACGGTTTTGGTCTCTCCAACATCAAACTCATTCTGAACAAATACGCAGCAGACTTTATTATGGACTATGCCGATGGATGGTTTCAGTTTACCGGGGAAATCGAGCTGTAACCGTTCAAACTTCCCATGAAAAAATGGCCCGCGTTTTCACGCAGGCCATTTTTTATCGGATCATACGCGCTCACTCACGAGCTGGAAGCCCTCTTTGGTCAGTTCGGCACGGATCTGTTCGATCTGGACCGCGTCGCGGGTCTCCAGCGTCAACTTGAGGAAGCAGCTGGAAATGGGCATGTTGGGGTCGGAACCGTCGTGCAGCACCGACACCACGTTGCTGCCGCAGCGGGAGACGATCTCGGCCACACGCTGGAGCTGGCCGGGCTTGTCCTCCAGAGCAATGGTCAGGTTGGCCTTGCGGCCGCTCATGACCAGGCCGCGGGTGATCACGCGGCTGAGGATGTTCACGTCGATGTTGCCGCCGGAGATGACACACACCACCTTCTTGCCCTCAATGGGCAGCTTGTGGAACAGGGCCGCCGCCACGGGCACCGCACCGGCACCCTCGGCCACCAGCTTCTGGTTCTCCATCAGGGAGAGGATGGCGGCGGCGGTCTCGTCCTCGCTCACCGTCACGACGTCGTCCACATACTGCTCGCAGAGCTGGTAGGTCAGCTCGCCGGGGGTCTTGACCTGAATGCCATCGGCAAAGGTGGAGGCAGCCTTCAGGGTCTGATACTTGTGCTCGTGCAGGCTGCGGTACATACTGGGGGCGCCCTCGGCCTGTACGCCGTACACCTTCACTTCCGGGCGCAGGCTCTTGATGGCAAAGGCCACGCCGGAGATCAGGCCGCCGCCGCCCACCGGCACGATGACCGCATCCAGATCCGGCAGCTGATCCAAAATCTCCAGACCGATGGTGCCCTGGCCTGCAATGACCTGCTCGTCATCATAGGGGTGGATAAAGGTCATGCCGGTCTCTTCCTGCAGCTCCACGGCCTTGTCGTGGGCGTCATCGTAGGTGCCGGGCACAAGGCAGACCTCTGCACCCAGGTTCTTGGTATTTTCCACCTTCATGATGGGGGCACCGTCCGGCATGCAGACGATGCTCTTGATGCCACGGCGGGTGGCGGCCAGCGCCACACCCTGCGCATGGTTGCCGGCCGAGCAGGCAATGACGCCCTTGGCGCTTTCCTCGGGCGAAAGCTGGCTGATCTTATAGTAAGCACCGCGCACCTTGAAGCTGCCGGTGGCCTGCAGATTCTCGGTTTTCAGGTAGAGCTGGCAGCCCTTGGACAGCTTGGGGGCCTCGATGAGGTCGGTCTTGCGGGCAACGTCCTTGAGCACAAAGGCAGCGTGGTAGATTTTATCCAGAGTCAACATGACGATTCCTTCCCTTTTTCGTTTCCGTGATGGCATCCAGTATATGTTACCAAAATTGTTTTGTCAAATGAATTTCGTTCACGATAGAAGCACATAAAAAGAGAACTGCCGCAGACGTTTCGTCCACAGCAGTTCTCTGCCTTGTTTTTTATGCGGTTATGTTGTTGGCATCAACGGCCGCGTCCGCCGCCGCCGCCATGGCTGGAGCCGCCGCCCATGCCGCCAAAGGAGCCGCCGCCGAAGCTGCCGCCGCCGCGCCCGGCTCCGCCAAAACCGGAGCCTCCGCCCATACCGCCAAAGCCGCTTCCACCGAAGCCGCCGCCGCGGGGAGGACGAGGCCCCCGTGGGCCTCTTGGGCCGCGAGGGCCGCCATAGAAACCACCGCCGGGGCCGAAGTCATCGTAAGGGCCGCGGGGAGGGCGCGGGCCTCTGTGCCAACGCCGTGCGCCGAACCAGCCAAACGGCCCCCAGTACCAGCCGAAAGAGTGGCCGAGAGGTGTGATAAAGATAAAGAAAACTGCGACAAACAGGATGATATAAGCAAGCATGGAGAAAATGCCGCCGATAAAGTTTTCCCAGATGGAGTAGTGCTTCTGGGGCGGGACAGGCTCGACAGAGGGCCGGGTGGTCTGGGTGTCAGAGCCGTCGGAATAGATGGTCCCGCCGCTCAGAGTGACCCCGTACACCTCCGCGACGGTGTTTGCCACATTGGTGGCGCAGGTGAGGACGGCTGCATCGTACTTCTTGGCGGCGAAATCGTCCTCCATGGTCTGCACGAGGGAGCTTGCCTGGTCGGCCAGCATGGTGCTGCGGAAGCCGTCGCCGTAGGTCAGATAGTAGTCGCCGTCGGCGTACTGATCCGACTGCATCACCAGCAGGATGAGTATGCCGTTGTTCTTGCTGGAACTGCCGATGCCCCAGGTGTTGAAGGCTTCAGTAGCGTAGTCCTCGGTGGTGGCGCTTCCGGTGTAGTCCACGGTCAGCACGCCGATCTGTGCGCCATCGCAGCTGGAAGAGAGCTGTGCGTTGAGGGTCTCGAGCTCCGAGGTGGTGCTGTCGCTCAGCACACCGGCGTCGTCCACCACGCATTGATCTTTCGGCAGGCTGGGCAGCTGGATGCTGGAAGCCGAAGCCGCCGGCGTACCGATGGAAAGGATCTGGCGGAGAATCCCCCAGTCCACTTTCATATCATGGAAGGAAATGTGGATCGCGCTCTTCGTATTCTTCATGAGGTAAAGAAGAAGCGAAGAGCTCATGAGCGTCGCAAAGACGGTGGAAGCCGCCACGGCGACGACATCCATGCCGCAGTAGACGACAAGGAAAAGGCTCAGACATGCCTTGCATGTGCCGGCCGCAAAGAGGCACATGAGCGGCGTCCTCGTATCGCCCTGACTCCTGAAAATCGCCGAGGTGAAGTTATAGACAAGGATGCCCGGCATCGCGATGAATATGGTTTCCAGGTACTCGCGGGACATTGTCTCGACTTCCTTTGGCACCTGAAGGAGCCTGACGACTGAATCCGCGCTGAAAACGCCGAGCACGGCAAAAAGAATGCCCGTCAGAACGGCGAAGACGATCGTCGTATGCACGGCCTTTTTTACTTTTTCCAGATTTCCCTGCCCCGTGTACTGGGAAATGACGACGTTCGCGCCAAGGGAAATCCCTACAAAGAACGTAACGAGAAGCCCGACGACCGGCGCATTGCTGCCGACGGCGGCCATGGCTTCCTTACCAACAAAACGCCCCATGATGATGATGTCGATGGCATTGAAAAGCTGCTGGCAGATCCCTGTGACCGCCAGAAGTATGGCGAAAGAAACCGTCTTGTCGCCGATCGACCCATGGAGCATGTCCATTTTTCTCATATATCCGTAATCCCTTCTTATTCTATATTTCTTATTATAACAAAAATCACAAAATGATTAACGGATAATAAGGCGGCATCCGGTCCTGTCAAAGGCCCTTTTCTGCCGCTTCCTTCTGGAGGAACCTGATGAAAGCTTCTGCTGCGCGTCCGAAAGGCTGGTCCTTCTTCCATGCAATGACCGTCTCTATCTTCCTTTTTGGTTCAAGCGGCAGGAAGGAGAGGCGTCTTTCATCAAAAAGCGCGGCTGCGCCTTCTGTCGTAATGACATAGCAGCCAGGATCTTCTGCAAGGATCACGCGGCTTCCGCCCAGGTCCCACTTGATTGGGGACGTGATTGTCTTCCTTACACTCCCCAGCCAGTTTGCGATTTCTGCATTGAGTTCAAGGCGCCCGGGAAGGATGACCGTCTTCCCCAGAAGATCTTCCTTCCGGATGGATTCTTTTTCCGCGAGGGGATCATCCGCTCTCATGATGACGCCCCAGCGAGCATCGGGACCGATCGGGACGGAATCATACTTCACCGAATCAAAGGGACGGACAAGGACAGCCGCATCGATGAGGCCCATGTCCATCCGCTCGGTGACGCGGTCCGTGACCCCCGTCTGGTAATCGAAGAACACATGGGGATGCTCCTTCTGGAACTTCCGTATCAGGGAAACGAAGACAGATGTCACAAGGAGCTCGCCGCCTCCGACGGCGACCGTCCCTGCCAGTTCCTCTCCCGAAGAAATTTCCTCCTTCGTCTTGGCCAGAAGCTCTTCCATTTCCTCTGCGCGGCGGCGGAAGAGGATGCCCTCGCTCGTCAGTGTGATCCTTCGGCTCGAGCGCTCGAAAAGACGCACACCAAGCTCAGACTCCAGCTCGGCCAGCTGACGGGAAAGCGTCGGCTGCGTCATGTGGAGACGCTTCGCTGCCTTTGTGATATTTTCCTCTCTGGCGGCCGCCAGAAAATAATGAATCACACGCATGTCCATGATTTCCTCCTGCCCGTTAAAGGGCGTCTTGACAATTAGTAACATATCGTACTAATATGGAATTGTCAAATAAATTGTCCTTGCCGAAAGGCGGAAAGGAGTCTATATGAATAAGAAATGGCTGACAGCCCTTGCGCTGTCCGGATTTTTACTTGCGGGAGGGAGCGCATTCGCTATGGAACCTACTATCAATGTCGATTCTTCAACGGCCAATATGCCGAACAAGGCAGAGAGCCATCTTTTGAAAGTCAATGTCGTGACACCGGAAATCAAGCAGATCTCCGGCGTCGTCTATGAACAGGTGCCGTCCCGCGGCTATGAGAACGTCGCCATGAAGATGGATATCCTGAAACCCCAGTCCAAGACACCGCTTCCGGCGATTGTCTACGTCACGGGCGGCGGCTTCATCAATGCCAACAAGGATAACGGCATCCAGCTCCGCATGCACCTGGCTGAAGCCGGCTACGTCGTCGCATCCATCGAATACCGCGTCGCTCCGACGGCTGTATTCCCGCAGCCTTTGGAAGACGTGAAGGCATCCATCCGCTACCTGCGCGCCAATGCCAATAAGCTCAATATCGATCCTGACCGCATCGGAATCGTAGGCGGAAGCGCAGGCGGCTACCTCACTGCCATGGCCGGCGTGACAAGCGGCACGACGACATTCGACAAGGGCGAAAACCTCGACCAGTCCAGCAGCGTCAAGGCAGCTGTCGATCTCTACGGCCTCTCCGACCTCACACGCATCGGCGATGATTACTCCGACGCCGTGAAGGAAGCCCACAAGTCCGCAGGCGCTACCGAAGCCCTCTGGGTGAACGGCTCTCCTGTCTTTGGCGGACGTGACGGCGGCATCCTGGCCGATCCTGCTGCTGCCAAGGCGGCTGATCCCATGACTTACGTCGGAAAGAACAGCGCTCCTATGCTTCTCATGCATGGCACGAAGGATTTCGTCGTCTCCCCGAGCCAGACAGACCTTCTCTTCCAGGCACTCCGGAAGGAAGGCATCCCCTCTGACCGTTACCTCGTCGAAGGCGCAGCCCATGGCGGCGTCTACTGGGATCAGGCCGAAGCCCTCTCCATCATCACGGACTTCTTCAACAAGTACCTGAAATGAAACTAGACGAAACACCGGGCTATGCCTTCTGCCGCATCGCAAGGAAGGTCCACTACCAGATCGACCTCATCTTCAAGGAAGAAGGCATGACCGTCGAGCAGTGGGTCGCCCTGAAGACGATTTCCGAAAACCAGCCCCTCATCCAGAAGGAGCTGGGGCGCCTCATCGAAAAGACGCCGAACACGGTGAAATCCCTGGCAGAGCGCCTTGAAAAGAAAAACTTCATCAAGAGGACGCCCGACCCCTCCGATCACAGGAACCTGATCCTCACCGTGACAGAGAAGGGGCAGAAATTCACGGAAGAATACTCCGCCCTCGATGAAAAAGCAAACGATGCCCTCACCTCTTCCCTGACAAAGGAAGAAATGGAGGAGCTCGCAAGACTTCTGGATAAAATAGAAAAGAACCTTTAAGAGATTCCTCAAGTTAAAGAGGAGCTGTGGCAAAATGATTTCCCATTTTG
>ERZ773204.2996-NODE-2996-length-10974-cov-4.902922_pt1 | contig 10974 bp, 8 predicted proteins | sample MGYA00581007_ERZ773204 | MGnify/ENA primary metagenome ERZ773204 (study PRJEB29015, sample SAMEA2737757) | human gut metagenome | biome: human gut; feature: human-associated habitat; material: faeces | place: China | collected 2012 ... | reverse complement strand
TTCATTTCAATTTAAAACCAATACCGGAGCTTGGAACCATCGAAAGAGGTTCCGGTTCCCATAAATAAAAAAATCTATCAAAATTTAATCTATTTTAATCTTTTCAAGGCTCATTTCGAGCCAATATTTTCTCATAAAAGACCTAAAACATGATATTCATTGTGAAAACCTTATTTATTTTACCAATCTAAGTAAAGAAGAATTTTCAGCAGATGAAGTCATTGAGCTATATTCAAAAAGATGGGATATTGAGGTTTCATATAAGACAATGAAAACAACTCAGGAAATAGAAAGGCACATAAGCTTAAATGGAGATGTTGCACGAAATGATATATATGCAAAGGTTCTGTTTCATAATATAGTTGGAGTTTTAAGAAAAGAAATAAATCATGAATTGGAAAAGAGGCAAACCGAAAAAAATATGTCGTGAACATAACACAATTGCATGTCATAGTTCATGAAATCAATTTTTTAAATTGTATGATGTATAATCTGAAAGAAAAAATCAAAGAGAAAATAGATAATATTATGAAGATCATAGACAAAATAAAAGTGCCTGTTCGCCCAAACAGACACTACCAACGTTGGGGAAGAGTTATGCCGTCGGCATCGTCATATCGATTTAGACTCGACGGAAGAAATAATCCGAAACTTAAAAAAATCGGATCTGTTCTCATGACCGCATTCCCATAGTTAAGAATATATATTTTTTTTTTAACACAAAAAATTTTAAAAAAATAGGTAATATTAAAAGGGATTTTATGCGCTTTTTTTATTGCACAAAAATAATGATAAAATAATTTTAAATTTATTTTCATAATAACAAAAATAGCGCCAACTTAAAGAATGCATAATTTTTTAAGTTGACGCCATTGCGCACAATGTGCGGTTTTTAATTGATTTGTTTTTTCAATCATTGTATGAGTATTTTCTTGTAAGCCAACGAGAATAAACATTTAAAATATTTGGAGCTTTTTTTCTTTTTTCGATATCTTCATTTATATGTTCTAAAAGAAAATTGGATACACGATCATCGTCACCCTTTTCATGATTATAAACATAAAATAACATTTGAATGATTCCTTCTTGTGGGACTTTTATGTTTATTGTATAATCGGGTGAAATGATAGGATGATCTTTATCTCGTTGTAGACATTGTTTGTCTATATCAACATTAATATCATCTAAAAAATGACGTACTTCTTCATTACCACATTCTTTTAGTTTCTTAACTTCTTGTCTTATACTTTCTGTAATATACCCTGATAAAATGAAATTTTCTAAAGTTGTATATTTAATAAGCTCTTCTAAATTATAATCATCTTCCATAAGATTATTTCCTTTCATTTTTTTGTAGGATGATTTAAATAGACCAAATATGAAAGGATTACTTTTTGAATGACATATTTAAAGTAATAAGAAAAACCTTTTGTTTTTTTGACTAACCTCCTTTATAATTATCTAATTCTATAGGTTCTTTTCCTTTATCTGTCGTATCTCTATCTTCCTATTATGTATATTGTCTTTTTTCGTCTGACTTTCTTTTTAATATAAGTTGATGATTATTATCGATTTCAAAACCAATATATTAAATCGAGTTTCTTTCCTACTTTTGCAATATGAATGTTTATTATTATAAGTATAACAATAATTTAAATGAACAAAACACTGCCTTGATCTATAAAACCTAAACGGCAACATTAATTATTTTCAATGATTTCTTTTATTTAAATCTGTAATTTCTCGTTCTGTTCGTCGCATAACTATGCTCCAAAATGATGTTTTTTAAATTGTTTGTAATAAACAATAAATAAGAATGATGTCGTAAACCAAGTAATTGGATAAGATATAACAACTCCCTTTAATGTTGGATAGTGTGGTGAAATGAAAGTAACCCAAGCTACACGTAAAACACAAATTCCAAGACAGACTAAAAGCATTGGTTTTAATGATTCCCCACACCCTCTCATTGTCCCTGAAAAGATTTCTACACAACAGTATGAAAAATAGAAAGGCATTAAAAAGAGTATTAAACTTTGACATTGATTAATGATGGCTTGATCAGATGAAAAGAGTTTTGTAATATAACTTCCCCCAAAACATAAGATCACACTTAAAGAAACTGCTATTGTTAAGGCAATCGTTAAAGCGGTTCTTGCTCCTTTTTGGATACGATCATAAAGATGAGCACCATAGTTTTGTCCTACAAAAGTTGTAATTGCGGCACCAATGGCTGCCATAACCATCCAAAATAAAGCATCAATCTTTACATAGACTGACCATGAAGCAATGGTTTGAGTTCCAAAAGCATTAATATGTGTTTGTAAGACGATATTGGCGATACTATACATTGTTGATTGAATTCCAGCAGGAGCTCCAATTTGGACAATTTTCTTTAATACAGGTAAATGAAATTTAATTTTTGATAATGTAAGTTGATAAACATCTTTAGAAAACATCAATTGAAGTGTGACTAAAATAGCACATACTGTTTGGGCAATAAATGTTGCAATCGCTGCCCCAGCAATACCTTTATGTAAAATAACAACAAAAACAAAGTCAAAAACAACATTAACAATACTACAAATAATTAAATAATAAAGAGGTCTTTTACTATCTCCTACAGCTCTTAAAATTCCTGAACCAATATTATAAATAGCTCCAGGAATCATCCCTAAAAAGTAAAGTTTCATATAAAGACTGGCATCATTTAAAATATCATGAGGAACACCTATCGCATCTAAGCATTGATAAGAAAAGAATAAACCAAAAAGCATCATGATAATTCCACTAACAATAGCAAGCATATATGAAGTATGAACCGCTTGATGAATCTTACCTTTATTATGAGCTCCATAATATTGAGCAATAACAACAGAAGCTCCAGTTGATAAACCAACATAGAAGTTAACAACTAAGTTTGTCAAATTCCCTGTTGAACCAACAGCAGCAAGAGCATTTGTCCCACAAGCTTGACCAACAATAATGGTATCAACGGTATTATATAGTTGTTGAAAAAAGCTCCCAATTAATATTGGAAAAAAGAAAAAAAGTAATTGTTTCCAAATAACTCCTTTCGTAAAATCTTGTGTTTTATTCATAGATTACCCTCCCTATAATAAAAAACACCCAAAGGTGCATTGTTTGAAATAATGGTATCACATAATTTTTGACAAAACAACCAAAGAAGAAACATCAAAAAGTTAAATCAAGTTCATATTTCTTCTTTATGATAATACACGAAAGGAGGAACAAGAACTTACTTAAACAAAACTTAATTATAAACTTCCCTTTTTAAAAAAGATAATAATAGATAATAGTAAAAAGCAGATCTTTTCCCTTCCCTTGGATCTGTTTTTTTGTTGTTTCTATAAAATGAAAATGATAAGGTAGATAGAGAGAGGTGCAAAATCTATGTTATTTAAAGATAAATTAAAAGAACCTGTTATTTATAAAGGGAGTAATTAGGCAATAAATGAACTAAATCAAATACAAGAATATTTAAAAACACATACAAGTAAAGAATTAGAAAAGAAAGCAAGATTTATTCAGTATGGTATTGAAGGAGGAGAGAATGTTCTATTTGAATTAAAGAATAGTCATTTTCCAATGTATGTTTTACATGATATTTATATGGTAGATCATGATTTGAGTGCGCAAATTGATTATATAATTATTACGCCATCGATGGTTTATTTTATAGAATGTAAAAATCTTATAGGGACAATCACGATAGATTCTATGGGAAATTTTACAAGAGAGTATAATTATAATGGGAAAATAATTAAAGAAGGTATTTATTCACCCATAACACAAAATCAAAGACATTTAGAGTTATATAAAATGTTACGTGAAAAGGATAAAGGATCAGTAATGAAATTTCTTTATAATAAGACCTTTTCAAGTGGTTTTAAATCACTTGTTGTCCTTGCTAATCCAAAGTCTATCTTAAAAAGTCGTTATGCTCCTAAAGAAATAAAAGAAAAAGTTATTAAAGCAGACCAACTGATAGATTATATAAAGAAGCATGAACAAAGTGCTTTTAGAAATCAAAAAGATATGATTGCTATGGCTGATGGACTTTTATCTTATCATCAAAAACAAGAAATACCACCAATTCAAGAAGAAAATACATTTGAAAGTATAGCAATTAATAATGATGATCATTTAATTGAATCATTAAAAAAATATCGTATGAATAAAGCGCAAGAAAAGAATTTACCACCTTATTATATATTTAATGATATTACTTTAAATGAAATCGTTGCTTATAAACCAACAACAATAGAAGAACTCCTTTCGATAAAAGGATTTGGACCAAAGAAATGTGATTGGTATGGAGAAGATATTTTAGACATAATAAGAAGTTTGTAAAAAACTTCTTATTAATCACATGATTTTCGACAAAACAACCAAAAAAGAAACATGAAAAAGTAAAATAAAGTTCATATTTCTTCTTTATGATAATAGACGAAAGGAGGAACAAGAACTTACTTAAACAAAACTTAATCATAAATTTCCCTTTTTAAAAAAAGATAATAATAGATTAAAAAACAGATTCTCCCCCTCCCTTTTGAATCTGTTTTTTGTGCAGAATATATAAACAACATTCATTGATTATGATACAATAATTAAAAGAACATTTTGAATATGAAAGTAAATTAAAATGAAAGAATTTTTGTATGTATAAAATATTAAAAAGATACAAAAATTGCAAATTCTAATGACTATAATAGGAAATGTTAATAAGAGAAAATGATGAAGTTAGAGTTTTAAACATGATATTATTTTAAAGATGGGAGAAGAAAGTATGAGTAAAAAAACAGTTCAAAAAAGTAAGAAAAGAACAACAAGAGCCAATAAAAAAAGAACAACGGGTGTAAAGGCCAATACGGTTGTTAAATCGGCATCAGTTACCAGTGAAAAGGTAACTGAAGTCAAACCAGTAGAAGTACCAAAAAAAGTTGATATTGTTGAATCAACACCAAAGACAACTGTTCAACCAAAAGAAACAAGTGAAAAAGTTGTTGCTGAATCAGCACCAGCTGTAAAAACAGCGCCTGCTAAGAAAGCGACTACTAAAAAGACAACAACTGCTAAATCAACAACAGCTACAAGTAAAAAAACAACTACTGCTAAACCAAAATCTGTAAAAAGTGAAACACCTGTTGAGGCTAAACCAACAGAAGTTATTCAAGAAGTTCCTGTTGAAAAATCACAACCAATTGATTTAGGACCTCGTAGAAGTGTTGCTTTTATTGGTTCAGAATGTTATCCATTTGTAAAAACGGGTGGATTAGGGGATGTTATGTCAGCTCTTCCCAAGAGTTTAGCTAAATTAAATATGGATGTTAAAGTTATTATTCCTAGATATAAATGTATTCCTCAAAAGTTCCAAGAAAAGATGGAATATAAAGGATCATTTTATATGGATCTATGTGCAGATGGAAAACAATATTATGTAGGTATTATGGAATATCAAGAAGATGGTGTTGTTTATGATTTTATCGATAATGATGAATTCTTCTCATGGGGAAATCCATATACGAATCTTATTGATGATATTCCTAAGTTCTGTTATTTTAGTAAAGCAGCTCTTGCGGCACTTAATTATTTAAATTGGACACCAGATATTGTACATTGTCATGATTGGCAAGCAGCTTTAGTTCCTCTTTATTTAAGAACAAGCTTTAAAGATACAAATGTAGGACGTGCAGGTGCTGTTCTTACAATTCATAACTTAAGATTCCAAGGTATCTATGATCGAAAAACAATTCAATATTGGTCAGATCTTCCTGATTATGTCTTCAATAAAGATTGTATGACACAAAATTGGTTAGATGCGAATATGTTAAAAGGTGGTATTACTTATAGTAATGTAGTTACAACCGTAAGTAATACGTATGCTGGAGAAATTCAAACAGAAGAATATGGTGAAGGTCTTGAAGAACATTTAAGATATCATAGTAGTAAGATTTTAGGAATTGTTAATGGTATTGACACGGATATTTGGAATCCAGCCACAGATAAACTTTTAGCTGCTCAATATGATAGTCAATCTGTTATCAAGAATAAAAAAGCGAATAAAAAAGCACTTCAAGAATCCTTAGGATTAGAAGTTGATGATCATAAAATTGTTATTGGACTTATTTCGCGTCTTACAAATCAAAAAGGTCTTGATCTTGTCAATGATGTTATTCCAAGTATTATGGATGAACATACACAAGTTGTTGTTTTAGGTACAGGGGATGCGATGTATGAAGATGCTTTCCGTTATTATGAAAATAAATATAAAGGAAACTTCTGTGCGTATATTGCCTACAATGAAAATGTCGCTCACAATATTTATGCAGGATGTGATGCATTATTAGTGCCATCAAGATTTGAACCTTGTGGACTTACACAACTTATTAGTATGAGATATGGTTCTATCCCAATTGTAAGAGAAACGGGTGGACTTAAAGATACTGTTCAACCTTATAATTTATTTGATAATACAGGTAATGGCTTTACCTTTGATCGTTATGAAAGTGGACTTCTTTACGATGCAATCAATCGAGCTAAAACACTTTATTTTGAAAATAGAAAATATTGGGATGAAATGGTTGTTCGTGATATGAATAAAGATGTCTCTTGGCAACAAAGTGCAAAACAATACAAAGATATGTATGTAGAATTAACACCAAAATATTAAAGCAATTTAAAAATGCAATGTTATTTAACGTTGCATTTTTTTATCCCATAATTTTTGACAAAACAAACAAGAAAGAAACATGAAAAAGTTAAATAAAGTTCATATTACTAACTTATGATAATAGACGAAAGGAGGAACAAAGAATTACTTAAACTTAAAACTTAATTATAAATTTCCCTTTTTAAAAATAGATAATAATAGATTAAAAACAGATTCTTTTCCCTTCCCTTTGAATTTATTTTTTTGTTGTAACAATAAAAATTGCATTGTAACAATATAAATGTTACAATTAAATAAATAATGTTACAATGGGTGATAAAAATGAATGAAATAATAAATATTAAAGATTATTTAAAAGAAAATTTTGATAAAGAAACAGAAATAATAGAAATAAAAAATAAAAATATTCCTATTTATTTAAAACAAAAATATTCAATGTACCAAACAATGATATGTGATAAAGAATGCTTATTACTTTTTTCGAAAGATAATAAGATTCTTATAAAACAATTATTAAAACATATTGAACAATTTAATGCTTTAGGGTACGAACATATTGTTTTTTGCTTCCAAAGTATTAATACAGAACAGAGAAAAAGATTATTAGATTATAAAATAGCGTATATTATTCCCTATATTCAAATATATCTTCCATTTATCTATTTGAATATTAATGAAAAATATAAAAAAGAAATAACTATCAACACTTTTTCACCGTCAACACAACTTGTATATATAGAAATTCTGTTAAATCAATCAGAAAATATAGAAATCAATGAGATTATTCAAAAAACGAAACTATCAAGAATGACAATTAATAGAGCTATGAGAGAATTGATTCAACTAGGAGTTGTTTATACAAATGGGAAAAATACGAGAAAGGAGTATAAACGTTTAGAAAAAGAAAAATATTGGTCTGTTGGGAAAGAATATTTAAGATCACCTGTAAAAAACGCTATTTGGATTAATCAAAAAAAGATAGACGAAGCTTATGCAGGGGATAGTGCATTAGAACATCTTACAATGATGAATGCTGCTGAATATAAGGTTTATGCAGTTGATAAAAGAAATATTGATAAATATATTTCTAATGAAATACCTGAACAAAGTCAAAATTGTTGTAAGGTTGAAATTTGGAATTATGATCCTCGATTATTTGCAGATGAAAATAATAATGTTGATATTATTTCTTTATATTCTAGTTTTATGAATTTTGATGATGAAAGAGTTCATATTGAACTAGAGGAATTAATGGAGGAATATTTAAATGATAGGATTAGAGAAGTTTAAAAATCATTTTAAAGGTTTTGAAGATTATTACGTGATTATTGGTGGTACAGCGTGTACTGTTTTATTTGAAAACTATGGTGTGTCCTTTAGGGCAACCAAAGATATTGATATGGTTGTTCTTATGGAAAATATAGATGTTGATTTTACTAGAAGATATTGGAGTTTTATTCAAGAAGCACACTATAAATCAGTTTATGAATGTAATCAAGATAAAAAACTCTATCGGTTTACAAATCCTAAAAGTGAATTATATCCAAAGATGATAGAATTATTTTCTAGAAAACCTATCGAGTTTCCAATAGATGACCTATCACATCTAACACCTATTCATATAGGTGATGATATATCAAGTTTATCAGCAATTTTATTAAATGAAGATTATTATCATTTTTTAAAAAGTGGTATTAAAATTATTGATGGATTACCTGTTTTAGATGAGGCACATCTTATCCCGTTTAAAGTAAAGGCCTATATAGAAATCAAAGAGAGAGTTCTTCAAGGGGAAAGAGGTCAATCAAGGCATATAAGGAAACATAGAAATGATGTTTTAAAGTTGCTGACACTTCTTTATGAAGATAAGAAAATAGAATTAAATGGTATTTTAAAAGTTGATATGAAACAATTTATAGAATCTTTAAAAGAAGAAGATATAAGTAAAGGTTTAATAGATAAAGATACAGCAATAGAAATGTTAGAAACTATTTATTTAGATAAAGTAAAAGTATAAAAAGACACGAGGTTTTAAACCTCGTGTTTTAAAATACAAATAAAATCAAATGATACACAACAAAAGAGGCAAGCCAGGCGATAAGGCATTGTCCAAAGACAACAATCAATGCCCATTTACCATTAAGTTCTCTTTTGATTGCAGCAATAGCAGCAATACAAGGTGTATAAAGTAAACAAAAAATAAGTAAAGATAAAGCAGCTGGTGTTGTAAGTGACATCAACAATGATTGGGTTGAACCATAAAGAATAGATAATGTCGAAACAACACTTTCCTTTGCCATAAATCCTGAAATAAGGGCTGTTGAAATACGCCAGTCACCAAATCCTAATGGGTTAAAGATTGGAGTGATATATCCAGCGAGAATGGCTAGAATACTCTCTTTAGATTCTGCGACGATATTAAATCTTAAATCAAAGGTTTGTAAGAACCAAATAATGATTGTGGCTACAAAGATGACAGTAAAAGCACGTTGTAAGAAATCTTTGGCTTTTTCCCATAATAATTGACAGACGTTTTTAGCGCCAGGCATACGATAGTTTGGAAGTTCCATGACAAAAGGAACAGGTTCACCTTTAAAAAGGGATCCTTTTAAAATCAAAGCAAAAATAATACCAGTCAAAATACCAAAAACATATAAGAAAATCATAACGAATGCGCCCTTACCTGGGAAAAAGACAGAGGTAAAGAAAGCATAGATTGGAAGTTTTGCTGAACATGACATAAAAGGTGTTAGAATAATTGTCATTTGTCGATCTCTTCTTGAAGAAAGTGTACGACTTGCCATAACGCCAGGTACTGTACATCCAAAGCCAATCAACATAGGGACAATACTTCGTCCAGAAAGTCCAATTTTTCTAAGGAGTTTATCCATAATAAAAGCAACACGAGCCATATAACCACTATCTTCTAATATAGATAAGAAGAAAAATAAAGTAACAATAATTGGTAAGAAACTTAAAACAGTTCCTACCCCATTAAAAATCCCATCGATAATCAAAGAATGTAAAGCTACATTGATTTGTGCTTGGGTTAGAAGAGTATCAACATAATTTGTTACAGTAGATACACCATTTTCTAAGATGCCTTGTAAAAAAGCACCAATAACATTAAAGGTCAAAAAGAAAACGATACCCATAATTCCAATAAATGCGGGAATACCTGTATATTTTCCAGTTAAAAATTGATCAATTTTTTGACTTCTTAATCTTTCTTTACTTTCATGAGGTTTCTTCACAGTTTGTCTACAAATATTAATGATTGAATGAAAACGATCACTGGCAATAGCAGCTGAACAATCAAGACTACTTTCTTCTTCAAGCTGTTTACGAATGTGTTCTAAAATTTCCTTTTCATTTTGACTCAAATCAAGTTGTTCTAATAAAAGAGAATCATTTTCTGCAAGTTTACTTGCTGCAAAACGTAAAGGAATTCTTGCTTTTTTTGCATGATCTTCAATAAGATGTTCAATTGCATTAATACAACGATCAAGAGCTTGATTATCAAAATATTGTAAAAATTGAGGTTTTTCTTGATAATAAGCAACATGTAAAACATGACTGACTAATTCATCAATACCTTCTCCTTTAGCGGCTGAAATAGGAATGACAGGAACTCCTAAATGTGCTTCTAGTTCATTAATAAGAACTGTTCCCCCATTTCCTAACATTTCATCCATCATATTTAAAGCAACAACCATAGGCATATTGAGTTCTAATAGTTGCATTGTTAGATAAAGATTTCTTTCAATATTTGTTGCATCAACAATATTAATGATTGCTTTTGGTTTTTCTTTTAATAAGAAATTTCTAGTCACGATTTCTTCACTACTATAAGGTGACATTGAATAAATTCCTGGTAGATCCGTTATAAGGGTATTTTTGTAGCCTTTAATCACACCATCTTTACGATCAACAGTGACTCCTGGAAAGTTACCAACATGTTGATTAGAACCAGTTAGTTGATTGAATAAAGTTGTTTTACCACAGTTTTGATTACCGACTAAGGCAAAAGTAAGTAGATCACTTTCATGATAGATTTGATGATTATTGATTTTATCGTAACTTGATTCACCATACCCTGGATGATTTTTATTTTTAAAAATAATGTTTTCATTTTTTAATTCTTCTTTTTTAATAACTTCTTTAATTTCTATTTTTTGAGCATCCTCTTTCCTTAAAGTAAGCTCATAATCATGTATTTTAATTTCAATAGGATCCCCCATTGGTGCATATTTTACCATAGTTACTTCTACACCTTGGAT
>ERZ773204.2995-NODE-2995-length-10975-cov-6.904212_pt1 | contig 10975 bp, 6 predicted proteins | sample MGYA00581007_ERZ773204 | MGnify/ENA primary metagenome ERZ773204 (study PRJEB29015, sample SAMEA2737757) | human gut metagenome | biome: human gut; feature: human-associated habitat; material: faeces | place: China | collected 2012 ... | reverse complement strand
GAAGCTTATTCACATAGGCACTGCGATTATCCATTAAATCGTAGTATTCACGGCACAGATTACGGCAGTTTAGAGCAAGGTCTGATGGCATAAGTGAAACCTTTAAATCAGGTTTCAAGCCAACTAAAGCAGCTTTTTTAGAATCAAAACGATCATTATGTACTTTTCGTATGTTGATGTTTGTGCTATTCTTAGTGATGATAGGATTAATAACCGAGCAGTTAAAACCCTTATCACGAAGATAGCAGAAGAGTGGGTAATGATAAATTCCCGTGGATTCGAGGAAAATGCGACTTTCCAAAGAATACAACTCTTCTGCTTCTTTTATTTTAGAAACAGCGGTTGTAAGGGAATCAATACTGTTATGTAGGATTTTGAAAGGTTTTCCTACGAATTGTTGGTTTGGAAGTGCTATAGACATCCAGGAGAAGTCAGCACCGACATCAATACCAACAGAGATGAATAGTTCATCAAGATTAAAAATAACTTTGTTTGACATGAGCAAAAGCTCCTTTCTGATAGGAATCCATTTCCAATCTGGCAGGTACACAACCTAGCGCGTTATTCGGGTATTGCCTTCCGGCTCCCAACCAGCTAAAACATAAAACCCTGTCGAATGGACTAATTGACTTAATTACAGGTATCCACAGATAATCAGTGTACCAAGGAGGAATACATTCTTTGTCCTATCCTAAGAGATGATACCTTATGTTTTATCTGGTGTCTATCAGGAACCGTCAGACATGATCATTATTACGGATAACATCTGATGAAGGAAGAATCCCTTCTTCTGTTATCTGATTTATAGAAATTTATTAACCAAGTAGTCTTGTTTGACTACATCATTATTATACTAGGAGGTTCCTTAATGACGAAAAAAATAACCGCAATATTCTTGGCATTGTGCATGGCAATTTCCGTTTTGCCGATGACCATTCAGGCGGCATCAAAGCCCGATATTAAAGTTGGCGACTATGTTAAAATGGGCGCGTATAACAATGCCTCAATTCTTTGGCGATGTGTAAGCATTGACAATAACGGACCGCTTATGCTTGCAGACAAAATTGTTGACACCCTTGCATATGATGCCAAAACAAATGACAACAGCAATTCAAAATCACACAGCAGAAGCTATAAGCGTGATGATTACGGTTCTAACTATTGGAAAGACAGCAATATGCGTTCTTGGTTAAATTCGACCGCAGCTGAAGGCAAAGTCGATTGGCTTTGCGGCAACCCTCCGAAAGACGGATATGTAAGCGGTGTGGGAGCGTACAACGAAAAAGCGGGTTTTCTCAACGCTTTTTCAAAATCTGAAATTGCGGCAATGAAAACCGTTACCCAGCGTTCTCTCGTTTCTCATCCCGAATACAACAAGGGCATAGTTGATGGAGACGCAAATTCGGATTTGTTATACTACACCGATATTTCGGAAGCGGTGGCAAACTACGACAGTTCATATTTTGAAACTACAACCGAAAAGGTTTTTCTTCTTGATGTAAAGCAGGCTAATGCCGTGTGGAAAAATCTCAAAGGTTATTATGTTGCGTATAATAATGACGGTATGGCTTGGCCTTATTGGCTTCGCACTCCTGTTACCGATTGCAATCACGATATGCGTTATATCAGTTCATCGGGTCAGGTCGGTCGTTATGCTCCGTGGTATTCCGATTTGGGCGTAAGACCTGCATTTTATCTCGATTCCGAATATTTTGTTACAACTTCCGGCAGCGGCTCACAAAGCAGTCCTTATATCGGCTCTGCTCCAAATAAGCAAGAGGATGATTATACAATTTCGGAACCTGCCGAGGACGCAAATCCCGATTGGAATGTCAGCACCGAGCAAAGCATTCAGCTCACCCTCGGCCCGTGGTATTCAAATGACGGAAAATATTCTAATCCTACCATCCCTGTTTATACCATCCAAAAAACACGCAGCGACACGGAAAATATGGTTGTTGTCGTTTGCGGCGAGGGATACACAAAAAGTCAGCAGGGCAAATTCATCAATGATGTCAAACGACTTTGGCAGGACGCTATGAAATATGAACCGTATCGCAGTTATGCCGACAGATTCAATGTTTACGCTCTTTGCACAGCTTCCGAATCGACTTTTGACAATGGTGGAAGCACCTTCTTTGATGTTATAGTCGACAAATATAATTCGCCTGTTATTTCTAATAATCTCCACGGAAGTCAGTGGAAAAATCATATTTTTGAGAGATGTATCGGTCCTGAATTTATCGAGAAAATTCACGATGCTCATATCAAAAAAAAGTGTGATCCAAACACAATTCCGTCCGGTTCGGAATATGAGCCTTATTATTATGTTCACGATTATATTGCTCAGTTCGCTATGGTTGTAAACACAAAATCAGATTTCGGCGGTGCTTATAATAACCGTGAATACGGCTTCCATTATTTCATTTCGCCATCAGACAGTTATCGTGCGTCAAAAACTTTTGCACACGAGTTTGGACACGGTTTGCTCGGTCTCGGTGATGAATACAGTAACGGATATTTGCTTGACGATAAGGAACTTAAATCACTCAATCTTTCCTCGGTTGAAGACCCGGAAAAGATAAAATGGCGACAGCTTTTAGGTTTTAGAAACACATATACCTGCCGCAATGCTTACGGCTCAAAAATGCTTGTTTCAAGTTATGAGTGCATAATGAGAGACACAAACTATCAATTCTGTGAGGTTTGCCGTTTGCAGGGCTTCAAGCGAATGTCTCAGCTTGTTAAGGATGTAGACCTTTATGTTGCAACTCCCGAGGTTAAGGAATATACGGGCGCTTATTCAAAGCCGTCTGATTTTACCGACCTTGAAACAAGTTCATATTATAATTACACATATAATCGCAATGACCGACTTTTGAGCGGCAACAGCAAAAGCAGATTTAATACTAATATGAACGGTAAAAAAATCGAGCTTAGAACTGTTATTCAAAACATTTCAGATAAAAATGCACGACAATTAAAATTCAAAATGTGGATTAAGCACTCCGACGGAAGCGTTGCGACCGATTCATCGGGGAATCCGCTTCAAACAGTACAAACCTTTGACATTCCTGTTTGGAATGATAAGGCAAATTTCTGGCCGCTCGGTGCTTTGGATCACATCAAAAGCGACTTTAATTCAGGCTTAAAGAGTTGCTCGCTTATTTATCAAATTCCGTCTGATGCACAGCTTAAGAGCGGCGATACCGTGGCATTTCAGGTGCTCGATGAAAACGGAAATGTGCTTGCAGACGACAATACGGAAACACAGCGCTACACAACCGTTTCAATTCAGTATAAATTTGAGGACGGCTCTGAAATTCCAAACACTGCCGGCGGAACATTTACCGTGCCATACGGCACAAAGCTTGATTTAACACCGGCAAAAACACTTTATGATTATGAATTTATAAAGGTTGACGGCTTGAATAAGCCTATTGTTTCGGACGGAACGGTTGTTACATATTATTACAAAAATAAAAACGAAGAACACACTCACAATCTGACTTTGGTTGCTGCGAAAGCTGCCACCTGCACTACTGCGGGCAATTCCGCATACTACACCTGCGATGGCTGTGACAAGTGGTTCGCAGATGCAACAGGATCGGTAGAAATTACCGATAAAACCAGTGTGAAGATTCCGGCTCCCGGACATACCGCAGGCACAGAATGGAAGTCTGATGATACTAACCACTGGCATGAATGTACAGTTGCAGGTTGTGGCGTGATTATCGAAAGCACGAAATCGGCTCACACCGCAAGCGACTGGATTATTGATACTCCGGCAACAGCTACCACCGCCGGTACAAAGCATAAAGAATGTACGGTTTGTCATCGTGTATTGGAAACACAAACCATTCCTTCAATGGGAACAGAACTTAAAATCATCGCCGGAGATAACCAGATATATGACAAGGCAAGTGGAAGTGATGTGACAATTACCTGCAATGGTGATTTTGCAAAATTCACAGGAATTAAGGTGGATGGCTCAGTTGTTGATTCCAGCAATTATACCGCTGTTTCCGGTTCTACCGTTCTTACCCTGAAAGCAAGTTATCTCGGTACGCTGACAGACGGAAGTCATACAATCACCTTTGTCTACACAGACGGTGAGGCAAACGCTAACCTGACAGTTAGAACAGCAGGTAGTGAACATATTCATGACTATGGTACTGAATGGAAATCCAATGCAGATAATCACTGGCATGAGTGCAACTGTGGAGATAAGAAGGATGAAGCAGCACACAGCTTCAAGTGGGTTGTTGACAAGGAAGCTACCGCAACCAAAAAGGGTTCCAAGCATGAAGAATGCAAGACCTGCGGTTACAAACGCCCGGCAGTTGAAATTCCTGCAACAGGAACAACGACTGCTCCGACAGACACAACAAAGCCTAATGACACAACAAAGCCCGGAAATACCAATGGCAGCGAAAAATCTCCGCAGACCGGAGATAACAGCAATATATTCCTTTGGTTTGCATTGCTGTTTGTTTCGGTAGCTGGCGTTACGGGAATAACAGTTTACAACAAAAAGAAAAAAGAACACGCTGAATAAGTCAGCAATAGACCTTTAAGCAAAGGGCGGTGACGGGGATTCCCGCTACCGCCTTCCTGCTTAGATTGGAGAAAGCGATGCAAGACTATCAACCTATCAGCTCCGGCGAGCAAAGGCGCTCGGAAAGACCTTTAACTCAGTCGGAACGAATCGCTTATAGAAACAGAATGAAAAAGAAAAAACAGAACAAGCGCCGTATGCAGATCGGCGGTGCTTCTGTCCTGCTGATTGTAATTATTGTTGCCATTATTTTGATTGTAAAAGGCTGTTCGGGTGCGACAGACGCACTTGCAGGCACTTGGGATTTAGACAGCAACACTACCTATGAATTTGACGGCAAAGGCAGCGGTGCAATGCTCCTCACCCTTGCAGATTATGATTTTACCTATGAAATCAAGGACAATCAGCTATATATCGACTTTGTGAACGAATCGGCACATGACGCAACCTATGAGTTTAGTGTCAAAGGCGATACCCTCATCCTCATCGGCGGCGAAGGAACAATCGGCGGCACTTATGAGCTGACTAAGGTGCATGATAAAAAAGCAGACAAATAAGGACGGTGTTACGCTATTAAAAAGGTATGGAAAATCCTGATTTTATCTGTATGTATAACTGTTTTTTCTTTATCTGCATATCACATTTATGATTATTGGAAAGAAACACAGGACAGTCAAAGACAGAATGATGTGCTGATTGATAAAGCGGTAGAAACCGCACCACAAACACAGCAAACGGAGAATGGACAAACAGAATCTGCGATAAAGCCTGTTCCTGAAACTGCACCAATTACGGTAGACTTTGAGCGTTTACAGGAAGAAAACAAGGACATTATTGCTTGGCTCTATTGCCCGGATACCGAAATCAACTATCCGGTAGTACAGAGCAAGGATAACGAGTATTATCTTCGCCGACTGCTTGACGGTACTTGGAATATAGCGGGAACGCTTTTTATGGATTACCGAAACGCCGCCGATTGTTCTGATCTGCATACCATTATCTACGGTCATAATATGAAAAACAACACGATGTTCGGCTCTCTGCCTAAATACAGTAAGCAGGAATATTACGAAGAACATTCTGTTTTGTATCTGCTCACACTAAAGCAGAATTATAAAGTGAAGCTGATCGCCGGATATGTTACACCGTCAGATTCAAAGGTGTATGAATTTGAGAAAACGAAAGAGGAACGCAGCGGACTGCTGAAAACAGCGCTGGATAATTCCCTGTTTACCTCCGGGACAACTGTATCCGATGAGGACAGACTGCTTACACTGTCTACCTGTTCCTATGAATATGACAATGCTCGTTTTGTACTGACGGGTGTTTTAGAGGAAATTGGATGAAATTTATTGTAACTTGCGGTGAGCCTGTTCGAGAAAGGATAAATATATGGAAGCAAAACCAAGAATACTATATCTACTGAAAATCTTGTTGGAGCGTACTGATGAAGAACACCCGCTTTCTACAACGCAGCTCATCGGGATTTTGAATGAGGAATATGGGATTTCTGCTCACAGGACAACCATAACGAAGGATATAGCAGCTCTTGTGGAATATGGACTGGATATTGTAACCATTCATTCGACGCAAAGCAAGTATTTTGTAGCCAGCCGAAAGTTTGAACTGCCGGAGCTGAAACTGCTGATAGATGCAGTAGAGTCATCGAAGTTCATTACAAAGAAGAAAAGCGAAACGCTGATTGAGAAGATACATACGATGACCAGTCCGGGGCAGGTGGCAAAGTTGAAGCGTAATAATTATGTGGTCAATCGAATTAAGCCAGATAATGAGCAGATATATTACATCATCGACGCTATAAATGAAGCCATTAACGCAGGTAAACAGATTTCTTTTCAGTATTATGATTATACCGGATTAAAGAAAAAGGTTCTGAAGAATAAGGGCGAGATTTATAAGCTGAGTCCGTATAAACTTCTCTGGTGTGGGGACTATTATTATGTTCTCGGATATTCTGAGAAGAAAAGCAAGGTTATCAATTTCAGGGTAGACCGTATTGCTTCCAAGCCGGAGATACTGGATAAGGATATTATTCCTATGCCTGATGATTTTGATATTGAGAATTACACAAAAGAAGTATTCTTTATGTTCTCAGGCGAGAAAGTCCTTGTGGATTTAAGATGTGATAACAGTCTGATGAAAACAATGGTTGACCGTTTCGGAGAAGATGTGACAACCCTTGCGTATGATATGACTTCTTTCAGGGTACAGACCGAAGTATCAGCCAGTCCAACCTTTTTTGGTTGGGTATTTGGTTTTAATGGCAAGGTACAGATACTTGCACCGGAAAGTGTAAAAGAACAGTACAGACAGATGATTGCACAAGCCGATGAGGATATGCAGGAAAGCGAATAGTGCAGATTTGAATTTGTGCAGACGGTCTGCATAAAGCGTAAAGTCAATATTAAAGAATGGAGAGCTTCCTGTATAATTCAAAGTGTAGAGAGTAAATGATTTTACAAAAATAGATACCTAAGTTAAACTGTCATTGCTGACCGGCCAGTTAGCAAATGAGCAGAATAAGGAAAGTATCTACAAATGAATTCTACACAAAACAAGAAGATTGAGCAAGTAAAAGAAACAACAATGATTGTTGGTATTGATGTTGGCAGTGAAAAGCATTATTTCAGAGCTTTTAACTGGAGAGGCATTGAGCTTACCAGAAAGCCTGTAGCGTTTTCAAACTCTATGGAGGGATTCAATAGCTTTTACAATACGATTGTGGAGCTGATGCAGAAAAGTGAACTTGAAGAGGCACTGGTAGGAATTGAACCAACCGGTCATTACTGGTTTGATCTTGGGCAGTTCATGGGCGAAAAGAGTATAAAGTTTGTGATGGTAAATCCGCACCATGTGCATAAGACCAAAGAGTTAGATGACAACAGTCCATCTAAAAATGACAGAAAAGATCCGCGTGTTATTGCAGGGCTTGTAAGGGATGGACGGTATTTTTATTCCTATATGCCGACAGGTGTATATGCAGAACTGCGGAATGCGTCAAACCGCCGGTTTGTGCTTGTAGAAGAACAGACCAGGGCGAAGAACCGTCTGCAGAAATGGATTGCGGTGTATTTTCCGGAATATAAGGGAATTTATACACACATAGATGCCAAGGGAGGTCTGCTGGTATTAAAACAGGCACCGACTCCCGAGGAGATAGTAAAGCTTGGAGAAGAAGGCATCATAAAGATATGGAAAGATGCCAAACTCCGGAGAAATGGGAATAAAAAGGCACTGAAGATCCTGAATGCGGCAATGAGAAGCATAGGATTAAGAACAGGTCTTACAGAAGCCCGGATGGAGATACAGGATCTGATAGAGGATTATGAACTCCAGACAAAACGCCTTGAACGGGTCAATGATCTGATCAAAGAACTGTGCCAGCAGATCAGGTATGCGGATAAGCTGCTTGAAATAAAGGGCATAGGAATAACAACAGTAGCTGGTTTCATAGCAGAAGTTGGTGATATCACGCGCTTCGATAGCACGAAAGAACTTCAGAAACTGGCAGGATTAGAACTGGTGGCAGATAGTTCCGGTAAGCACAACGGAAAGACAAAGATAAGCAAAAGAGGGCGCAAGCGTCTCAGATATCTTCTTTTCGAGGCGGCGATATCGGTGGTGGGAAAGAATGAAGAATTCAAAGAAATCCACAGGTATTACACCACCAGGGAAAAGAATCCATTAAAAAAGATGCAGTCGTTGATAGCAGTAGCATGTAAGCTGATAAGAGTATTCCATGTGATCCTTACCAAGGGAGTTAGCTATGATGCATCAAAGATGTTGGAAGGCATCCGACATCCGGGAGAGCAGCTAAAGGCTGCGTAAAAGAGTAATAAAGAACAACCATAATGATTACAGGAAGCGTCCACCGAAAGGTGCTGTAATCGGAGTGTTTGGATCAGTAATGAAAGTACAAAGAATGAGCTGGTAGCCGGCAGGAATTTTCTCCAGAGGGCATGACCCTGTAAGTAAGCTAAGCTGGCGCCCTGGTTATGGACAGGCAGAACGAAGGAAGTGAGGACCCGCCGTAAGGAGGATGATCCTGTTGGACATGAGAGGTGAGCTGCCATATAGGGATGGGTACAGATCGAGGCCATTTAGAACGGATAGTGATGACGTTTTATTTGGTGCACCCATTATTACTATATATCTGCCCTGTATGAGGTAAAGATCACTCCATAACCTTAGTTTCATTTAACAACAGGTATCAAAAAGTATTGAATTTATTGAAAAAAACACTTGATTATATGGAGAGGATTATTGCAATAAAGAAACAGCTTGGAGTGTTGTTTAAGCATGGAAAAGATGAACTCCTAACAGAATATGATATAGATGTTATAGATGATATATTAAGTGTATATGATGGTCAGGGAAAGAGTTTTCATTATGATAAAAACAATGTATTATCTCAGTCGGTGCAAGAAACACTGTTCAATGAAAAAAGAACTATTATTGAAAACTGTTTATTTGGCGTAGATTTAAACTCAAAAGCAGTTGCTATATGTCAACTTCGTCTATGGATTGAGCTATTAAAAAATGCATACTATAAAAATGAAGTAATGGAAACTTTACCGAATATTGATATAAATATTAAAAGTGGAAATTCTTTGATAAATAAATTAAATTTTGCTATTGGTAGTAAGATAGGACAAGGTGGTGTAGAACTAGAAAAAAATACTCAAAAATTAATTAATCAGTATAAGAAACTAGTAGCAGCTTATAGAGGAGTATCAGATAAAAGTGTAAAAGCAGAAATACGAAAAAATATAGAAAGTATTAAAGCGAATCTACATAGCATATATAATCAAATCTCATTTTCTGTGAATAAGAATATGGAGATCGTATTTGACTATGGTAGTGATTCATCTATATATAGAGATGCTTTTGAATGGGCTATAGAATTTCCAGAATTATTGGATGAAAAAGGTGTATTTACAGGATTTGATTGTATCATAGGAAATCCTCCATATGGATTGCTTAATAAGAAACAAAATCAAAATACAAGTATTTCGGTTGAACCAGAATTATTAGATTATTACAAGACGAGTAAGGTATATGAATGGGCAAAAGGCGGTGTTTTAAATATATACCGAATGTTTATATGCCGGTGCTTTTCGTTGTTGAAGAATGATGGTCATTGCTGTTTGATTTTTCCATTAGCATTTATGGGAGATGCTACGAATTCAAAAATTCGTCAATTCGTTATGGAAAATACACAAGTGGATTTTATAGAAGCATTTCCTGAAAGAGATATTGAAAGTAAGAGAGTGTTTAAGGAAGTCAAGATGTCAGTATGCATTTTGGGAGCAACTAAAAGGAAGGTGCCTTCTTCATATAAATTTAGCGTGCGGATACATCGTGACAAATATGTAGACGATAATAACGAAGCTATGTTTATTTCGTATGACGAAATAAAGGCAATTGACAATAAGTATTTGTCTATTCCATTGATCAGACAACATGAATTATCAATCTTTTTAAAGATGACAAATGAATGTAAGAGAATGTCGGAGATAAGTAAATGCTACACTGGAGAAGTAGACATATCACTTCATAGTGAATTTATAACAAATTCAAGTAGTGATCATTCCATGTTGAGAGGGGCACAAGTGCAGAAATATTACATTACAAACGACATTAGCCAAGGAGATATTCTTTTCTTAAAGGCAGATGGTTATTTAGATAAAAATAAGGGCGAGAAAAGCCAACATCATAATAGACGTCGGATAGTAATGCAAGGGATTACCGGAGTTAATGAAAAGTGGAGACTAAAAATGACGATGGCGCAGCCACCTTATTTTTGTGCAAATTCTGTAAATTATTTAATACCAGATATGACAGATGATTTTGATTATTTCATACTTGGAATACTGAACTCTAAGTTATTAAATTGGTATTTTGCCAAATTGAGTACAAACAGCAATGTTAATGGGTATGAAATTGATGGATTGCCAATTAAGATGGGAACCGTTGAGCAAAGAAATGAAATTATTCAATTGGTTGGTGAATTACTTCAATCTTATGACGAAATTAAAGTCAAAGAGATTGATGATATTGTATATCAGATATATGGAATTACTGAGTATGAGAAACCTATAATTGAGGGATAGAAATAAGTAAACAATTTATCTATTTGTATTTAAGATAAATTAATCAAATTTAAGCAATATGGCATAAAATATTTATGTGTTGTTTTGTCGCTTTTCATGCGACCAGCTCTGTTACTTTTGCAGATACAATGTGATTAGAAACTTATTGATAGGAGGATTACATCATGGAACGAGTAGCACAATTTTTAAAAGAAGCAGAGACATATTATTTGGCAACAGTAGAAGGTGACCAGCCAAGAGTTAGACCTTTTGGTACAGCACACATTTTTGAAGGAAAGCTGTA
>ERZ773204.2976-NODE-2976-length-11046-cov-6.644254_pt1 | contig 11046 bp, 11 predicted proteins | sample MGYA00581007_ERZ773204 | MGnify/ENA primary metagenome ERZ773204 (study PRJEB29015, sample SAMEA2737757) | human gut metagenome | biome: human gut; feature: human-associated habitat; material: faeces | place: China | collected 2012 ... | reverse complement strand
CCAATACAATCCGCCACTTCCCCACTACACCCCGTATTTCAACAAATCACAATTTGACGAGTGGTTGTGGATGTGATATATTTATAGAAATACAACAATCCGGAATATAATAATTATATCCGGTAGAGATTTTTTAATATGAAAGGATAATATAACATGAGCGATGGGTATCCCGCGGAAACGAATCAGGGGTTATTTTCTAATTTAAAGAGGGCATTTTTTAAAAGAGTAAAAGATGATAAGGTAACAGAAGAAGAGATAATGGATATGGTTAATGAAGGCCATGAGAGCGGTGTTCTTAAGGAGAATGAAGCAGAGATGATTAATAATATTTTTGAGTTTGGTGAAAAACAGGCGCATGATATTATGATTCACAGAAAGAGCATTGTTGCAATCAATTGTAGTGTTACGGTTGAAGAGGCTTTTGATTTTATTCTGAATGAGAATTTTTCAAGATATCCGGTATATCAGGATAACATAGATAACATTATCGGTATTCTTCATATAAGAGATATTCTCAAAGTATATGTTGACGAGTCGATGAGAAAGAAGACATTATCAGAGATTAAGGATAAGGTGCTTTTTGAGGCTTATTGCATACCTGAAACGAGAAATATAAGTGTTTTATTCAAGGAGATGCAGGCTGAGAAGGTGCATATAGCTGTTGTTGTTGATGAATATGGACAGACAGCTGGTATTGTTACCATGGAAGATATTCTTGAAGAGATAGTTGGGAACATTCTCGATGAATATGATGACGAGCAGGAACTGATAAGCAGACAGCCTGACGGTACCTATATTATGAAAGGGCAGACAGCACTTGAGGATATAGAGGATATGTTTGGCATAAAGTTTGACTGTGAGGATATTGATACAATTAACGGATATCTTATATATAAACTGGGTAAGATACCTGATGAGAATGAAAAGTTTGAAACTGAGTGTGGTGGATACATATTTCAGGTAATGAGTGTTGAAAATAAGATGATTAGTCTGGTAAAGGTAACAAAAAAGTCATAGATGAACTTAGTGGTCAGAGCTGTAAGGGTGTAGGTCTTTATGGTTTCTGACCTTTTTATATCAGAAAAATCAGAAATGAGGACAATATGGCGGATGAAGTATTTATAGAATCTAATTTTTCAATTGATGGGAAGTTAAATATAGTGAGGGGGGATGAGCATTTCTTTCGTATTATGGGAGATAAGGCTCTTGATTCATTTGACCAGCTTGTATATGAAAGTGATTTTGATAATTTTAAGAATTTCATTGCAAAAGATGGCAATAGCTATAATGTAATATTGAGATTAAAGTGTAAAAATGACAATTACAGGTGGTTTATAATATATAACCAGGGCAGTTATATATCACAGTCCGGGGTAACAATATATAATCTTCAGATGCAGGATATACTTGTAATAAGTAGCCGTTTTGAAATGTATTTAAGACGAGTCACAAAGTATCGTTCAATTCTTAATGTTATAGAAGATAAGATATTTGAATATGACAATTCATCGAGAATGATAACAATATACTGTTACCGTAATGATAAATCAGAGATAATAGAAAAAGATTATATTGATGACTGGATGCATAGGGTTATTGGAAATGGATATGTAGATGATACACAAAGAGATTATTTCGAGGTATTATGCAATAATATCAAATATGGTTCAGAAAAATTCCAGATAACATTAAGAACATCGCTTATGTCAAGAGGTGAAAGAGAGGATCTTCTTACATTTGCGGGGGAGACAATTACAAGTGGTAATGAAAGAATTGTAACGGTCGGTATTATAAAAGAGCATAGTGCCAGAATGCAGGTACTGACAAATGTTATGTATGATGTGTCTGAATTTGATAAGGATGCAGCTACGGGACTTCTTAATAAAAAGGCAGTGACAAAGGAATTTAAAAAGATGATTAATTCCTATTCGGCAGGCAACTTGGATAAGAAGTTATACATAGCGATATTGGATATTGATAATTTTAAAAGTGCAAATGATACATATGGACATCTTTTTGGTGATAAGGTAATAACAAGCTTTGCAGAGGCAATTAAGGAATATACACAGGGAAGAGGAATAGCCGGAAGAATCGGTGGAGATGAATTTGCCGTATTATTAAATGATATTAATAATGAAAATGAAGTAAAGACCCTTCTTAGTTCACTTCTTATAAGAGTTAAGAATGAACTTGAAGACAAAAGAAACGGTTATGATTTTTCAGCTTCTGTCGGAGTATCGACATACCCTATAGATGGACGTGATTATGAGACATTATTCAGGACTGCGGATTGTGCATTATACATAGCCAAAGAGCGTGGAAAGGATATGTGTATTGTATACGATAATGAAGTTTTTGGCGATATTACAGGCATGACAATGAAACAGCTTAATGCGGGATATGGAAGACCTAAGTTAAGTCCTGTTGACAGAACAATACTTCTGTGTGACACAATAGATGCATTGAGGTGCACCAGGACGCAGGAAGAGCTGGATACGGTTATTAAGTATTTTCTTAATAAGACAGGTATTGATGGGATAAGTATATTTAAAGGTATGCAGATGAAATGTGTATGGACATTTGGCAGTTATGAATATGAACCTGACCCGGCTGAATATGTAAGAAAGAGGTTTTATAGCAGATATTTTGATAAGAATAATGCTAACAGAGTCAATAATGTAATGACACTTGTAGTTGATTATCCTGATGTATATTCATCATTAAAAAAGAATAATATATGTTCAATGATACAGTTTAAATCCTTTGATGATGAGACAGAGGAAGTTCTCGTGCAATATGATATATTTGGAAATGTAATCCGAAAATGGTCAGATGAGGATGTGGCATTGCTCTATGGTATTACGAAAGTGTTTATCAATGTATATGACAGAGTATAATTATATTAAACATAATGCGTTAATGAAGAAAATAATTAAAAAGACATTAATAATATTAACATGGCTTATAATATGGCAGCTTTTAGCACTAAGTGTCAACATATCTTTTATATTTCCGGGACCTTTGGATGTAATGCAGGCGCTTGTGAGACTTATAAAAACACAGGAATATTATAGAATTATAACAGCGAGTACATTAAGGATAGCTGTAGGTTTTGTGATTTCTTTTATGCTTGGAGTTGTGCTTGGAATTATATCAGGGAGATTTGGCATTATAAGAGAGTTTATAGAGCCGGTAATGCAGTTATTTAAGACAGTTCCGGTAACAGCATTTATAATTCTTGTGCTTATATGGTTCAATTCACAAAATGCAGCTACGATAATATCATTTATAATAACACTGCCAATGATATATTCGGGAACATTAAGTGGAATTACAGATTGTGATATAAAGCTTATACAGATGTCACAGGTATTCAGGCTTGGCATATTAAGAAGATTAAGATACATATATGTACCGCAGGTATATCCTTATATTATAAGCAGTCTTAAGGTAGCTGTTGGAATGTGTTTTAAGGCAGGAATATCAGCAGAGGTTATCGGGCTTACAAAGGATTCTATAGGAAGTCAGATGTATTATTCAAAGCTGTATATTATGACTGCGGATTTATTTGCATGGAGTATTACGGTAGTTGTTGTAAGTTTTATTGCCGAGAAGCTGTGTATTCTTGTTATAGAGCTGTTAAAAAGATTATGCACAGGAACATTAAAAGCATAGCAGCAGAGAATATTAATAATTGATTTAATATAGGATTATATAAAACAGCTTTTTAATATAGCTTAGTCTGGCATCCGGTTTAGCGTTTGCCGTTATTAGAAGTATCTGTACAATGATGGTTAATATGGATATAAATGAGGATTAAAATGGATATTATAGTATCAGACATAAAAAAATCATATGGCGAGAATGTTATACTTGATGGAGTGACACATACTTTTAAAATGGGTTCGGTAACATGTATAATGGGTCAATCAGGTGCGGGTAAAACTACATTTGCAAATATACTTATGGGAATTGAAAAGGCTGACAGTGGTTCTGTAACAGATAATATCAGATATTCTGTAGTATTTCAGGAGAACAGGCTTGTAGAAGAGATTACACCATTTGCCAATATAGCAATGGTGCTTGATAAGCATATCTGTAAGACTGAGATAAAAAAGCTGGTTGAAGATAACTTTTGTGAAATGATTGACAGAGAGAGTATATATAATAAAACCGAAAAGCTGAGCGGTGGTATGAAACGGAGGGTGGCAATAATCAGGGCAATGCTTGCAGATTCTGATGCTGTAATATTAGATGAGCCATTTACAGGACTTGATGAAAAAAACAGAATTAAATGTATAGAATATATAAAGAAGCTGCTTAATGGGAGAACACTTATTGTTATTACGCATAATGAGGATGATTGTAAACGCTTTGAGGCTGACATTTTACATATATAAGTACGATTATAATACGACCCAAAGCATATGAATGAGTATGTATGGATGTTATAAGTATGTGTGTATTATACTGTATGAGTATAGAAAGAATAGCAGTGGAATTTCTGAACAGGCAGCCTGAATATTGACAATAATAAATGCAGTTGTTAAAATTAGGCTTATGCTATATGGCGTTTTCCTTATATAGACAGCTGAAATAGTATAAATAATTTAAAAATTTAAGTGATATGTTAAAATGGAGGATTACATAATGAGAAGAGCAGTATTTTCTATTCTTGCAGATAACAATTCAGGAGTATTAAGCAGAGTTGCGGGATTATTCAGCAGAAGAGGATATAATATAGACAGTATTACAGCAGGAGAGACTAATATTGAAGGTTTATCAAGACTGACTATAACAGCTTCAGGTGATGATGATGTACTGGAACAGATTGAAAAACAGCTTAATAAGCTTGAAGATGTAAGAGAGATTAAGCTTCTTCCTGCAGATGCTTCTGTATGCAGGGAACTTATATTAATTAAAGTTAAATGTGATGTGTCACAAAGACAGAATCTTGCTGCTACAACAGGCATATTCAGAGAGCAGATTGTCGATGTATCTAAGGATTCAGTTATAATCTCACTTACAGGTGACCAGAGTAAGCTCAATGCATTTATTGAACTTTTAGGTATGGACGGATATGAGATAATAGAGCTTACAAGAACAGGTATAACAGGACTTGCAAGAGGAAGTGCCAGATAAATAGTTAAATAAGTGGGGATATTTAAGATGAGACATCATATATTATATAAATATATATTTACAACAGTATTATCTGTAGCATGTGCTGTCTCTTTAAGCGCATGTTCAGGTTCAAAGAATAATAGCGGTACTGCGTTAGAAACTTCATTATCGGCGGCAGAAGAGATAAGCACACAGTCCAATATACAACAGGAGGTTACAACACAGGCAGTTCCTGCAATTCCGGTAACAAAGCTTTCCATGTACATATATAATAAGGATTCAGGATATAGAGAAAAAGCCTCTGACGTCTATGAATCAACATGGGTTAAGGGACAGGATATCGTAAGTTTTGAAAGCTTTGCTACAGATGTTGACAGATTCTCACTGTCAGGAAGTAATTTTAAAAATGAATGGGAAAAGTACTGGAATACATTTGAGGGAAGCAATACATGCAGGCTTGGCTATGTAGTTGACTTTAAGTTAAAGGACGGTCAGGAGATTAAACAGACAATTACAGGGCCCGATGATGTATTTGGATACCGCAATTATCTTGAATGTTATCTTTATGATGATGTCAATCAGATACAGGGTAACTGGTACAGTCATCTGCTCAATACAGAAGTAACTGACAAGACGGTAATGACTTCAATTAAGCTTACAGCAGGAACTGATATAGCACTTGTCGGGGATACTATAAAGGTGTCAGCATTTGTATATAATTCAGATAAAGATTTCGATGCAGCAGGTAATTATATAGGAAATGTAATATATTCTGTGAATGTTGTTAATAAGTAATCTGTTTGTGTATGAACAGATATTATCAAATGTTATCAAAAAAGAATATCAATAAGCTTATAGTTGTTATATAAGACGAATTGTTGAGGTTATAAATATAATTATATATTTGTAAGAGCTTTTATAATTAAAAAATTAATAGAAATAATGGGAAATATCTTATCTGATTAATGCCGGATAAGATATTTTTTATTACATATATAAAACAGAACCGGCATATAATAATCTGAAATATATATTAAATGGAGATTATTATGTGTGGAATTGCAGGCTTTTATAATAATAATGCAGAATTTCTTTCACAGCCGCAGCAATATGAGGATATATTAACACATATGGCACAGGCGCTAAGGCACAGGGGACCTGATGATAATGGAAGTATTCTTTGTGGTAAATGCGGTCTTTCGCATACAAGACTTGCTATTATTGATCCTGAAAATGCAGTCCAGCCTATGACAAAAGAATTATCAATGTATCATTATCATATTGTATATAATGGTGAGATTTATAACCTTAAAGAATTAAAAACAGCACTTAAAGAAAGAGGTGTTACACCTGTTACAGATTCGGATACGGAGGTATTATTACTGTCTTTTATTGAATTTGGCGCATATTTTATAAAAAAAGCCGACGGAATATTTGCAATGGCAGTATATGACGAACGCCACAGTACATTGACATTATTCAGGGACAGTTTTGGAGTGAAACCGTTATTTTATACATTTTTAAATGACAATACATTTGTATTTAGTTCAGAAATTAAAGGTCTGTTTTGTTATCCTGGTGTTGGGCATACAATTGACAGAAACGGACTGAATGAAATATTAGGACTTGGACCTGCAAGGACACCGGGAAGTGGAGTGTTTAAAAATATATTTGAGGTTATGCCGGGGTCTTATCTTACAATTACTCCATCGGGTGTGCATACAACATTATATTACCGCCTTGAGAGCCAGCCACATACAGATTCATATGAAACAACGCTTGAAAAGGTGAGGTTTTATGTCACTGATGCAATACGCCGTCAGATGGTATCAGATGTTCCTATATGTACATTTTTATCAGGTGGAGTGGATTCAAGTGTTGTATCTGCCATATGTGCAAAGGAAATGAAGAAAGATAATGAAAGACTTAAGACATTCTCATTTGATTTTGTAAATAATTCACAGTATTTTAAAGCAAATACATTCCAGCCGTCCATGGACAAACCATTTGTTGAAAAAATGGTAGAGTATCTTGATTCCGACCATACTTATCTTGAGTGTGATAATCTTACACAGGCAGATTATCTGTATCGTTCGGTTGCGGCGCATGACCTTCCATGCATGGCTGATATAGATTCTTCACTATTGTATTTTTGTGAAAAGGTCAGCCAATCACACAAGGTAGTACTTACAGGAGAGTGTGCAGATGAGGTGTTTGGCGGATATCCGTGGTTTCATAAAGAAGAATTTCTAAAGAATAACACATTTCCGTGGACACCATCATTACAGCCAAGAAAGGCATTATTATCAAAAGAAATATTATTAAAGCTACATATGGATGATTATGTAAAAAATACATATGATAATGCAATAAATGAAATAGATATACTTCCTAAAGAAAATGAGATACAGACCAGCCGTCGCCGTATAAGTTATCTGAATATACGTTTTTTTATGCAGACATTGTTAAACAGAATGGACCGCACAAGCATGAGCTGCGGACTTGAAGCAAGAGTTCCATTTGCAGACAGACGACTTGTTGATTATGTATTTAATATTCCGTGGGAGATGAAGACAAAAGATGGTATTGTGAAAAATATTCTAAGAAGCTCCTGCCAGGGACTTCTTCCGGATGAGATATTATTCAGACGTAAAAGTCCCTATCCTAAGACATATAATCCATATTATGAAGAACTGCTGGCTTCAAGACTTAAAAAAGTTATGGAACAAAAAGACAGTGTAGTTAATTATCTTTTTGATAAGGACAGTCTTAAAAATTTTGTTGAAAATCCCAAGGATTATGCAAAGCCATGGTATGGACAGTTAATGGCAGGTCCACAGATGATGGCATATATATTGCAGATAGATTATTTCTTCAAATACTATAATGTACAGCTTGAGGATATATGATTAAGAGCGTTATAAAAACAGAGATATCAGCAAATATATGCGGGCTTTTATATATGAATAATTATATTATAAAGACAGACCACATAGAAATACTGACTTGGACGTCTGTGATTAATAAAACATGCAAGTGATTTTCCTACGTTGTGTTTTGAGAAAAAATATGAACACAATCAATTAAGTTTTTCTCATCTGAATGGTCTTATAGTATACCGGACATGGCATAAATCTTCTTTGTTAAAATGTTATTTCGTCAATTACATTATATCAAATGAACCAGGTTTATGCCTTTTTTATTGGCTGAAATATTGAATTTTCAAGGTTCAACAGACTTTACAAATCCAATTTAAATATTGCTTTTTTATTCAAATGTGGATATTATAAAGAGTGTGTATTTATATATAAAGTATGAAAGACAATTATAAATTTACACTCTTAAAAGTTTGCACAATGAAAAATTTCACACTGAATTGGAGGACATAAAAGATGAACGGTTTAGAGAAAAAACATACATTATGGGTAATTGGAGATTCAACCTTAAGCTGTTTTGCAGATAAATATTATTATCCACGATATGGATATGGTACTATGCTTAAAGAATATTTAGATGATACATTTGAAGTCAGAAATATTGCACTTTCAGGAAGAAGCAGCAAAAGTTATACAACAGAGCCTGAATATAAGCAGTTATTAGCCGGGATGAAGGACGGGGATTTCCTGATAATAGGTTTTGGACATAATGATGAAAAGACAGAAAAAGACAGATTCACAGATGCAAATGGAGATTATACAATAGAAGGTTCATTTGCATACTCTCTTTATACCAATTATATAGTGCCGGCAGATAAGTCCGGGACAAACGTTATATTGTGTACGCCTATAGTAAGAAGAACACCGGATGGCAGCTGGAAGAATGTACTTCTTCATGTTACAGATGATGCGGCTGGGTTTAATGGCGGAGATTATCCGGAAGCGATAAGAAAGCTTGGAGAACAGCTTAATATCCCGGTTGTAGATATGACAGAGATTACTAAGAAGTTATATGATAAGCTTGGAGCTGATGAAACAATATATCTTCATGCGTGGACATCGGACAAACCTATCAGTGTTGATAATACTCATACCAATATATGGGGAGCAAGAGTTAATGCTTACAATGTATTAAAGACTGTACAATCACTTAATATAGATGGAATAAGTGAACACGTAGTAATAGATGCTGCATCCGATATTCTTTCAAAAGATAAATATCTTAAACCAAACAGTGAATATGTTCCAACAGTATTTTCATCAGATTTAGAGGATAGTGAGCTTTGGGAAGATATTAATGGCTGGAAGGGAACTATATTCGGCGACTTTGGAGAACAGGAAGACAAAGCTGAGTATAAGAAGAGCTTTACACTTGAAAAGGCAGCAGATGGTAATATCCATATAGCTGTTAAGAACAATGCAGGAAAGATTTCAGCTGTATCAGACGGTATAGCGATGTATTATAAGAAAGTGGATTCTGATAAAAACTTCATATTATCTGCAAAGCTTCGTATCAATGATTATGCTTTAAATGATCAGGTATCTTTTGGACTTATGGTAAGAGATGATATGTATATTGATAAACCTACATCAGATGTCCTTGGAGATTATGTTGCAGCAGCACCGCTTATGCTTACACATGAGGATAAGGCATGGAACTGTTTTGCAAGAAAGAGCAGCAGGCTTACACAGGGTGGTACATGCACTAAAAAATATAATGCGGGTGATGTTATTGATGTAAGAATTGAAAGCTCAAGTGACGGATATGCATGTACATTTGCTGATGAAGCTACGATAACAGGTGGTTTTGATTTTAAGCTCACAAGCGTAGATTCTGAACATGTATATGTTGGAATGTTTGCTGCAAGAAATGCAGATGTGACATTTATGGATGTTAAGCTTGAGTATGTATTATAATTATATAATTTTTTAAGATGGATATTGTTTAGTTAAAGAATTTAATATTCTTAAATGATATCCATTTTTTTCTGTTTATTATTTATGAAGTTTATTATAAAGATAAATGTATTTAAGAGTTGAATAAAATAAAGAGATATCATAATATTACAATGAAAGTTATTTATAAAGGCAATTTAAACAGAGATAAATGGAGAAAAGAAATAAAGTATATAGAAGTAATAGAAGATTTTCTTGGACAGCAGGAAGAGGATACGAAAAAAGCATACAGGAAAAAAATATATTCGTTTATGGAATATACAATAGAAAAAAAGATGCAACAGATTCTAATTATGTAAGTGTGTTAAAGGATTTAAGCATACATGAGTTTATGGAAAGTCTTCAATATTATGTTAAATTAAACGATGTCGTTTTTAAGGCTTCAGCAGATTTATTTTATTCAGTTGTAAGAAGTTTTTTTCATTTTATATCATTGGAGTATAGGTGGAATAATCCTATATTTGAAGAAAAGAAAAATGAGACAGCTATGAAACTTGCATATGAAAAAATGGTAGAGGAGCTTAAGTTAAGAGCTTCAAGTAGAACGGAACCTATTAATTCAGAAATGGCATTAAGTCTTATCCATATATGTGATGAAAAACTTGATAATGCTGATTTTGACAAATTAATTAATGGTAATGGGGTATTTTCAAATTATATTTCAGCATTAATATCGAAATTTGTATTACTATATGGATTAAGTATTAATACTATAAGAGAAATAAGCATTAATGATTATGATAGCCGCTTTGGAAAAATTGCAACCTAGAATGTTTTTGTTTGAAAATGTAAAAGGGCTGCTTACGCATGACCATGGTAAAACATATAATACAATGCTTGACATTTTTGAATCGGCTGGATATGAAATACAAAAAAAGGTACTTAATGCGTAGGATTATGGAGTCGCACAAAAGAGAGAACGATTAATTACAATAGGAATAAGAAAGGATTTGAAGGAAAAATTAAAATTTGAAGTTGTGGAGGTAGAAAAACATGTATAGAATATATAGTGCACTTATCGAAATTG
>ERZ773204.2975-NODE-2975-length-11049-cov-3.642441_pt1 | contig 11049 bp, 12 predicted proteins | sample MGYA00581007_ERZ773204 | MGnify/ENA primary metagenome ERZ773204 (study PRJEB29015, sample SAMEA2737757) | human gut metagenome | biome: human gut; feature: human-associated habitat; material: faeces | place: China | collected 2012 ... | reverse complement strand
TCGGCAAGGCCACCCCAGAAAGGAGAGGCAATGGCTGAAAAGAGAAAGGTGATGCTGAAGACCAGGCCTGACCACATATTCAATGCGCTATGTCCCGTGACGCCGAGACTCTCGACGTAAAGGGGCAAAAAAGGCATGACCAGGCTAAATGCTGCGCCGGTTAAAAAACAACCTAACCAGGCAACGGTGAGGTTGCGTTTCCAGTTTATGGGGGCATCTGAGGGTGACATAGCGTTCCGCAGTGTGGCGCGCTGTTTGCGCTATCGATTGAATATAAGTAAGCAGGCTAATTATGCGCCTGGTTGATAGTTGCTGCAATGCGGATAGCAGTTAAACCTAAAGCAGGCAGGGAAGGTGTTGCAGCCCACAGGACTGCAACAGTGTTTTAGTACAGGGAAGGAGAACCTTCAGGGCGCGTCTTGAAGCGACGATGCAGCCACATATACTGCTCTGGTGCCATCATGATGCATTGCTCAACAATTTTGTTCATCCACGCAGCAGTGGTCTCTGCGTCGTCCAAAGGCGGTGAACACTCCGGAGGCAGCATAATCAATTGATACCCTTTACCGTCAGGTTTGCGGCGGGGAACAAACGGTACCAGGCAGGCATTGGACATGCGCGAAAGCATCCAGGTCCCTGAGGTTGTTGCGGCTTGTTCAACGGCAAAAAGTGGTACAAACACGCTGGCGCGAGGGCCGTAATCATGATCCGGCGCGTACCAGAGGATCTCTCCCTCTTTCAGCGCCCTGACCATGCCTTTCAGATTTTTTCGATCCAGCATGGTCTTGTTAGAGCGCAAGCGTCCCCAGGTTTGCAGCCAGTCAATCAGCGGGTTATCGTTGGGCCGGTAGACGCCAATGCCTGGGGTAAACATGCCGTACATTCGCGCCCCCATTTCGAGGGTCAGAAAATGGATACCGATCAGTAAAATGCCCTGCTTTTCTTCCAGAAGCTCCACCACCTCGTTAACGCCGCTGGTCTCGGTCCAGCGCGCTACCCGGTGCGTCGGCCAGAACCAGGCCATGCCGGTCTCCATCAGCCCCATGCCCAGCGATTCAAAGTTTTTCACCAGCAGCGCCTCGCGGTCGGCGGCGCTCATCTCGGGAAAGCAGAGTTCGAGATTACGTCTGGCAATCCGCGCGCGGCTTTTCATCACCCGCATTGCCAGCCGCCCAAGCGCCGTTCCCAGACGGTAGATCACCGGATACGGTAATTGCACCAGCAGCCACAAAAAGCCAATTCCCAGCCACAACAGCCAGTAACGCGGGTGCAACAGCGCGCGGGAAAATTTGGGTAAATTTGACATAGTAATCCTGTTAATTCACTCAATAATAGCTGAGCAAAAACCGCGAAATAAAGTAGCGGATCCTGCACGTAGTATTTTTCCAATTCGTGCGGTAATACTCAATCACAAAGCGCGTTATTATAAGCCGATTCCAGGATAAATTCAGCCCTTACGCTGGGGACTACTCTATTATTAGACGCAACGCGTAAAATTTCCTGTTTAATGCATAAATAAATAAACCTAACCTCTACGGCTCGGCCGATTGTCGATAAAATAGCCAGTACATTTGCCTCAGCCTCTCGACCAATACCTCTTTTACTCACGCTTTATTATGGCGGTAGCGAACGCAAACAGGCCGTTCAGACCGGTCTGACACGGTCAGCATGCGGTTATTTGTGACTGGGGCAAAGGTTAAGCATCGACATTGCGGATCCTTTTCCCAGATATGCTACGTTTACAGCGCTCATTCGACGCAAGTGCCTTTGCCGACGTCGCCGCTTTCAGAAGCCATAGTGAGAAGGAACTATGACAATGAATTATCAATTAGTGAAGCAAGTCAGAGAAAATAACCCATTAAGAAAAAGCTTCATTGACCTTGCCGTTAAGACTTTTGACCTGTCTTTTGAAGAGTGGTATCAGCAAGGTTACTGGACCGATGCCTATATCCCCTATGCTTTTGTCGAACGCAATAAAGTTATCGCTAACGCTTCGGCCAACATCATCGACCTGCGCTGGCAGGGCGAGCCCCGGCGTTATATTCAGATTGGCACCGTGATGACCGAACCGGACCACCGTAATAAGGGATTAGCCGGCCAGCTTATCCATCACATCCTGCAGGACTGGCAGCAGGAGGCGGACGCCTTCTTTTTATTCGCCAATCCCACCACGGTGGATTTTCACCCCAAATTTGGCTTCACCCGCAGCGAAGAATATCAATATATTATGCCGGTCTCCCCGCGAGCCGGTGATTTTCGTAAACTGGATATGGACAGCGCTGACGATGTCGCCCTGCTCCGCCATTACTATGAAAAATCCAACCCGTTCTCACCGCTGCGGGTGGAGCATAACTTTGGCCTGCTGATGTTTTACTGCTCAGCCTTTATGAAGCATTTTGTCTATTACTCGGCAAAAAATGAGGCGGTGGTCATCGCCATGCAAAACGGTCCGGTGCTGATCTGCTTTGATCTGTTCTGCGACGTGGGCAAGAGCCTGTCGACGCTGGTCAACGAACTGGCCGATGACCACGTTTACCAGGCCATCCTCGGTTTTACCCCCAGTGAAGACCGGCTCGGCGAGTATGAGAAGATAGAGGGAGAAGATATCCTCTTCGTCTATGACCAGAAGGAAAACCTGTTTAAAGACAGGAAGTTGATGTTTCCTTTACTGGCGCATGCCTGACGGCGCCGCGCCGCCTGGCAGATCAGTTATAAGTCACCACGAAGGTCGCGCTGGCGTTCGCTTCGCCCGCAGTCACTGCGGGCCCGTTGACCGCTCGCCGCGTCGGGAGACGTAATCCCGATAGCCCTCGCCAACGTAAATCTGCCGTGGCCGGTAGATGGTCAGCGGCGCCTGGTGCATCTCGTTCCAGTGCGCCACCCACCCGACCGTCCGACCGACCGCGGTGACCACCGCAAACATCGACGAAGGCAGATTCATCGCTTTAAGGATCACCGCGGTATAGAAATCCACGCTTGGCGACAGGCCATTGTCCACAAAATAGGGGTCGGTCAGCGCCACGTCCTCAAGGGCCATCGCCACCTGCAGCAGGCGGTCGGACATGCCTACCTCCGCCAGCACCCGATGGCTGGTTTCACGCAGGATATCGGCGCGCGGGTCACGGTGACGGTAGCGCGAGTTGCCAAAACCCAGCCGGCGAAATGCCTGCGGATCGCGCTTCGCCTGGCGCAGAAACGCCGGAACCTGATCGACGCTTTCAATCTCCTCCAGCATTCGCATGCTCGATTCATTTGCTCCGCCATGCATCGGCCCCCACAGCGACGCCAGCCCGGCGGCGACGCAGGCGAATAAGTTCGCCCCGGAGGAGCCCGCCGCGCGCACCGTAGTGGTCGAGGCGCACTGCCCGTGATCGGCATGCAGCACCAGGATCTGGTTCATCGCCTGCTCGATAACCGGATTGAGAACGTATTTTTCCGCCGGGATAGCAAACAGCATCTGCAGGAAATTACCGGCATAGGAGAGATCGTTGCGCGGATACGCCGCGGGTTGCTCAATGGTGTACTTGTAGCTCATGGCGGCGATAGTGGGCATTTTCGACAGCAGCCGGGTGGCGGCCAGCGCCCGGTGCTGCGGATTTTCCACGTCCAGGACGTCATGATAAAACGCCGCCAGCGCCCCCACCAGGGCGCACATCAGCGCCATCGGGTGCGAGTCGCGACGAAAGCCGCTGCACATGCGGGCTATCTGCTCATGGACCAGAGTATGGCGGGTGATGGTCTCGCGAAAGGTTTGATAGCTGGCCTCATCCGGCGCGTCACCGTTCAGCATGATGTAGGCCACTTCGAGAAAATCGCACTGGCGAGCCAGCTGATCCACCGGATAGCCGCGGTGCAATAGCACGCTGTTTTCCGTATCGATCCACGAGATCGCCGACTGGCATCCGGCGGTGTTGGCGAAGCCGGGGTCATAGCTGCAGAATCCGGACTGATTTAGCCCGCGCATGTCGACTCCCACCGGCCCCCGCGTTCCCGGCACCTGCGGCAGGGCGAGGGGCGGTTGTTGTCCGGCAAAAGAAAGCGTTAACGGTGTAGTGCTCATCCTGTTAGTCCCCCAGCAAGCTTATCAGCGACCCGAAGTCATTCTTCAGGCGGAAAGACCAACATAACCAATGTGATGCAGCTTATTCATTGATGTCATCACTATAACCCTGACAAAGAGGATATTTTGCTGGCCTTCACGGGGAAACAGGCCGTCTTTCCCCAGCCCACCGCCGGATAGCGGCACAAATCGCCAAGGATAAAGGCGATCATCGCTGTCAAAATTTACGTTGAGTAAAGAAAGGATGAAGAGGAGCTACCATGAATTTTGTGCTGTCGATGACCCTTATCTGCATCGCCATCGCCTGGCTGATGATGAGCCTCCTGCCGGTGTAGATGCACCGCTAACCGCCACGCCAGTGGTCTGGATAACCCCTCCTTCAATTGATTTCCGCCGTGGTCTTCGCCTCTGAGGTTTCACAAGAGCCATATAAGAAGTACTGGTTGCATATCAGGCTGTTGCGTTTCCCCGCCGAGGGGTAGGCTAAAGGCCCACTGTTAAGGAGATGATATGTCTGGACTTATTAATCCACATGCGGCCCCGGAAGAAGCAGCCTATGCGCTGCTGATTGAGCTCGTTCGCGCCCAGCGCGTGCCGCAATATGAAGGCTAAATTTCCGGCCTGCTGGCGATGTACGACGAAGCCGTTAAACACTTTAAAGAGAAAGAGACCGAGCGTTAGGCGTGGACATCGTGGTGCGAGGAAAACGTGACGCCTGCGGGAGACGCGCAGGCGTTGGCTGGATAGCGGCTTGGGTCATCAGCTGCCGCGGTAGGTAGAGTATCCGTACTGACTGAGCAGCAGCGGGATATGCAGTTTTTGATTTTGCTTTGTGACATTGAAAATAACCGGAATCACCGGGAAGAACGTATTCATGTTTTGGCTTTTAAAATAGTCACCGGTTTTAAACGTCACTTTATACACCCCCGGCTCCATATTCTCCGCCTGCGGATAGAGCGACTTAATCCGCCCATCGGCATCCGTTTTACCGGTGGCGATATGCTGCCAGCTCTCCCCCTGCTGTTTATCCAGCTCAATCTGCACCCCCGGTGAAGGGAGCCCGGTTTGCTGATTAAGAATGTGTACGCTGAGCGTCCCCTCTGGCGCCGCCAGCGCGCTGAAGCTGAGCAGAGAAATTACGGAGGCGATAACTAATTTCATAATCGTGACCTTATTGGGCAAGTGAAAGTGCCCTAACTATAGTCAGCACGGCGGGGAAAAAAATTAAACTTTTTGTTATCAGTTTGAGTTGATGGGTACTGTCTCCACACACAACACGCTGAACCGGTTTCCTCGTAAGAAGAGGAAGTGTCTTATGAGTAGGTAGCCCCGTGCTCTTAGTAACAGGATACGGTGACACTAAGTCTATCAGGCAGGGGAAATAGATTTGCTGGGTTCAAATATCACAAGGTAAAAAGATAAACGCCGTGGCCTCTGCCGCCTCTACCAGAACAGTGCTTACTGCAAATGGGCTGCAGTATTCGAAATAATCATTTAATATTATTTAAACTACTATTCCAGTGTAAGTAATCACCTGGTTCAGATATTGATCGTTATCATTGATTCTCTTGTCGCCACGCCTTAACCATCTCCTTTGTTACCTCTTTCTTGTAGCAAATAGGTGAGTACCCACCAGCTTTGCTCCAGGCACTACGGCCACCGCACGAGCTGCCGTTCCGGGCGGTATTGAAGGGACAGGCACAAGTACCAGGGTAGGATGCGACAGAGTCATCAATAATCCTTTGACTGACCTGATCATCGCTTAAGGAATTCGATTTGGCGATGGAAATATCTGATGCAAAGACGCACACAACAGCGAATACGGAGATGGCGACGAATTTGATGTTCATTCGGATCTTTCCAGGCAGTGGATGAACATCGAGGGTATGCTTTCAAATAGTGTTCAATATTGATCTATAACAACTGTACTTCACGCCAGCTTAAAATGCGATAGTTAACCCAGTCAGACAGAACCTAAAGCTATAATGACTATTAGCCTGTTACCGGCAACATATTTTCACATTCCTGCAGAGCGCTTATTCTGCACTCAGCTATAACCAGCATTAACCATTCTGTTCGATATTACAGAGCAGTAATGCTGTACTCTGACTGGCCATCGTCCGACAGATACTACAAGACATTAGAATCACCGAAATGGTCCGTCGATATGCTCACCTGGCACCTAACCATTTAACTGAGCACGCACGTCAAATTGACTCAATTTTTGCAAATTTTTGCAGAAGATGTCCCAAATATGTCCCACAAGGAAAAATCAGCGACTGGAGGAAGTTGATAAGTGATTGATTATTAAATGGCACGCCCTACAGGATTCGAACCTGTGACCTACGGCTTAGAAGGCCGTTGCTCTATCCAGCTGAGCTAAGGGCGCCCTGAGAAGCGAGTGCTTCGCGGAGTGAAACGCGTGGAATTATACGGTCCACGTCGGTCGAGTCAATCCATTTTGCCAGGAAACTGCGGGGCTTATACGACGCTGGCGAAATATCCTCCACCAACTGTACAAGAAGCATACCGCCGGGCCTAATGCGCGCGTAAATCGACTCAGTGGCCAGGCGCAACGCACCTATAACCATGTAATAATTATGGTCATAACAGGCTAAATTAGCCTCAGACAGGATAAAACAGCAAACGAGGACTGACAGCGAGGCCCGCTTCTGACAAAATATCCTCATCCCCCTTTCGTAAAGATACAGATGGAATCCTCTCTCTGATGGCAGCAAAAATTATTGACGGTAAAACGATTGCGCAGCAGGTACGCTCTGAGGTTGCGGAAAAAGTGAAGGCTCGCGTTGCGGCCGGAAAACGCGCCCCTGGGCTGGCCGTCGTGCTGGTCGGTAGCAACCCGGCCTCGCAGATTTATGTCGGCAGCAAGCGCAAAGCATGTGAAGAAGTGGGCTTCGTCTCCCGCTCTTACGATCTCCCGGAAACCACCAGCGAAGCCGAGCTGCTGGAGCTTATCGACACTCTGAATGCCGATAAGACCATCGACGGTATTCTGGTTCAGCTGCCCCTGCCGGCAGGGATCGATAACGTCAAAGTTCTCGAGCGCATCGCGCCGGATAAAGACGTCGACGGCTTCCATCCTTACAACGTTGGCCGCCTGTGCCAGCGCGCGCCGCGCCTGCGTCCGTGCACTCCGCGCGGTATCGTGACCTTGCTGGAACGCTACAATATCGACACCTACGGCCTCAATGCGGTGGTCATTGGCGCCTCCAATATCGTCGGTCGCCCGATGAGCATGGAGCTGCTGCTGGCCGGCTGCACCACCACCGTCACCCACCGCTTTACAAAAAACCTGCGCCATCATGTCGAAAACGCCGACCTGCTGATCGTCGCGGTGGGCAAACCGGGCTTTATTCCTGGCGAGTGGATTAAAGAAGGGGCGATTGTGGTCGATGTCGGCATCAACCGTCTGGAAAGCGGCAAAGTGGTCGGCGACGTGGTGTATGAAGATGCCGCCGAACGCGCGTCCTACATCACCCCGGTTCCCGGCGGCGTTGGCCCGATGACCGTCGCCACCCTGATCCAGAACACGCTGCAGGCGTGCGAAGAGTATCACGACGTTGAGGAGGCCTGAGATGGCGACATTTTCCTTAGGTAAACACCCGCACGTTGAGCTGTGCGATCTGCTGAAGCTGGAAGGCTGGAGCGAAAGCGGCGCCCAGGCGAAGATCGCCATCGCCGACGGGCTGGTAAAAGTCGACGGCGCGGTGGAAACCCGTAAACGCTGCAAAATCGTCGCTGGTCAGACGGTGAGCTTTGAAGGCCAGAGCGTGACCGTCACGGCCTGACAACGAAAATAAAAACGCCCGCTTTTGCGGGCGTTTTTTTATGGCTTACTTCCGGCGCCAGGTGGTGCCCTGCGGGCCATCTTCCAGCACAATGCCCATCTCGTTGAGACGGTCGCGCGCCGCATCCGCCGCCGCCCAGTCTTTCGCTTTGCGCGCGTCCAGACGCTGCTGGATGAGCGATTCGATCTCCGCCACTTCCGCGTCGTCAACCTGCGCGCCGCTCTGCAGGAACGCCTCCGGCTCCTGCTCCAGCAGACCCAGTACCGCAGCAAGCTTACGCAGGTGGGCCGCCATGGCGTTCGCCGCGGCCGCGTCCTCGGTTTTCAGACGGTTCACTTCACGCGCCATATCGAACAGCACCGAGTAGGCTTCCGGGGTGTTGAAGTCGTCGTCCATCGCCTCGATAAAGCGTGCTTCGAAGGCTTCGCCACCCGCCGCATCGACGGATTTGTCCGTCCCGCGCAGCGCGGTGTACAGACGCTCCAGCGCCGAACGCGCCTGCTTGAGGTTCTCTTCGCTGTAATTCAGCTGGCTGCGATAGTGGCCGGACATCAGGAAGTAGCGAATCGTCTCCGCATCGTAATACTTCAGCACGTCGCGGACGGTAAAGAAATTACCCAGCGATTTCGACATCTTCTCGCGGTCAACCATCACCATGCCGGAGTGCATCCAGTAGTTGACGTATTCGCCGTCGTGGGCGCAGGTGGACTGGGCGATTTCGTTTTCATGGTGCGGGAACATCAGATCCGAACCGCCGCCGTGAATATCGAAATGGTTACCCAGTTGTTTGCAGTTCATCGCCGAACATTCGATGTGCCAGCCCGGACGACCTGCGCCCCATGGAGACGGCCAGCTCGGCTCGCCTTCTTTGGACATTTTCCACAGCACGAAGTCCATCGGGTTACGCTTGACGTCAACCACGTCGACGCGCGCCCCCGCCTGCAGTTGATCGAGATCCTGACGCGACAGCAGACCGTAGTTCGGGTCCGTCGGCACGTCGAACATCACGTCGCCGTTATCTGCCACGTAAGCATGGCCTTTGGCGATCAGCTGCTCGGTGATCTCAATGATCTCCGCAATATGGTGCGTTGCGCGCGGCTCGCTGTCGGGACGCAGAATATTCAGCGCGTCAAAATCTTTGTGCATTTCGGCAATCATGCGATCGACCAGCGCGACAAAGCTTTCGTCGTTTTCATTAGCGCGCTTAATGATTTTGTCGTCGATATCGGTGATATTGCGCACGTACTTCAGCTTATAGCCGAGAAAACGCAGATAGCGCGCCACGACGTCAAAGGAGACGAAGGTACGTCCATGGCCGATATGACAGAGATCGTAAACGGTAATACCACACACGTACATGCCGACTTCCCCGGCATGGATAGGTTTAAATTCCTCTTTCTGGCGCGTCAGTGTATTAAAAATTTTTAACATCGAAGATTCCGTGTAGACGTGTGTGGGTAATGAAGTCTCTATAATACCCATAATTCAGACCGGACGCAGCACACATTGCAAGGTGCATCGACCCCCGCGGTTATGCTATAACACCCCCCTATATCTCACCCGACACCGGGTGCTAGCACCACACTCATCGGAACAGGATGCAAAAATGGTTACTTTCCACACCAATCATGGCGATATCGTAATCAAAACGTTTGACGACAAAGCGCCGGAAACAGTTAAAAACTTCCTGGACTACTGCCGCGAAGGTTTCTACGACAACACCATTTTCCACCGTGTTATCAACGGCTTCATGATTCAGGGCGGCGGTTTTGAACCTGGCATGAAACAAAAAGCGACCAAATCTCCGATTCAGAACGAAGCGAACAACGGTCTGAAAAACACCCGCGGCACGCTGGCGATGGCCCGTACTCAGGCGCCGCACTCTGCCACCGCGCAGTTCTTCATCAACGTGGTTGACAACGACTTCCTGAACTTCTCCGGCGAAAGCCTGCAGGGCTGGGGCTACTGCGTCTTCGCGGAAGTGGTTGAAGGCATGGACGTGGTGGACAAAATCAAAGCGGTTGCCACCGGCCGCAGCGGCATGCACCAGGATGTGCCGAAAGATGATGTGATCATCAAAAGCGTCACCGTCAGCGAGTAATTCGTGGCGACACTTTTTATTGCAGATTTGCACCTGCAAACAGAAGAACCGGCGATCACCGCCGGTTTTCTGCGTTTTTTACAGGGCGAAGCCCGCCAGGCAGACGCTCTGTATATCCTTGGCGATCTGTTTGAGGCATGGATCGGCGATGACGATCCTAACCCGCTGCACCAACAAATTGCCTCGGCAATCAAAGCCGTCGTCGACGCCGGCGTGCCGTGCTACTTCATCCATGGCAACCGCGATTTTCTCGTCGGCCAGCGCTTTGCCCGCCAGAGCGGGATGATCCTGCTCGCCGAAGAAGAGCGACTGGACCTCTATGGCCGTGAAGTCTTGATCATGCATGGCGACACGCTGTGCACCGATGACCAAGGCTATCTGGCGTTTCGCGCCAAAGTCCACACCCCGTGGATCCAGCGTTTGTTCCTGGCCCTGCCGCTGTTTATTCGCCGTCGCATCGCCGCCCGCATGCGCGCCGACAGCAAAGCCGCCAACAGCAGTAAATCAATGGAAATTATGGATGTAAATCCACAGGCGGTAGTTGACGCGATGGAGCGGCATCACGTGCAGTGGCTGATCCACGGCCATACCCATCGCCCGGCGGTCCATGAACTGCAGGCCAACGGCCAACCCGCATGGCGTGTGGTACTTGGCGCCTGGCACAGCGAAGGTTCGATGGTCAAGGTGACGCCGGACGACGTCGAACTAATCCACTTTCCGTTCTGATTCCTGCGCGAGCACAATTCCGAAAGCGCCTTTTGCCCGGGCGAAGGTGCGCGCTTCCCCCCGCCCTGCATGCTAGTCTTCCACAACGTCACTCTCAAGGAACGAGCATGAGCAGGAAAAAGTGGAGTCAGCCGCTGACGTGGGGAATGATCATCGCGATCCTCAATCCGTTAGGGGTAAGTTATATCGCCTTAATCGGCGTCGTTATCGGCAACACGCTGACGTTTGTCTGGTGTGCGATGCTGGCGTGGGCTATTTATTTCTATGCCATTTATTTGCTCTGTACTCGCCCTCACGAGAGCCGACTGGTAACCTGGATTCCAAGAACGGACAGGAAGTGATGGAATTGCTGA
>ERZ773204.2968-NODE-2968-length-11081-cov-8.530111_pt1 | contig 11081 bp, 10 predicted proteins | sample MGYA00581007_ERZ773204 | MGnify/ENA primary metagenome ERZ773204 (study PRJEB29015, sample SAMEA2737757) | human gut metagenome | biome: human gut; feature: human-associated habitat; material: faeces | place: China | collected 2012 ... | reverse complement strand
ATTTTATGGCAAAGAAACCTGTTCTTCTGTGCATCATGGATGGCTTCGGCTGGGTGCCGAACGAGACCTTTGGCAACGCCGTGGTGGCTGCCAAGACCCCCCATCTGGATGCTCTGATGGCAAAGTACCCCATGACTACCATTGATGCTTCCGGCATGGCTGTCGGTCTGCCCGATGGCCAGATGGGTAACTCCGAGGTCGGCCACACCAACATGGGCGCGGGCCGTATCGTGTACCAGCAGCTGACCCTCATCACCAAGTCCATCCATGACGGTGAGATGCTCAAGAACCCTGTGCTGGTCAAGAACATGAAGGCTGCTATCGAGGCCGGTAAGGCCATCCACCTGATGGGTCTGGTGGGCACCGGCGGCGTGCACAGCCATGCCGACCACTGGTTCGGCGTGCTGGAGATGGCAAAGCATCTGGGTGCAAAGGAAGTTTACCTGCACTGCATCACCGATGGTCGCGACACCGACCCCCACTCCGGCAAGGGCTTCCTTGCTGACCTGCAGGCCAAGCTGGATGAGCTGGGCGTGGGCAAGATCGCCAGCGTTTCCGGCCGTTACTACGCCATGGACCGTGATAACAACTGGGATCGCGAGGAGAAGGCCTACGCTGCCTTTGTCTACGGCGAGGGTGAGCACGCTGCCAACGCTGCCGAGGCCATCGAGGCTTCCTACGCTGCAGACAAGACCGATGAGTTCGTGCTGCCCTGTGTCACCTGCGAGGGTGGCCGCGTGCAGGACGGCGACACCGTTATCTTTATGAACTTCCGCCCTGACCGTGCCCGCCAGATGACCCGCATCTTCTGCGACGATGCCTTTACTGGCTTCGAGCGCCGCGGCGGCCGCAAGCAGGTGAACTACGTCTGTATGGCCGAGTACGATGCCACCATGCCCAACTGCGAGGTGGCCTATCCCCCGGTGGAGCTGAAGAACGTTCTGGGCGAGTACCTGTCTGCCCACGGCAAGACCCAGCTGCGCATTGCCGAGACCGAGAAGTACGCGCACGTCACCTTCTTCTTCAACGGCGGCGTGGAGGCTCCCTACGAGGGCGAGGATCGCTGCGTCATCCCCAGCCCCAAGGTTGCCACCTACGACCTGAAGCCCGAGATGAGCGCCCCTGAGGTCGCTGCCGAGTGCGTCAAGCGCATCGAGAGCGGCAAGTACGATGTGGTCATCCTGAACTTTGCAAACTGCGATATGGTCGGCCACACCGGCGTGTTCGAGGCTGCTGTCAAGGCCGTTGAGGCTGTGGACACCTGCGTGGATCAGGTGGTCACCGCTGTGCTGAACGCTGGCGGCTGCGCCTTCATCACCGCCGACCACGGCAACGCCGAGAAGATGATGAACCCGGACGGCACCCCCTTCACCGCCCACACCACCAACGTTGTGCCCTTTGTGGCAGTTGGCTGCGGTGACGTGAAGCTACGCGAGGGCGGCTGCTTGGCCGACATCGCACCTACCATGCTGCCCTATATCGGCCTGCCCGTTCCCGCCGAGATGACCGGCAAGAGCATCATCGTGGAGTGATGCCAGACGGGATAACCGGATAAATAAAACAAAAGGCTGCTGCACATTCCGTGCGGTAGCCTTTTTGCATAAGAAAAATTTCCGTGAAAAGGGAATAGCGGAGCGTCCGCAGACGCTCCGCTATTCCGAAATTAAAAATAGATTTTCCGCTGATGATGGCCAAAGCGCACGCGGAGGCCATTTTAAATAGTTCGCCTGCAAAACGGCAAAGCTTACTTTTTCAGGTGGCTGTCCCAGCCGCTGGAGGTGGTGGCCTGCTTGTCAGGTGTGCACCACATGGCCTCTACGCCGTCCAGCGATTCCACCAGCTTCTGTCCTTCTTCCAGCGGCATACAGAACAGAGCAGTGGTCAGGCAGTCTGCCATGCCGGAGTCCGGGCACAGCACGGTGACGCCGTTATAGTAGGCGGCCGGCCACAGGGTGTCCGGGTCGATGATGTGGTGGTAGCGCTTGCCGTCCACCACAAAGTAGCGCTGGTAGTCGCCGCTGGTCACCAGTGCAAGGTCGCTCATGTTGATGGGCGAGCCGAAAATGGAGTTGGTGTTGGTGTACACCTCCGAGGCGTTCCACGGGTTCTCCACACCGCCGGTCCACTGGCTGCCGTCCGGCTTTGTGCCAATGGCGCGCAGGTTGCCGCCCACGCTCACCAGTGCGCTGGTCAGGCCCCGGGCTTCGGCGGCGCGGCAGACCATCTCCACGGCGTAGCCCTTGCCCACGCTGCCCACGTCCAGCGACATCTCCGGGTCGGACAGGTAGACCGTTTTGGCATCCTCGTCAATGACAAGGTCGTTGATATCGCAGTGCTGGGCAACGGCCTCCAGTTCCTCCTGTGTGGGCAGGGTGTTGTCTGCCTCGGAGGCGTTCTGCTCAGCAGCCTCGCGGTAGTCGTGCCAGATGCCCAGTACGCTGCCCATGGCAATGTTGATCTTGCCGCCGGTCAGGTCGTACATCTGCCGCGCCAGCTCCAGCATGGAGAGGATGCGGTCGTCCACCTGTACCGGGGCTTTCCCGGCGTTTTCGTTGATGGTCTTGACGTTCACAACGCCATCGTAGTCGTTGTAGATATCGTAGAGCTGGTTGTAGACGATCAGATCCTGATGCAGCGCCTGCATTTGGGTGTTGAACTCTTCCTCGCTCTCGCAGTAGGCGATGACCTGCGTCACTGTGTCGAACACATCATAAAAGATGGTGGTGTACCGGGTCAGCTCCTTTTTGGGCTTGCAGCCGACCAGCAGGCTAAGGCTCAGTACCGCCGCCAGCAGTGCAGCGGTCATGCGGGTGATGCGGCTCTTCATACGGTCTGGCTCTCCTTTGCAGCGGTAAAGGCGGTGTGCTCCTCCTGCAAATGTGCCAGCAGGTCTGCAAACATCCAGTTGCGGTTTGCGGGAGTGACCACCGCCTTGAGCGGGATGGTCACCTGCGCCTGCCGCATCAGGTCCAGCAGGGTGTCCACGTCCTTATCGCGGAAGTTTGCCAGCACCAGCGCCGGGGGATAGGCACCCGGTTCCAGTACCAGTGTTCTGGGGGCTTTTACCTCCACCTCGCCCAGCAGCTGGGCAACGGTCTTGCCGGCATCGGCGGGGGAAACGAGCAGCAGCTTCATGCCAAAGGCGGGTGCCATGCCCTCCAGCTTACCCCGGTCGGCGGGGGAAAGGTTCCAGCCCAGCGCCAGCGGCACCCCGGCGTTCTGGTTGCGTGCAATGTGTGCTTTCATCTTTAAAACCTCTTTCGGCAGTGTTTTTTCAAAATACACTATAGTATACCATAAAACCCGTGAAAAGAAAATGAAAACCCGCCGGTGCACAGAAATCGGGGGTATTTAAGGTAAAATGCTGCTTGCCTACGCCCTCATCCGTCTGCTTGCTTCGCGCGCAGCCACCTTCCCCCGGTCGGGGGAAGGCTTCCGGCTTGGCGAACTTTCCAGCAAAAAAAGGACTGCTGAACCCGGTCGGCACAGCAGTCCCTGCGTATAACAATATTCTTTCGGGCGGGCTCAGTTCATTTTTTTGCCGAAGAACTCCACCTCTTTGCCGATGAACTGCATCAGCTCGTCGAACTGATCCGGGGTCAGGCTCTGTGCGCCATCGCACTTGGCCTTGGCGGGGTTGTTGTGCACCTCGATCATCAGACCATCGGCACCGGCAGCGACCGCGGCTTTCGCCAGCTCCGGCACCATCCATGCGTGGCCGCAGGCGTGGCTGGGGTCTACCACCACCGGCAGATGGGTCATCTTGTGTAGCATGACCACACCGGCAAGGTCCAGCGTGTTGCGCATACTGGTCTCAAAGGTGCGGATGCCGCGCTCGCACAGGATGACGTTCTCGTTGCCCTCGGCCATGATGTACTCGGCGCTCATCACGAACTCTTCCAGCGTGTTGGCAAGGCCGCGCTTGAGCAGTACCGGCTTTTTCTGGCGGCCAACGGCCTTAAGCAGCTCAAAGTTCTGCATATTGCGGGCACCTACCTGAATCAGGTCTACGTTTTCAAACAGGGGCAGGTGCTCGGTGTTCATGATCTCGGTCACAATGGGCGAACCGGTGGCACGGCGCGCCAGCTTGAGCAGGTCCAGACCTTCGCTGCGCATACCCTGAAAGGAGTAGGGAGAGGTGCGGGGCTTGAATGCACCGCCGCGCAGCAGGGAAGCACCCGCCGCCTTTACCCGCTGGGCGCAGTAGGTGATCTGCTCCTCGCTCTCAATGCTGCACGGCCCTGCGATGACTGCAAAGTTGCCGCCGCCGATCTTGACGCCCTCCACGTCGATAACGCTGTCGTCCGGGTGGAACTTGCGGTTGGCCTTTTTGTAAGGCTCGGACACGCGGCGGCAGGTCTCCACCACCGGGTTTGCCAGAACCCAGCTTTCCGCAATGGCCTTGGTATCGCCGATCAGACCCAGAATATGGGTGTCGCTGCCCTTGGAATCGTTGATCTGCAGGCCCATATCCTCCAGCTCGTGGCAGAACTCGCGCACCTGTACGTCGGGTGCATCCTGTTTGAGTACGATGATCATAGTGTTTTGTCTCCTTTGCCTTTTTCTATCCTGTGAAACGGCGAGGGAGACCGGCTCCTTTGCCGCAGCTTGCAGTGTCAAACTTCAGTACTCTGAAGTGCGTGACGCTATGATATCACTTCATGAAACTGAAGTCAAGAGAAATTTTGAATTTTTTCCAAAAAAGTGGTAGAATAAAAAAAGAAAAGAACCCGCGCAGTCATTGTTGTGCAATGACTGCGCACCCAAAGGTCGAGCTTTTTACTGCTTTCCATGGGGTATTACTTCCCGGGGAAAGAGAATCTGCCGGTTACCGCGCATAAGCTCGCCCTTTCGGGGGAGCTGGACGCGAAGCGGCCTGAGAGGGTTCAATAGAATCAAAGAGGGAATAACAATGGGAAAAGAAGCTAAAACCAACGCAATGCGCATTCTGGAACGGGAAAAGGTGGCCTATACCGCCCACGAGTACCCCCACGAGGAGGGGGTGGCGGTGGACGGCGTGACCGTAGCCGCCAGCATAGGTGAGGACCCCGCCTGCGTTTACAAGACGCTGGTAACGCAGGGCAGCAGCAAAAACTACTTTGTGTTCGTCATTCCGGTGGCGGCAGAGCTGGACTTAAAGGCCGCTGCCCGCAGCGTGGGCGAAAAGAGCGTGGCAATGATCCATGTGGCGGATATCAATAAGGTGACCGGCTATGTGCGGGGCGGCTGCAGCCCGGTGGGCATGAAAAAGCAGTACCGCACCGTCTTTGACGAAAGCGTGCTGACCCAGCAGAAGGTCTACGTTTCCGGCGGGCGCATCGGCACACAGGTGTGCTGCGCCCCGGCGGATCTGATCCGCGCTGCACGCGCCGCCACCGCAAAGATCATTTTTTAAAAATCCGGCGCGATATCTGGGATACATCAACACAGCCTTTACATAAAATATACCTGCCGCATAAGTCATACTTAAAAAGAAAAAGGATGGCGAAACTGCACAAAACTTTCAAAAGTTTTTTGACGGCATGGGAACACAAGGGAGAATTTGCCCAAACGCTCTTTGCAAAGCGGTTTTTTTGCCGTAAACTGTATCTAGTACAGGGACGATGCCCCAAAAAACGGGCTTGCATCGCCGCCTGAAAAAACGCTTGCACAGGAAACTGCGGAGGGAAACTTCAATGATGCTGCTGGTGCCGGGTCGCATGGAATGGGGTCACATTCACTGCAATCAGGGGCATGGTGCAACCTTGTGCAAAATGCGCGGACAGAAAAACAGGAAATAAAGGCCGTGGTACAGGTGTACCGCAGCCTTTTTTGTTTGTCGGTCTTGTTGGACAGTTGAGAAAGAGAGGCTTTGGAAAATGGTTCGTAAAGTGGCAGTGATCATGGGTTCGGACAGCGATTGGCCGGTGGTCAAGGGTGCCTGCGCCCAGCTGAAGGCGCTGGACATCCCCTTTGAAGCACACATCCTTTCGGCACACCGTACTCCCGCCGAGGCAGCAGCCTTTGCGAAAAGCGCAAAGGCCAACGGCTTTGGCGTCATCCTGTGCGCAGCAGGCATGGCAGCACATCTGGCAGGTGCTTTTGCCGCCAACACCACCTTGCCGGTCATCGGCATCCCCATGAAGGGCGGCGCGATGGATGGCTTGGACGCGCTGCTGGCTACCGTGCAGATGCCCAGCGGCATCCCGGTGGCAACCGTGGCACTGAACGGTGCCAAGAACGCCGCATGGCTGGCTGCTGAAATTCTGGCCCTGAGCGATGACGCACTGGCTGAAAAGCTGGAGGCTGAGCGCGTAGCCATGGCACAGCAGATCGCAGCCAAGGAAGAAAAGCTGCAGAACGAACTGAATGAGCTGTAAAGGAGAACCAATGTCTGATTTTGCATATCCGCTGCATGAGGAGTGCGGCGTTTTCGGCATCTACGACCGTGCCGGTACCGAGGATGTGGCCGCAGCGGCTTATTCGGCCCTGTATGCGCTGCAGCACCGCGGGCAGGAGAGCTGCGGCATCGCCGTCAACGATGACGGCGTGATCACCGGTCACCGGGATCTGGGCCTTGTGAACGAGGTGTTCACCCCGGAGGTGCTGGCAAGCCTGTCCGCTACCACGGCACACATGGCCACCGGTCATGTGCGCTACGCCACCGCCGGCACCCGCGTCCGCGCCAACGCCCAGCCCATGATCGTCCGGCATGGCCGCGGCACCATGGCACTGTGCCACAACGGCAACCTGACCAACGCTGTGGAACTGCGCCGCCAGCTGGAAAACGAGGGCGCCATCTTCCACGGCTCCTCGGATACCGAGGTCATCTGCTACCTTATCACTCGCAACCGTCTGCGCATGGGCAGTATCGAGACTGCCATCAGCAAGACCATGGACGTGCTGGAGGGCGCATACAGCCTTGTGATCATGTCTGCCACCAAGCTTATCGCGGTGCGCGACCCCCGGGGCTACCGTCCCCTGTGCATCGGCACCCTGCCCGGCGGCGGCTACGTCTTTGCCAGCGAAAGCTGCGCACTGGATGCCGTCGGCGCCGCCCTGCTGCGGGACGTGGAGCCCGGCGAGATCGTGGTAGTAGATACCAAGACCGGCGAACTGCGCAGCATCAAGGATCACTGCGGCCGCCCGGACACCCAGATGTGCGTGTTCGAGTTCATCTACTTCGCCCGCCCGGACAGCGTCATCGAGGGCAGCTCAGTGCACGAGGCCCGCAAGCAGGCAGGCCGCTTCCTTGCACAGGAGCACCCGGTGGAGGCCGATGTGGTCATCGGCGTGCCGGATTCCGGTCTGGATGCAGCGCTGGGCTACTCGCAGGAGAGCGGCATCCCCTACGGCATCGGCTTCATTAAGAATAAGTACATCGGCCGCACCTTCATTCAGGGCAGCCAGAAGCAGCGTGAGAACAGCGTGCGCATCAAGCTGAACGTGGTGTCCAGCACCGTCAAGGGCAAGCGCGTGGTGCTGGTGGATGACTCCATCGTGCGCGGCACCACCTCTGCCCGCATCATCAAGCTGCTGCGGGATGCCGGTGCTGCCGAGGTGCACTTTATGGTCTCTGCGCCTCCCTTCAAGTATCCGTGCTACTTCGGCACCGATATCCCGGACCAGAAGCTGCTGGTGGCCACCGGCCGCACGCTGGAGCAGATCAACGAGGTCATCGGCGCCGATACGCTGGGCTACCTTTCCAACGAGCACGTTGTCCAGCTTGCCAAAAACGCAAAATGCGGTTTCTGCACCGCCTGCTTTACCGGCGAGTATGCCGTAGAGCCGGAAAGTGTGCTTTCTACCGATATTCACGACCGTCACCTGAACGACCGTCCCAAGGACGCCAAAAAGTTAGGAGAGTAAGAACATGGAAAAGAGCTATTCTGAAAGCTACGCCGCAGCAGGCGTGGACATTACCGCCGGTTACCGCTCTGTGGAGCTGATGAAGCAGTATGTCGCCCGTACCATGAACGAGCACTGCATCGGCGGCTTGGGCGGCTTTGGCGGCCTGTTTGAGCTGGACTGCACCGGTTACAAGCACCCGGTGCTGATCTCCGGCACCGATGGTGTGGGCACCAAGCTGAAGGTGGCCATGATCATGGATAAGCACGACACCATTGGTATCGACTGCGTGGCCATGTGCGTCAACGATGTCATCTGCGCCGGTGCAAAGCCGCTGGTGTTCCTGGACTACATCGCCTGCGGCCGCAACGTGCCGGAAAAGATCGCCAACATCGTCAAGGGCGTGGCCGAGGGCTGCGTGCAGGCCGACTGTGCTCTGGTGGGCGGCGAGACTGCTGAGCACCCGGGCATGATGCCGGAGGACGAGTACGATCTGGCCGGTTTTACCGTGGGCGTTGTGGACAAGGAAAAAATCCTGAGTAACGAGACCATGGCAGCTGGTGATGTGATCCTTGCCCTGCCCTCCACCGGTGTGCACTCCAACGGCTTCTCGCTGGTGCGCAAGGTGTTCAACATCGACGCCGACCCCGATGTGCTGTTCTCCACCCCCGCCGAGCTGGGCGGCAAGACCCTTGGCGAGGCGCTGCTGGCTCCCACCAAGATCTACGTCAAGCCCGTGCTGAAAGTGCTGGAAGAGGTGCAGGTCAAGGGCATCTCCCACATCACCGGCGGCGGCTTCTATGAAAATATCCCCCGCAGCCTGAAAAAGGGCTGCTGCGCCCGCATCAACAAGGCAGATGTGCGCACCCCCGCCCTGTTCCACCTGATGCAGAAGGTGGGCGGCATCTCCGAGCATGATATGTTCAACACCTTCAACATGGGCGTGGGCATGGTGCTCACCGTGCCCGCCGAGCAGGCCGATAAGGCACTGGAGATCCTGCACGCCAACGGCGAGCCGGAGGCCTACCGTCTGGGCGTCATCGCAGAAGGTGAGGGCGTGGAGCTGTGCTGAACATTGCCGTGTTAGTGTCCGGCGGCGGCACCAATCTGCAGGCGCTGCTGGACAGCGAGGCCCGGGGCGAGAACCCCAATGGTAAAATTACGCTGGTAGTGGCCTCCAAGCCCGGCGTCTTTGCGCTGGAACGCGCCGCAAAGGCGGGTGTGGAAGGCTGCGTGGTGCGCCGCAAGGACTACGCCACCAGCGAGGAATTTGACGCTGCGCTGCTGGAAACGCTGCGGGCGCACAAGATCGATCTGGTGGTGCTGGCGGGCTTTTTGTCCGTGCTGGGCCCCAGCGTCATCGCGGCCTATCCGCGCCGCATCCTGAACGTGCACCCTGCGCTGATCCCTTCCTTCTGCGGGCCGGGAATGTACGGCCTGCGTCCCCATGAGGCTGCACTGGCCCGGGGTTGCAAGGTGACCGGCGCTACTGTCCACTTTGTCAACGAGGAGTGCGACGGCGGGCCCATCCTGCTGCAGAAGGCCGTGGACATCCTGCCCGGCGACACCCCGGAGGTGCTGCAGAAACGGGTCATGGAGCAGGCCGAGTGGAAGTTGCTGCCCAAGGCGGTCGCCATGGTGTGCAGCGGAGATATCGAGTGAGGAGAACAACAATGGAAAAGATCGACCTGAACGAATATCTGGCCTCCAACGAATACCCCGGCCGCGGCATTGCGGTGGCAAAGGCCCCGGACGGACGACAGATGTTCATCGGCTACTTTATCATGGGCCGCAGCGAGAACAGCCGCAACCGCGTGTTCGACCCCGTGCCGGAGCGCGGCGGCATCTGCACCATGGCAGCCGACCCCGCCAAGCTGGAGGACCCCAGCCTGATCATCTATAACCCGGTGCTGACGCTGGGCCGTACCCACATCGTGACCAACGGCGACCAGACCGATACCATCTATGACCTGATGAGCCAGGGCAAGAGCTTTGCGGATGCACTGCGCACCCGCACCTTTGAGCCGGACGGCCCCAACTACACCCCCCGCATCTCTGCGGTGGTGTATGCGGACGGCAGCTACCAGATGAGCATCCTCAAGTCTGCCGACGGCAACGGCGACAGCGTGCAGCGCTATTTCTTTGATTACCCCCAGCCCGTTGCAGGCGAAGGCCAGCTGATTACCACCTACCAGAAAAACAGCTATGGCGACGAAGACGACAGTTACCTGCAGGTGGAAACGCTGTTCAGCCTGATGTTTGTGACCCGCTACCTGCGCACGGCGGTGACCAGCAAGTTTGGCCGCATGAAGCTTGCTGCGGACGGGACCCGATTTGCACCTGGGGCGGCGATCGTCACGCCAAACATCATCAAGGCCGATCAGATTGCCGAGTACCAGACTCTTGTATGGAACGGTTATGCACAGGATGCGGAGGCATTCGCAAAAAACATCATCGTCGAGCAGAACGCCAAAAATCCGAACCGCGTCGATGTGCTGTGGCCGGGAACCCTCATGAACCAGTTGCGCATTTTCGCGCTGCTCAATCAGTTCCGCACGCGGGCTGAATCAACAGGAGCTTAAACGATGGCAGGTGATACTACTAACCGCCTGGCGGGAACCGCCTATGTCACTGTTAACGGTGTGACGGTAATGGTGGAGGGCTCGTTTAAATACCAGGCTGCCACCGTAAACCGTACAACCCTGACAGGGATGGATGGTGTGCACGGATATAAGGAAAAACCTGTGGCGCCATACATTTCTGCCCGACTGCGTGACAGTGGCGGAACGAATGTGCAGGGCTTTAACCAGCAGACGAACGTCAACGTGATCGCCGAGCTGGCTAACGGGAAAACTATCATTGGCCGTTCACTCTGGACGGTCAACGTCCAGGAAGTGGAAAGCGAAGATGCAGTATTTGATGTTCGCTGGGAAGGCCGCGACGTAACGGAGAACTAAGATGGCAGAACTTGAACGCACCAAAGTCATTCCTCTCATCAAGCCTCTTGTCGATGAGGCGCAAAAAACGCGCTATGAGCAACTGGAGCTGAAGGCACCGACGCTCAGCCAGGCAGAGCAGTTCTACGAAAAGCAGACATCGTCCACTTCTCTGGCGGCAATGCGTCTGCTGATCTCGCTGGTCACGGATACGCGGGAAAGTGTGCTGCAGCCGATGGATTTTATCGACTTCAGAAAATGCGAGGAGTTTTTGCTCGGTTTTTTGACCTGGAAGCCCTGACAACCTGGCAGGAAATG
>ERZ773204.2967-NODE-2967-length-11085-cov-4.981686_pt1 | contig 11085 bp, 9 predicted proteins | sample MGYA00581007_ERZ773204 | MGnify/ENA primary metagenome ERZ773204 (study PRJEB29015, sample SAMEA2737757) | human gut metagenome | biome: human gut; feature: human-associated habitat; material: faeces | place: China | collected 2012 ... | reverse complement strand
TGTATGCGCGGAAATCACGGGCGAAGCCATTCCCAAACGGCGGCGGCCAGATTTAGAAATCTGCGCCACGGGTTTTAATTGCGGTCCTCGCGTTTTAGCCGCGCGACTGAAGGAAGTCGCGGCAGACCGGAAGGTCAGGGGGAGTCGCAAGAGGGGGTATAGGAAACCTGTAAGGTGTCCTGTACCCCCTTTTGCCCCGCCGCCGGGCGGCGGCAGGTCCTCTCCCTCGGAGGGAGAATAAATCACATCGCGTGATCAAGCGTCACTACCGGGTTAAACCGGGCGTCGATGGCTTTGAGGCTGTCGTAGATTTTCATCAGCAGCCGACGTTTGCCCTCGTCGTCGTAGCTGAACGGCACGACAACGTCGAAAATCAGGTTGATCTGCCGCTCGCCGTCCACGACGCGGAAATCGTGCATGGAAAGCTGCTCGTCGATGCCGCGCAGCACGCCGTCCACCTGCTCGCGCAGGGCGTTTATATGCTCGTTGTTTACGTCGATGGGGTCCATGTGAATGACCAGATACACGCCGGTCTGCTGCCAGACGCGCTTCTCCGCCTCGTCGATTTCCTCATGCACCGCGACAAAGTTGCTGTCGCTCGGCACCTCAGCATGCAGCGAGGCGATCGCGCGGCCCGCGCCGTAGTTGTGAATGATAAGGTCGTGTACGCCGACGATATGCTCGGAATCCATCACGATGTGCTCGATATTTTTCGCCATGACCGGGTCGGCGGCCTCGCCGAGCAGCGGCGCGACCGTATCGCGGGCAATGCCGATGCCCGACCAGACGATGAACGCCGCCACGAGAATGCCCACGTAGCCGTCAACCGGGAGCGTGGTGAAGCGGCCTGCCACCATGCCGAGCACGACGACAGAGGTCGTGATAACGTCATTGCGGCTGTCCTGCCCCGCGGCGATCAGCACGGGCGAGTCGATGAGACGGCCGAGCTTGACGTTGAACGCGCCCATCCACAGCTTTACGAGCATGGAGACCGCGAGAATACCGGTCAGCAGCGCGGAAAACGTGACAGCCGCCGGATGGAGAATGCGGTCGAGCGAGGTCTTGAAGAACTCAAAGCCGACCAGCACGATGATGAACGACACGATAAGACCCGCGATGTACTCGGTGCGGCCGTAGCCGAAAGGATGCTTGGCGTCCGGCTCGCGGTTCGCGACCTTGAAGCCAACGATGGAAATCATGCAGGAAAGGCCGTCGGACAGGTTGTTGAACGCATCGGCGGCAATGGAAATCGCGCCCGTTACCAGACCGATGGTCAGCTTGAGCGCGAACAGAAACAGGTTGCACGCGAGTCCGACCGCGCCCGAAAGAATGCCGTAGCGTTCGCGCACGGCCGCCGAGCGGGTGTCCTCCGCGTCCTTGATAAAAAGGCGGATGAGAGCCTTTGTCATAATAATCCCCTCACAGACAAGATATGGTGTATCCCGACTACGATCGCAGCCTGAAGCACCATAACGGCCGGAATGCCGAGCATGAAAACGCGGTGCAGGGTCTTGTGGCGGATGAGCAGCATGACGGTCAGCACACCCGGTCCGCCGCCCACAAGCGCCCAGAAAAACAGCGTGCGTTCGGGCACGCGCTTCCAGCCGCGCGAAGAGGCGAGCTTGTCATAGACGCAGAGGACCGCGCCGATGAGATTGACTGCGATAAAGTAATATAATACGTTCTGCATGAAAACAGAACCTCCGTTTCCGGGATTTCTCCCAATTTTAGCACAACCGTCCGCGCATGGAAAGACAGAACGGCAAAAAGTAGCCTGCGCTAACGAAAAAGTAGCGAAAGCTAACGGAATTAGCGGTTTCTAACGCGAAAAAGCGCCGTTTGCCCTGCCGCAGAACGACGCTTTCGGAATCCTTATTGTTTCTTCGGAGCCTGTCTTTTCTTCGGGCTGCCGTTGTCGAACGGCTCGGTGAAGGGATGATGCAGCAGCCAGCCGATGTCGAACTGCGCGGCGTACTGTCCGGCGAGCGAGGCGGCGCGGATGCGTGCGAGGGCGAACAGCTCGGGAACCGAGTCGCGCCGCTCCTCCCCCGGCGTCCACGGATTGTGCCACGGACGGTGCGAGAGATTGAGCGCGTCCCACGTGGGCGGCTCGACCTTCATGTGCCCTGTGAGCAGAGCGCCGCGCCCCGCGAGCGTTTCGAGCGTGCGTGCGCCGCGGTAGACCGCGCGGCTGTCGCTGTACAGGAAGCACTCCCACGCGAGCATCTCGTCGAACGAGCGCCGCAGCTCGCGCACGGGAATGTCCTCGCCGTAGACGTCGAGCAGAACGGCGTGCAGCACGACCGACAGCACCGCCTTTTCCTCGGGCGCGAGAGTGTAGTGCCGCTCAGGCTCAAATTCGGTCACAGGGCGGTGATACGCGCGTTCGTAAACCAGACAGTCGATGTCGCTTTCGATGCTGCTGTGGACGGCGGAGGGGTTCAGACGGGCGTTCTCCGCGCAGAATTCCTCCTCGCGGCAGTAGACGTAGGGGTGAATGGTGCTGTCGAGGGCGTAGTGGCAGAGAAAGCCGTAGAAATACGCCGCCGCCATCTCCCCCGCCTCGTCCGACAGCAGATGCACCGTCCGCGCGAGCGCGGCGAACAGCCGGCCGGTATGCTGGCTGTGCATTCGATTGCCGAGGGAATGAAGCGGACTGCCGAGATAGATTTTCCGGTAGAACAGCGGGTCGGGGCCTTGACAGCCCCAGTAATAGCACGCGGGCCATTTGTCCACCGGCCGCTGCGCCGAGGCAGGCAGGACCGAGCGGGTCCCGGAACCGAAAAGATGATGAGATACCAGATCTGCCATGAAAACACACCTTTCTTGAGAAATCGCCGCGAAACGCAGATGGATAAAGTTCTCGTTCAGCGGCGGGGTGAGGGCGCCCTGCCCTACGTGTTATATTTATTATTATAACGTATTCGGGGCGAAAAGAAAAGACTGCCGCAGAGGGTGACGGTTTCCTCTGCGGCAGTGTCGGATTATATGGATTCGCGGATGATGTCCACGATTTCGGTGGTTTCGAGCGGGCGCGGGTCGGCGCGGAACAGACCGCCCATGGTGACGATGGCGTTCTCCGCGATTTTATCGCAGTCCGCGGCCTTGACGCCGTAATCCGCCAGACGAAGTGTATCGACGCCGCACGCCTTCTGCATCTCGGCGAGCGCGGTGATGAAGTCCTCGGGACGGGTCGCGTCCTTGTGGCCCATCGCGCGGGCGATTGCCGCCATGCGTGCGCCGGACGACTCCGCAAAGCGCTTCCAGTAGGCGTTCGAAATCATGATAAGGCCCGCGCCGTGCGGCAGGTCGGGGTGGAACGCGCTCAGCGCGTGCTCGATGGCGTGCTCGCCCGTGCAGCTCGACAGAGTTTCCACGAAGCCAGCGAGCGTGTTCGCGAGAGCGACATCCGCGCGTGCCTCGGCGTTCGAGCCGTCGCGGATAGCCGCCGCCAGAGAACGGCCGATCAGCTCGATCGCCTGAAGCGCGAACATATCGCTCATCGGGGTCGCGGTCGAGGCGAGATAGCCCTCTGCGGCATGGAAAAAGGCGTCAAAGCCCTGATATGCGGTCAGATGCGGCGGGACCGACATCATGAAGTCCGGGTCAACGACAGAAATCGTCGGGAAGCACTTTTCGCCGCCGCCGCCGATTTTCTCCTCGCCGTTGGTGATGACTGTGAACGGGTCGGCCTCGGTGCCCGTGCCCGCCGTGGTCGGAATGGCGACGATCGGCAGACCGGCCTTCGCCATGCGCTTGCCGCCGCCCGTGCCGCCGTGGATGTAGTCCCACCAGTCACCGTCGTTGGTCGCCATGATGGCGACTGCCTTCGCGGTGTCGATGGACGAGCCGCCGCCCAGACCGACAACGAACGCGATGCCTTCGCTGCGGCAGAGCGCCGCGCACTCGCGCACGCCCTCGATGGTCGGGTTCGGCTTTACCTTGTCGTAAACGAGCGTTTCATGACCGGCGTCCTTGAGGATGCCTGCGACCTTGGCGACGTAGCCGAGCTTTGTGGTCGAGGTGCCGCCCGTGATGATGAGGCCGCGTCCCTCAGGCAGACGGGCCCGCGAGAGCTTGTTCACCGCGCCGCTGCCGAAGTACAGACGGGTCGGCATATAAAAACTGAAAACACCCATTGAGTAGATTCCTCCTTCAAAAAAAGGGAGCCGGGCGGCTCCCTGACGATGCGTATGGAACTGGTTCTGCGGCAGGCGTATACAACGCGCCTACAATAACATTATAGCAAACCGCGGGCGCGAAAAAAAGAGGCAGATACGACGAATTCACAGAAAAATTATTGTGCAATATGCAGCGAAAAAGTACGCAAAAAACGCTTGACGTTGTGCAGAATTGATGATATGATTAGGGCACAGAAAAGGAAAGGGCAAACACCCGAAACCGAAAGTCTTATCTCTCCGGCGAGGGCGAAACCCACAGAAAATTCCTTATCTGCGACATCTGATTTTTCAGAAAGGGGTGAGTCCAATGGTAACAGAAGAAATATCCTACCGAGTTGCGGGGCTCGCCGCGACGCTGTGACCGAAACGATCAAGGTGATAGCTATAAAAAAAGAACGCGGGTTCCAGCCTATACAGACGAACCGCCTGAAAAGCGCGACTGGTTTCTGACCAGAGTTCGCACGGAAGCTCACGGGGAAGCGATCCCCTTCCGATATGATCCGGTATGACGACTGCGGATGAATACGGGTCGAGGCAGCAGGAAAGTAAGGTTCGATTTTTACACAAAGGCCATAAACCGGAAATGATGCGCCGAATGATAATGACAGGATCCTGTGATACCTGCATACGCCGGACAAGGCGCGCACCCAGTGGCCGATGGGTATGCTGATGAGCATGGTGCAGCGAGAACGTAACAGAGCCGAGATGATATCAACGCCGCCAAAATGTACGTTTTTCGGCAGCAGGCAGACAACAACTGAAGCGGACGCACATTTATCCCATTTATATAAAGTGTAAACAAATCTTCGACCGATATTGATAATTCATCAAGTCGTGCGTGACCCGTAAGGGTAGGATAAACCGAAAAACGATGTCAAAAATAAACGTAAAGGACGAACTCCGATGCCGTAAGTCGCGATACCCATTCCCCTTATGCTGAAAAGGGAAAACCCAAAGCCATTTTTTCACCGGCAGAGACAGAAGCCGCTGCGGAACGTTGAAAAAACGGCGAAGGCCATGCGAATAATGCTATAAAAAATTTCATACAAACCGGCGGTGAGTATCCCGCCGAGAAAAGAGAATCTATGGAAATCTGGAAGTGAAAGCCCTCGTTTGTACGTGCAGAACGCAAACGGGGGCTTTTTTGTGTGCTTTTTTAGTTAAATGCTTCGTCGTCGCGCTCGGCGAACATCCGGTGTACGCGGTCCTTTAAGAGCGGGTAGCCGCTGAGGGTCGGGTCGGCGGCAAGGATTGCCTCTGCTTCCTCGCGGGCGCTCTGCATGAGCGCGAGGTCGGCGGCGATGTCCGCCACATGGAGCGCGGGCAGGCCGTGCTGCCGTCTGCCGAAAAAGTCGCCCGGGCCGCGCTGCGACAGATCCGCACGAGCGATTTCGAAGCCGTCGTTCGTCTTGCAGAGGATTTTCAGCCGTTCGCGGGCGGTCGAGCCCTTGTCCGCGCCGAAAAAGACGCAGTAGGACTGCCGCGTGCCGCGTCCGACACGGCCGCGAAGCTGATGCAGCTGCGACAGACCGAAACGGTCCGCGTCCTCCACGACCATGAGGTTCGCGTTCGGCACATCCACGCCGACCTCGATGACCGTTGTCGCGACCAGAATATCGTACTTGTGTGCCGCAAAATCACGCATTACCGCGTCTTTTTCGGCGTTTTTCATGCGTCCGTGCAGCACGGCAACGCGGCGGTGCGGAAGCTGCGCCTGAATGTCCTTCGCGTGCTGCTCGGCGCTTTTGAGACTGCTGTCCCCTTCCCCGTCCTCGACGAGCGGACAGACAACATAGACCTGACCGCCGGCGACGAGTTGCTTTTCGATGAAGGCGGTGATGCGGCGGCGCATATTCTCCCCCACCGCATAGGTTTCAACCGGACTGCGGCCGGGCGGCGTTTCGTCCAGAATGGAAACGTCGAGGTCGCCGTACATGATGAGCGCGAGCGTGCGCGGAATGGGCGTGGCCGACATGACGAGCACGTGCGGCGTTTCGCCCTTGGCGGAGAGCGCGGCGCGCTGTGCAACGCCGAAGCGGTGCTGTTCGTCCGCGATGACCGCGCCGAGCCGGTGGAACACCACGCTTTGCTGAATGAGCGCGTGCGTGCCGACCACGACATCCGCGCTGCCGCTTTCGATGGCGGCGAGGGCGTTCCGCTTCTGTGCGGCGGTCATCGAGCCGGTCAGAAGCGTGCAGCGCAGGCCGAGCTTGTCGAGCATGGGCGTGAGCGTTTCGGCGTGCTGCGCCGCGAGAATTTCGGTCGGCGCCATGAAGGCCGCCTGCCAGCCGTTCTGCGCCGCAAGAGCGCACAGAGCCGCCGCAACGACCGTCTTGCCCGAGCCGACATCGCCCTGCACGAGGCGGTTCATCGGCCGTCCGGAGGCGCAGTCGGCGGCGATTTCCCCGATGGCGCGGCGCTGTGCGCCGGTCGGAGAAAACGGGAGCGCGGCGAAAAATTCGTCCAGCCGGCTGCTGTCGAAGCGGATGCCGCTGTCTGCGCGGCGGCGCTCCTTGAGCTGCTGAAGACCGCAGCACAGCAGAAACAGCTCCTCAAACACCATGCGGCGGCGTGCCTCGTCCACTTCTCCCCTGTTTTTCGGACGGTGAATGGCGGAAAGCGCGTCCGCCGCGTCCGGCAGGCGGTACTTGACGCGCAGCAGCTCGGGCAGCGGGTCGGGCCAGTCCCCCGGCACGGCGTCGAGCGCGGCCTCGGTCACGCGGGCCATGTCGCGCTGGGTCAGCCCGGCGGTCAGCGGATACACCGGCACGATGCGGCCGGGATGCGGGTCGCTTTCCGCGACCTTTTCGGCCTGCGGCGAAACCATCTGCCGCCCGCGGCCGAACCCCTGCACCCTGCCGTAAAACAGGTATTCCTGCCCGACGCGCAGCTGCGCCGCCGCGTAAGGCTGGTTGAACCATGTCACGCCGAGCGAGCCGCTTTCGTCAAAAATCGTGCATTTGACGAGCGTCATGCCCTTGCGGATGCGGCTGACGCGCGGCTCGGTGCCCAGAACGGCGCGGACGGCGTATTTGTCCTCCGCCTCGATGTCCGCGATGCGCGTGATCTGCGTGCGATCCTCGTAGTCGCGCGGATAGGTTTCCAGAGCGTCCTGAAGCGTCGAAATATGCAGTTTTTCGAACAGTTTCACCTTTTTCGGGCCGATGCCCTTGACGAACTGCACGCTGTCTGTGATGGCTGGCATGGTATCTCCTTGAGAAAATTACGAATAAAACTTATGGAATATAACAAAAAATATGTAGCTTTGTTTGAAAAACGACACAGAAATTTATGAAAATATACGAAGTATTCGGCGAACTGCCGGTTTCGCCTTAATATTCGCGGTAGACTGCCTTTACAACGCCGAGAATCTGGCAGCCGGTGCCGTCGATGAGCGGGTACGCCGGGTTCTCCGGGCGCAGCCAGACGCCGTCCGGCGTGATGCACAGCGTCTTGCAGGTGGCCTCGTCCTCAAGCAGCGCGATCACGATGTCGCCGCTCCGCGCCTCGACGTCCTGACGGATGATAACGAGGTCGTCGTCCATGATGCCCACGCCGATCATCGAGTCGCCGCGGATGCGCAGGGCGTAGTATTTGCCGCCGTTCGCTGCGGGTTCAAACGGCACGTAGCCGATGTGCTCCTCGACCGCGAGAATCGGCATGCCGGCGGTGACGCGGCCGAGAATGGGCACGCGCGGCACCATGGACGCGCCGGCGACCGGCGTCAGCGCACGCGATTTGTGGTCGTTCGCCTCAAGATAGCCGGCTTCCTGGAGCTTTTTCAGATGGGCATGGACGGTGGAGGTCGAGCGCAGTCCGACCTCAGCGCAGATCTCGCGCACCGATGGCGGATAGCCGTGCTCCATAGAAAATGTGTTTATGAAATCAAGAATACGCTGCTGTTTTTCGGATATTTTCTTCATAAGAGTGCTCTCCCCTGTGTGCCGTTGGAACATACGTTCGAAATTATACTTTATTATACCGTGCCTGTACGCAAAATGCAAACATTTGTTTGAGAAAAACGCGCGTATTCCGGCTTTTTCGGCGTCCGGCACGCCGTCGGAAACCGGGAGGCTTCCCTCCCCTGACCGGATGTTTTCGCGGGAAGTGTTCAATATCGGTACATGGACTTGTAATTTCTGTGAGTTTAGTATATGATATAATAAATATAAAATGTTTTCCGTAAAACATTTCACTCAGAAAGCAGACGCAGGGAGGTTTTTTTATGACCATCAAGACCGATCTCGGATATATCGAAATCACAACCGAGGTGCTTGCCGGCATTGCGGGCTACGCGGCTTCGCTCTGCTTCGGCGTCAAGGGCATGACCATCCGCTCGATGACTGACGGACTGGCGCATCTGCTCGGCCGTGAGAACCAGTCGCGCGGCGTCAAGGTGACTGAAGCGCCGGACGGCGGCGTGAACATCGACCTGCATATCGCAGTCGATCACGGCGTAAACATTGCGACTGTCTGCCGCTCGATCATCGGCGAGGTGCGTTATCATGTCGAGCGCCTGACCGGCGTGGACGTGAAGAACGTGGACGTTTACGTCGAGAGCATCCGCGCCTGAGCAGGGACGCGGCGAAAGACGCACGAAAAGGTGCGGTAAAGACCCGAAAAAGGGAATTTTAGGAGAGTTTTTCAAATGGCAGATACAAAAATCACCGGTGCGCTGTTTCAGTCCATGGTGACCGAGGGCGCACTCGCCATTACCGAACAGAAGGAACAGATCAACGAGTTGAACGTGTTCCCGGTGCCGGACGGCGATACGGGCACGAATATGTCGATGACCATGACGGCGGCGATGAACGAGCTGGCGAAGCTGAGCGAGCCGACGCTCGCCAAGGCGGCCGACACGACCGCTTCCGCGCTGCTGCGCGGCGCACGCGGCAACTCCGGCGTTATCCTGTCCCTGCTGTTCCGCGGCATGGCGAAAAAGCTGCGCGAGACCGAGGCGGCGAGCGGCCGCGACCTGGCTCTGGCGCTGCGCGAGGGCGTGGATACCGCGTATAAGGCGGTCATGAAGCCGGCAGAGGGCACTATCCTCACCGTTTCGCGCGTTGCGGCGCAGAAAACCGTCGAGCAGTGTCAGGCGGACAGCACGCTGAGCGCCGAGCAGGTGCTGGCGGCGATCGTTGAGCACGGCAAGGCGGCACTCGCGGAAACCGTGCATCAGAACCCCGTCCTCGAAAAGGCGGGCGTCGTGGACGCAGGCGGCTTCGGCTTCATTACGATTTTCGAGGGTATGCTCGACGCGATGCGCGGCATTCACAAGGAGCGCACGATTGTGCAGCCGACCCGCGCGGCGGCGGATTTCGACGCTATCCGCGATGAGGATATCACCTTCACCTACTGCACGGAATTTATCGCGGAACGCAAGGATAAGGCGCGGAATGTGGGCCGTCTGCGCGCTATTCTGAACGATATTGGCGACTCGCTCGTTGTGGTCGAGGACGACGACATCGTAAAGGTACACGTGCACACCGACCAGCCGAACAAGGCGCTCGAGGAGGGCCTCAAGTTCGGTCCGCTCCTCACGGTCAAAATCGAGAATATGCGCGAGCAGCACACCGCGAAGGTCATCGAGGGCACGGCGGACGCACCCAAGGAGCGCGTTGTCGTTCCGGCGGAGAAAAAGTACGGTTTTGTTGCCGTAGCGGCCGGTGAGGGCCTCAAAAGCCTGTTTACCGACCTCGGCGCGGACGCAGTCGTACAGGGTGGTCAGACCATGAACCCCTCGACCGACGATATTATCCGCGCGGTGGATTCGGTTCCGGCGGAAATCGTGTTCGTTCTGCCGAACAACAAGAATATCATCATGGCGGCCGAGCAGGCGGTCCACCTGTCCGAGGAGAAAAAGCTGGTCGTTGTTCCGACCAAGACCATTCCGCAGGGCATTTCTGCGATGCTGGCGGTCGATCTGGACGCGGAGCAGGACACCGAGCTTGCGACTGCGATGACCGAAGCGGCCTCCCATGTGCGCAGCGGTCAGGTGACCTACGCGGCGCGCGACAGCGAGTTTGACGGCAAAAAGATCAAGCAGGGCGAGTATCTGTCGCTCAGCGAGGGCAAGCTGTGTGCAAGCGGCCGCGAGAGCAGCGTGCTGAAAAAGCTCGTCCGCGAGATGGTTTCGGACGACAGCGCCTTTGCAACCGTTATTTTCGGCGAGGGCGTGACCGAGGAGCAGGCGGCGGAGGTCGAAAATCTGCTGCATAAGGAAAATAAGGGCATGGAGATCTCGATCATCAACGGCGGTCAGCCGGTTTACTACTACATCATTTCGGTGGAGTAAACCATCTCTCTAAGCATAAAAAAGCATCGGAAACTGCGTTTCCGATGCTTTTTTCGTGAAATTTCGTCTGCTGTGATTTACTTTACAAGCTCAGCTGCCATATCGAACATGGTCTGTGCATCCAGACCGGTATCATAGCCGCTGATGAGGTACGTTGCGCCGTCCTGCTCCCAGAGCACGGACTGGAACATCTTATCCTCCACCTCGTCCGAGCCATAATAGCTGATAACGAGTTCGCCGTTCTTCTCCTGCTGCTTTTCCTCGTCGGACTTCTCGTAGTCGTCCGGTACGAAGCGGTAGTGCGCATCGCGATAGGTCAGCGTTATGCCGTTTACCTCGGCAGTCGTTGCCGGAACCGGATTCTCCATCTCGTCCTCGGTGAACACGGTGTAGCTCTTGTGCGCGGACAGATTCAGCTCCGCGCCATCCTTCGTGTAGGTCGCGTCCACCTCGGCGATTTTCTCCGTTTCACCCACGCCGTTCCGTGCGGTGGTAGCCACATCAGAGCCGTAGCTGAACGTATACTCGCCAATCTTGTCCGGCAGCGTGAGCACTACACCGGCATCAGCCAGATGCGCCTGCGTGCTCGACAGATCCAGCCGCTGGTCA
>ERZ773204.2966-NODE-2966-length-11086-cov-5.831838_pt1 | contig 11086 bp, 5 predicted proteins | sample MGYA00581007_ERZ773204 | MGnify/ENA primary metagenome ERZ773204 (study PRJEB29015, sample SAMEA2737757) | human gut metagenome | biome: human gut; feature: human-associated habitat; material: faeces | place: China | collected 2012 ... | reverse complement strand
GGTTTATTTGTATTGGGAGAAGAATATTCGATCATAACCAAAGGCGACTGCTCGGTAACCGGAATGATACCGTAAGCGGGCTGCTTATTGATCGAGTTTAGTAAATCGATCCAGCAAGAGCAAGCGACCGTCAGGTTAAGGAATCCTTTGATTACATTGAATTCAGCTACCGCTGGCTCGTTTCTCAACAAGTACTCACCGATTTCCTGAGCGGTCTGCTCCGGAGATTTCTTCGACATGCGAAGGAATGGGAATACGACTAGGGTCAAGTGCCCCTTGAATTCTTTTTTCGTTTTTTGTAACTGCACTTGGCTAGCGGTGACATCCGCTCCGTACAGCTCTTTGATGCCGGCTATGATAGCTCCGGTAATCTGTTGTTCGATAACCATATTCGTCTAACTATAATTCGGATTTTATTTGCACGCGAAGGTACACAAAAAAAGGATACAATTTGCATCGTATCCTTCTTCTATAGAGAATAATGGTGTTTCTTATTTGATTAGCTCGTTCAATTCAGCACCAGCCTTGAACTTCACGGCCTTGCGAGCTGCGATTTCAATGGTTTCTTTAGTTTTCGGGTTAACACCTTTACGAGCGGCCTTCTCTGACACAGAGAATGAACCGAAGCCAAGTAGAGCGACTTTACCGCCTTATTCATTTCTTCCATGGCCGAATACAAATGACCGTAAGTTCCGCCAAAGCCCACAATCAAAAGGTCGGCATCATCTGCACAGCCTTGCACCTTCACATCGGGCACAGGAATCTTCGCCACCTTTTCGGCACGTAAGCGACACATCAGATTATGGTTTTCAGGGTCTGTAGAGATTGCTCCCGTATTACTGTCTTTCTCCAGACCACCCAGAATGTGCATATAACCTTCCTGTCCGGGAAGAGCCCAATAACGAACGCCGGTTTCCGGATTACGTTTATAAGGTGTATAGTTATCTTTCATTTCCGGAGTCACGTAAGGAGGATTGATGGCAGGATAGCTTTCCAAGTCGGGCAATCTCCATGCACCCGAACCATTGGCAACAAACCCGTCTGTCAGAAGAACAACCGGAGTCATGTGTTCCAATGCCATTTTACAAGCAGCATAAGCAGCATCAAAACAATGAGTGGGAGAAGCTGCGGCAATCACCGGCATGGGAGATTCACCGTTACGTCCGAACAATGCCTGCAACAAGTCTGTCTGCTCCGATTTGGTAGGCAAACCGGTAGAAGGACCGCCACGCTGAACATCAACAACCACCAAAGGCAATTCGGTGATTACAGCCAGGTTCATCGCTTCAGATTTCAGGCAGACTCCGGGACCTGAAGTAGAGGTCGCTGCCAGCGCACCGGCAAATGAAGCACCGATAGCAGTGGCACAACCTGAAATTTCGTCTTCACACTGAACAGTAGTCACACCCAATGACTTGTGCTTGGACAATTCATGAAGAATATCTGTTGCCGGAGTGATGGGATAAGAACCGAGGAACAACGGCAGTCCTGCCTTTTCAGCAGCAGCAATCAAGCCGTATGCCGTTGCCTTGTTTCCGCTGATATCCATATATTTTCCGGGAACCTTTGTTTTTGTTTCTACCTTATAGGTATGGTCTACAGAAGCATGTGTATTATGCCCGTAGTCATAACCGGCGTGAATTACTTTAATATTAGCCTCGGCAATGGCCGGCTTCTTTGCAAACTTTTCACGCAAGAAATTCTCTGCGATTGTCAAATCGCGATTAAACAACCAGCAAACCAATCCCAGTGCAAACATATTACGGCACTTCAGCATTGATTTGTTATCCATTCCGCTATCTGCCAGACAATTCTTGACCATCTGCGAGATAGGAGCAGCAATCACATCCTGCTTGATGCCCATTTCCTCAATGGGATTCTCTGTCTTAAAAGCCGCCTTGTCCAAATCCGATTTCTGGAAACAATCTGTATCAATGATGATACAGGCTGTGGACTTGGCAAACTTATATTGTGTTTTCAATGCAGCGGCATTCATGGCAACCAACACATCGCATTTGTCGCCGGGAGTAAACACCTTACCGGCACCAATATGTACTTGGAAACCTGATACACCTGTCAATGAGCCTTGCGGGGCACGGATATCCGCCGGATAATCGGGAAAAGTACTGATATCATTTCCCACTGTAGCCGAAATATTAGAAAATATATTTCCGGCTAGCTGCATACCATCGCCTGAGTCGCCTGAGAAACGGACCACAACCTGGTCCAACTCCTTGACTATCATTTCATCTGCCATAACTTATAATTTAGGGTTACAATAAATTCATTGCTCGCAAAGTTCGGAAAGTCCTGTCAAAAAACAAAATATTCCGCCATTTATCTCCATGCGATTATCAAAGTGCACAAAATTACAGCAATATTTAATTTCAAACGAAGAAAAAGAGTAGATAAATAACTGTTTAATAGCATACTTCACTATCAATATGATATCGACGCGATATCCTCCGGAATAACATATTGTTATTTTTATGTATATTTTACGAACATCAGAAAACTTCTTCTGACAGATAAGTAAATCAATGGCCGATTTTAAAACATCAGAATGACAAAATAATTATTCCTCTTGTCATCTATACCCTTTTCTTATATTTTTCATTCTTTCATATTGCCGTTTTAACAAAAAGGACTACCTTTGCAGACAGATAAGTTGCCCTGGTAGTTCAACGGATAGAATAGATGTTTCCTAAACATTAGATAGGGGTTCGATTCCCCTCCGGGGTACCACACAGGCCGAAACATACTTCACTTGCCCCCTTTTATCCCCCTTTATGGACAATTATTATCCTATTATCGGAAAATATGTACCCCTGTTTTCGGAATACACCCTGTATCTTTGACCTCGAAATACAACTCATTCTAATCTTAAATTACATTTTATGAACACACGTTTTCTAATGACACTCTGCTGCTGCCTGTTGCCCTTCACCCTCAAAGGAGCAGGCAAAGAAGACATGAAATGGTTTACCGATGCCAAATTCGGGATGTTTATCCACTGGGGGCTTTATTCACAAACTGCCGGTGACTGGAAGGGACACCCCACAAAAGGCGGCGAACACTTTATGCTGTATGAACGGATACCGGTCAAAGAATATGCTTTAATTGCCAATGACTTCAACCCGACCGAGTTCAACGCCCGAAAATGGGTAAAGACTGCCAAAGAAGCCGGCATGAAATATATCGTCATCACCTCCAAGCACCATGACGGATTTGCCATGTATCACTCGGCATGCAGCGATTACAACATCGTTACCCGTACCCCGTTTGCACGCGACCCGATGAAAGAACTGGCCGACGAATGCCGTAAGCAAGGACTGAAATTCGGTTTCTATTATTCTCTGGGAAGAGACTGGGAAGACCCTGATGTCCCCACCAACTGGCCGACCAAAGCCGGCAGAAGCAATACGTGGGATTTTCCCGATGAGGACAATAAAAACCTTCAGGCATACATCGACCGCAAGGTGCTGCCGCAATTAACCGAACTGCTGACCAATTACGGAGAAATCGCCATGATGTGGTTCGACACTCCCGAAATGGTAACCAAAGAGCAAAGCCGTTCCATCCGCCGGCTCATTGAGCGCCTGCAACCGCATTGCCTCATCAACAGCCGCATCGGAAACGGTCTGGGTGACTACCGCATCATAGAGCAGAAATTAATGAACGAGATAGACCCGAAACCTTGGGAAGCATGCCTCACCATGGGTGCCAACTGGGGATACAACAAATATGATACTGTCTACAAGAAACCCGACATGATGATTCGCAATCTGACAGACGTGGTCAGCAAAGGAGGAAATCTGTTGCTGAACATCGGTCCCAACCCCCAAGGCAGTTTTCCGCAGCAAACCGAACCCGGACTCAACGCTTTCCGCCAATGGATAAAGACAAACGGGGAAGCCATCTACGGCACTTCGCCCTGGCATACTTACGGTGAGACCTCGCCCCTTGCCCACGGAAAAAGAGAAGAGGTAAAAGAAGGATTCCACGATGCCGTGTTCGATGGTACACCCGTCAATGCCATTCCCGATTTCAGATATACTGCCAAAGGCAACCATGTCTACGTTATCGTACGCCACGTGCCTGCCGGTGAGTTTACACTCCGTGCCTTCAAAGGCTACACCGACCGCATCAAGCGCATCACATTGCTCGACAACAAGAAAACCGTCGAATGGAAGCCGACCGAAGAAGGATTACGAATTTGCCATATCCGGCGCTCTTCCGATGCTTTCCCTGTCTATGTGTTGCAGGTAGAAATGCAAGCAGAATAAATACTCTCTTTTACATAAAATTTCTTTTGCCGGTCCTTACTGCTTATCCTACACGTTCAGTGATAAAAAGCAAGAACCGGCTTTAAGCATTCCCCACCCTATGAATAAGCCTTTCACACCCTAAACACAGGTCTTTCCTTCCTTACATATATTACAGTCCGCCGTAACAGACCGTACAGTCCACTGCAACAGACTGTACGGTCCATTATGGAAGACTGTACAGTCTACTATGGAAGACCGTAATAACCGACAGGAGGAAAAGCCATAACCGGCAGGAGGAAAGGAGGTAATATACAGAAAGAAAGGACATAAAGGAGAGGAGAAAGAAGAGTACTCCCGCAAGCGGTGGAAACGGGCAAAAAACACAAAAAAATAAGGGAGAATGCTAAAACACCGAGACACTGTCCTGTTATACAGAGCAACAGTAGTCAGAAGTTTGGCACACTCCCTTATCAATCATCCTTCCGGACGAAAGACAGAACGGATTATTATTTAATCACGCCCAATTCCTTACCCACCTTGATAAATGCAGCAATCGCTTTATCCAGATGTTCACGTTCGTGACCGGCAGACAGCTGAACACGGATACGAGCCTGACCTTTCGGCACAACCGGATAATAGAAACCGGTTACATAAATGCCTTCTTCCTGCATCTTGGCAGCGAAGTCCTGAGACAGTTTTGCATCATACAGCATCACTGCACAGATAGCGCTCTGAGTCGGCTTGATATCGAAACCGGCAGCCAGCATCTTGTCGCGGAAATAAGTTACATTGTCCATCAACTTAGTATGCAGTGCATCGCTTTCTTTCAACATCTTGAACATTTCAAGGCTGGCGCCCACGATGGCAGGAGCAACCGAGTTAGAGAACAGATACGGACGAGAACGCTGACGCAGCATGTCGATGATTTCTTTTCTACCTGTAGTGAAACCACCCATAGCACCGCCGAATGCCTTACCCAATGTACCGGTAAAGATATCCACACGTCCGTAAACATCATATTGTTCAGCCACACCATGACCGGTCGGACCCACTACACCGGCAGAATGCGATTCGTCTACCATTACCAACGCATCGTATTTTTCTGCCAATTCGCAAATCTTATCCATCGGAGCCACATTACCGTCCATAGAGAACACACCGTCAGTAGCAATGATACGGTGGCGTTGGGCTTGAGCTTCCTGCAGGCAGCGTTCCAAGTCAGCCATGTCTGCATTGGCATAACGATAACGTTTTGCCTTACACAGACGCACCCCGTCAATGATAGAAGCGTGGTTCAATGCATCGGAAATGATTGCATCCTCGTCGGTCAGCAGCGGTTCGAACAAACCACCGTTTGCATCAAAGCAGGCAGCATATAATATTGTATCTTCGGTCTTGAAATAATCAGAGATAGCAGCTTCCAGTTGTTTGTGCAAGTCCTGGGTTCCACAAATGAAACGTACAGACGACATACCAAAGCCATGAGAGTCCATTGCGTCTTTTGCTGCTTGGATCAAACGCTGGTTGTTTGACAATCCTAAGTAGTTGTTCGCGCAGAAGTTCAATACTTCTTCTCCTGCATTTACTTTGATATCAGCCTTTTGGGGAGTTGTAATGATACGTTCGTTTTTATACAATCCGGCTTCTTTGATGCCAGCCAGTTCCTTCGTGAGGAACTCTTTCATTTTACCATACATAGCTTTGATTTTTATTAAGTATTAAAGATTAAGTTCAGATATTTCTCTTCGACGGACAAAGTTCTTATTTTTTTTTGAATTTCTGCAAAAATATAGAGAAAACTTTGATAAAATCTGAATGCTTCTGCCTATCTTTGCTCTCAAATAGCAAACTAACGTATTATAATTTCACTATGAAAAATGTATTGATTATCGGCTCTACCGGTCAGATTGGCTCAGAGCTAACAATGAAATTAAGAAGTATTTATAATGGTAACATCGTAGCGGGATACATCCCCGGTGCAGAACCCAAAGGCGAACTGGCAGAATCAGGTCCGTCTGCTATCGTTGATATCACAAACGAACAGCAGATTGCCGAAACTGTTTCAAAGTATCATATTGATACCATCTACAACCTGGCAGCTTTGCTGTCGGCAGTAGCAGAAGCCAAACCGCAGCTTGCATGGAAAATCGGTATGGGCGGTCTGTTCAATGTACTTGAAGTAGCCCGCACCATGAAGTGCGCCGTATTTACTCCGAGTTCTATCGGTGTATTCGGCAACAACACTCCGAAGGACAAGACTCCGCAGGACACTATCCGCAATCCGCGCACCATGTACGGTGTAACCAAGGTTTCCGGCGAGTTGCTGAGTGACTACTACAACATCCGTTTCGGTGTCGACACCCGTTCCGTACGTTTCCCGGGATTGATTTCTTACGTGACTCCTCCGGGCGGCGGTACAACCGACTATGCTGTAGATATTTATTATTCGGCAGCCAAAGGTGAAAAGTTCGTTTGTCCTATCGGCAAAGGTACTTACATGGATATGATGTATATGCCGGATGCTTTACGCGCCGCCATCGAAATCATGGAAGCAGACCCGAGCAAGTTCGTTCACCGCAACTCATTCAACATTGCTTCAATGAGCTTCGATCCTGAAATCATCTTCAACAAGATTAAGGAATACGAACCTAACTTCGAAATGGAATACCAGGTAGACCCATTGCGTCAGGCTATCGCCGAATCATGGCCTAACTCACTGGACGACACTTGTGCCCGCGAAGAATGGGGCTGGAAACCTGAATACGACTTGGATACCATGACCAAAGACATGCTTGCCAAGTTGAAAGAACGTTTCAAGAAATAAATACTGTCTTAAAGAATCCGACAGCCTTCATACACCGGTAAGAAAGCCGGTTGTGAAGGCTGTTTTTGATTTAAAAGAAGCTATGGACAAAAAAATGATTTCAACAAACCGCAAGGTGGTTACATTTGGAGAAGTGATGCTCCGCCTTACTGCTCCCGACTTCCGCCGTTTCTCCCAGACCAACGAATTCATTGCCACGTATGGTGGCAGCGAGGCTAATGTGGCTGTATCGCTCGCCAACTTCGGGATTCCCACCGAGTTTGTCACCCGGTTGCCCGACAATGCAATGGCGCAGGCATGTATCGCATCGCTCCGTGCCAACGGGCTGGGTACGGAAGGAATCGTATTCGGAGGGAAACGCATGGGACTGTATTTTCTTGAGAGTGGTGCTTCGTTTCGCAATTCCAATGTGGTATACGATCGTGAAGGGTCTTCTTTTGCCACCCTGCGTCCCGGCATGATAGATTGGGAAAAGATATTTGCCGATGCAGACTGGTTTCATTGGTCGGGCATAGCGGCTTCACTGTCACAAGAGGGTGCCGACGCCTGTCTGGAAGCTCTACAAACGGCCGACCGCATGGGCTTAACCATTTCCTGTGATTTGAATGTGCGCAAAAAACTATGGAATTACGGGCGTTCGGTTGCCGATGTCATGTTGCCCTTGGTGCAATACAGTGATGTAATCTTCGGTGCAGAACCGGAATACAAAGAAGTTTTCGATATCGCTCCGGTAGGCTTTCAAGCTGTGGATACTGCTTATCCGTTGGATTTGAAAGGATTCGAGACATTCGGACAGAAGATATCGCATATAGTGCCGCGTTGCCGGAAAGTCTTTTTAGAATTGCGCAATACGATTACTTCCAACCACAATCTGCTTGCAGCCGTGCTTTATTCCGACCAAACATTAAAATATACCGGCATTTACGATATTACTCACGAAGTCGACCGTGTAGGTACCGGAGATGCTTTTGTAGGAGGAATGATATACGGTTTGCTTACATATCCCGACAATGACCAGAAAGCACTGGAATTTGCTCTTGCCGCATCTGCATTGAAAAATACCGTATACGGTGACTTCAATCAGGTGACTGTGGAAGAAGTGGAAAGTCTGATGAAAGGAAATACCTCGGGAAGGGTCACCCGATAAAGAAGAGAAGATAAAAAGAAAGGAGGTTTCCATGGCGGAACCTCCTTTCTTTTTATCTCTTGGCAATTATAATCCTTCTTATGCCTTCGCTTCTTCTTCAGGCATCTTATTACCCAATGTCAGGTAAGCAACCGGAGCAGCAATGAACAATGAAGTCAACGTACCGATAACGACACCCAGAATCATTGCAAATGCGAAACTGCGGATACTGTCTCCACCCAATACAAAGATACACAACAATACAATCAATGTACTCAATGAAGTATTGATAGTACGTGCCAAAGTAGTATTCAATGAATCATTGAACAACTGCAAACGGTTACGTTTCGGGTACAAGCCGAAGAACTCACGGATACGGTCGAAGATAACCACCTTATCATTGATAGAATAACCGATAGCAGTCAGGATAGCACCAATGAATGTCTGGTCGATTTCCAATGAGAAAGGAACCCAGCCATAGCACAATGAGTAAGCACCGATAATCAAAACGGTATCGACAGCCAATGCCACCGTTGCACCGACACTATATGCCACATTGCGGAAACGCAACAGGATATACAAACCGATAGCAACCAATGCGAACAATACAGACCAGATAGCGGAAGTCTTGATATCGTCAGCGATACTGGGACCCACCTTCTGAGAGCTGATGATTGAGCCGCCTGCACGGTTATCACGGTCGATAAATATTTCCAGTGTAGTGCCTTCGCCCAGCAAATTACCGTCTTTCAATGACTGATACAGGAACTCTTCGATTTCAGAATCGATATTGGGAGAGTCTTCAGTGATACGGTAGTTGGTAGTGATACGGATTGTTTTCTTGTCTGTACCCAAAGCGATAGCCTGCACGTTATCTTCGGTAATCTTCTGTTTCAGCAGGTCGCGAACAGTTTCCGGTTCTACTTGCTGTTCAAACTGAACCACAAAGTTACGTCCGCCGGTGAAATCGATGCTCTGAGCCAAACCGCGGATAAAGAACGAAACCACACATGCTGCAATAATGATACCGAATACAGTGAACGAACGTTTCATCATACCCATAAAGTTATAATGAACATTCTGCATCAGATTCTTGGAAATACCTGTCGTAAATGTCAATCCCAGCCATTTGTCTTTGTTCATGAAGTGTTCGTAAACCACACGTGTCAAGAACACAGCAGTAAAGAACGAGCAGAGGATACCGATAATCAGTGTGGTAGCAAAACCGCGGATAGGACCTGTACCGAAATAGAACAGGATGATACCGGTAAGGATTGAAGTCAGGTTAGAGTCAAAGATTGCAGAGAATGCATTCGAGTAACCGTCAGCCAAAGCAGCCTTGACACCCTTTCCTGCTCTCAGCTCTTCTTTTGTACGTTCGTAAATCAATACGTTGGCATCCACCGCCATACCCAATGACAGCACCATACCGGCAATACCCGACATTGTCAATGCAGCCTGGAACGAGGTAAGAATACCCAGCGTAAAGAAGAAGTTCACAACCAAGGCACAGTTGGCAACCATACCCGGAATCAGTCCGTACATAGCACACATGTAAACCATCAACAGAATCAATGCCACAACGAATGAAACGATACCCTGGTTGATAGATTCCTGACCCAATGACGGACCAACGATATCTTCCTGAACAATGCGTGCAGGAGCCGGCATCTTACCGGATCTCAATACGTTAGCCAAGTCCTTTGTTACTTCGGGAGTAAAGTGACCGCTAATCAGAGAATGTCCGTCGGTGATTTCACCGTTTACGTTAGGAGCACTATATACATAATCATCCAATACAATGGCAATGGATTTTCCTACATTATTTTTTGTCAAAACAGCCCAGCGACGAGAACCGTCAGTGTTCATCGACATACTCACGCAAGGTTTGCCGAAGCTGTCGAACTCATCCTTGGCATCAGTAATCACGTCACCTTCCAACGGAGCGCGTCCGTTACGTTCGCTTGACTTGATGGCATATAATTCGAAGATACGTCCTGTCTTGTCGAAATCGGCACCTTTCACACCCCACTTCAGGCGAAGGTCTTTCGGCAACATTTCTTTTACCTCTTTCATGGCAAGGTAAGTATTGACCTGAGCTGTATCTTTATAATCAGCATAACCTACCACACAGCTGCCGTTCGGGTTCAGCTGAAGAATAGAAGCCAACGGATGTTCTTTCTTCATTTGTTCCATGGCAACAGCATTGTCTGCAGGCTCTCCCTTCAAAGCAGCAGCCAGACTATCGGCAGCAGATACCGCCTTTGCATCGGCAGTTTCAACGGCAGTAGAATCTGTAGCAGCATTAGCGGTAGCAACGGTAGCAAGGATAGCACGCAATCTGTTGTCAACAGCAGTCAGATAAGGATAGATTTCCTTGGAGTCGAAAGTTTCCCAAAACTCAAGATTAGCAGAACCCTGCAAGAGCTTTCTCACACGTTCCGGTTCTTTGATACCCGGAAGTTCCACCATGATACGTCCCATCTTACCTTCCAAAGCCTGAATATTGGGCTGAACCACACCAAAGCGGTCGATACGGGTACGCAATACATTATAAGAGTTATCGATAGCAGCTTTGACTTCTTCACGCAACACCTTTTCTACATCAGCATCAGAGCTGCGGGTATTTACTTTGTCTTTCAACTGCTGAGTAGCGAACAATTCTGCCAGCTTTCCTTGTGGAGCTTCTTTCTTATACTCTCTGATAAACAGAGTAATAAAGTCATCCTGGCTGGTAACAGACTGTTTGGCAGCTTCTGATATAGCCTTGTTAAAAGCTTCGTCGGTTTTGTTGTCAGCCAATGCCTTCACCACATCCGGTACAGAAACTTCAAGAATAACGTTCATACCACCTTTAAGGTCCAGACC
>ERZ773204.2958-NODE-2958-length-11105-cov-12.846244_pt1 | contig 11105 bp, 8 predicted proteins | sample MGYA00581007_ERZ773204 | MGnify/ENA primary metagenome ERZ773204 (study PRJEB29015, sample SAMEA2737757) | human gut metagenome | biome: human gut; feature: human-associated habitat; material: faeces | place: China | collected 2012 ... | reverse complement strand
AACTTGCAGCCGATCATGTTGTTGTCAAGGTACGATGTTGTCTTGTAAGAAGTTGAGGGCTTTCAAAAAATGCGAGCAAAACTGTTTTTGAAAGTGGTTCCTACACCCTATACAAGCTTAAAGGAGTGTTTTTAAACCGGGCCTTTTGAAAATTCAAAGAAAATTCACTATTCTAACGTGTCCCTATACCTATAGCATTCTAAAATGGGTGTTTGGCAACCTAATTTTCAAATTTCGATTGGAAAACTTCTTACACCAATATGAATCTATGGGGCTATTTTGAAATACAGTTTTGAAAATTTTGTTGAATTGACCAATTTTAGAATATAGATTTTGTTCATTTTCCACTTATAGAACTAGAGAAAAGCCGTTTTACAAAAGATTTTGAAAGCCCCTACACTAATAGGAATCCGCAGAGCTGTTTTGGAATACAGTTTTGGAAATTTCACAAATTTGGAGCAAAAGGAAAACGGCAAAGCAGATAAAATCCACTTTACCGTTTTGTGTCGATAGCGCGATACGCATAGATTACTGTCTTGGGTTTTTCCGATAATTTGCCTTATGAGAAGGTCGGCAAAAATGAGCCTGTCTGCATTGCAGATGAAGTGCCGTTTGACATACCGGAGAGCTGGGAGTGGGTGAGGTTAAAAACTCTTACTTACAATCACGGTCAAAAGAAACCAACCTCAGAATTTTGTTATATTGATATAGGCTCGATTGACAATAAACATCAGAAGCTAAATGAACAGGAAACTATTGTCGTGCCTGAAAAAGCTGCATCACGAGCAAGAAAAATTGTGAATGAGGGGGATATTTTATATTCTACAGTTCGTCCCTATCTACATAATATGTGCATTATAAACCGTGAATTTTCAAGAGAGGCAATCGCTAGTACAGGATTTGCTGTTTTAAAGTGTTGTGCAGATTATTCTAATGAGTTTTTGTTTTACTATATGATGTCTCCCGACTTTGATAGCTATGCTAACGATACTGCCAACTCAAAAGGGGTCGCATATCCGGCGATTAACGATGAACGACTGAGTATGGCGTTGGTTCCGATTCCGCCAGTTTCTGAGCAACGCCGAATTTTGAAACAGCTATTAGAAATTCTCCCCACCATTCAGATGTATGACATAACGCATCAGCGTTTAGAAAAACTAAACGATACATTTCCAGCGCAACTGAAAAAGTCTATCTTGCAAGATGCTGTTCAAGGAAAGCTCGTTCTCCAAGACCCTGCCGATGAACCAGCTTCCGCACTACTGGAACGTATTCGTGCAGAGAAAGAACAACTTATCAAAGAGGGCAAAATCAAACGTGACAAGCACGAATCGGTCATTTTCAGACGGGATAATTCTTATTATGAGAAGGTCGATGGAATTGAACGCTGTATCGATGATGAGTTGCCATTTGAGATTCCCGAAAGTTGGGAATGGTGTCGTTTGAAATCTTTGACAGAGAACATTACCAGCGGTTCACGCGATTGGGCAAAATATTACTCGACTACAGGGGCAGCATTTCTTCGCATGGGAAATCTGTCAAAAAATTCTTTTGACCTGCGGCTAGAGCATATCCAGCGTGTTTCCATCCCCTCAAAGGCCGAGGGAACACGAACTTCATTACAAAGTGGCGATTTACTGTTCTCTATAACAGGCGATGTCGGAATGCTTGGTCTGATACCAGATGGATTTGAGAAAGCCTACATCAACCAGCACACTGCGATGATACGTTTTCTTCCAGAAATGCGAAATAAATATATTCCATATTTGCTTCTGACTGACTACGCCCAAAAATTTTATAACGCAAATCAGCATGGCATAAAAAATAGCTTTCGACTTGATTCCATAGGTGAATTATTGGTTTCTATTCCACCGGAAAAGGAACTGTTCCGCATCCTTCAAAGAATCTCTCTAGTCCTTTCAAAAATAGCGGTTCTATAGCTCTTTTTGTATACTCATGGTGAAAGGAGGTCTTTCACTATGATTGAAGAATTTGAAAGACACTTGAGAGGAACAAATCTCTCAGAAAACACTGTAACATCCTATTTGTTTGCTGTGCGGCAGTTTGGGGAACGGCATGATGCCGTCACCAAACGCAATTTAAAAGAGCACAAAGCCTGGTTAATTGAGCAGTACAAGCCCAAGACGGTCAATTTACGAATCCGCGCTATCAACTGCTACCTCGAAAGTATTGGAAAGGATTCATGGAAATTGTCATCCGTCAAGGTGCAGCAGAAAGCCTTCCTCGAAAATGTCATTAGCGAAGCAGACTACATCTACTTCAAAAACTGCCTGAAACGCGATGACAATATGCTTTGGTATTTTGTTATTCGCTTTTTGGCTGCTACGGGTGCGCGCGTCAGCGAGCTGGTGCAAATCAAAGTTGAACACATTAAGCTTGGACACCTCGACCTTTATTCTAAAGGTGGGAAGCTGCGCCGCATCTACATTCCAAAATCATTGCAAGATGAAGCCATTGTCTGGTTGGAAGAAAAACAGCAGGACAGCGGCTTTATCTTTTTGAATCGTTTTGGTGAACGAATCACAACAAGAGGTATTTCTGGACAGCTGAAAAAGCTGGCGATAAAGTATGGCATTGATTCTGCGGTGGTTTATCCCCACTCTTTCCGGCATCGGTTTGCAAAAAGCTTTTTGGATCGGTGCAGCGACATTGCATTTCTTGCAGACTTGATGGGTCATGAAAGCATTGAAACGACGCGAATTTATTTGCGTAAAACTGCAACCGAACAGAGAACCTTGGTAGATAATATCGTAGACTGGTAAAAAAGAGCGTCTGTTCTCAAAAATGAGTTCAGACGCTCTTTCTTATCAAATAGATTTTAGCACATTAGCTAGACTTGCTTGTATCCTTTTTTGTTCTGCCAATGGTGGAATACATATCAACGTATTTGCAATATCGCGCATTACCCAATTTTTATTTCCAACACCTTTTGTGTTTTCTCTACATTGAGTTTGCACAAGCGGTGACTTTAAAAGGTAAATTAAGAAAAATTTGTCTAGCAGTTCTGTTGAAAATCGAAGCTGCGCCACACTCACAAAAATGCTAAAAGGTCTATCGGTATCAACCAATACTGGGATTCCAGTTGTTCCCACTTTAGTAAGTAGAATATCATCTCGATGTGGATCGCAACGAGATGCGAGAAGTTCATGTTCTTCTTCTGAAATGAATTTTGTGCTTTCAAAAGAAATTTTTCCAGAACTTATATCTTTTACAGATATGAATGGAATGCCACTAGCGGCATATTTGGGTGTTGAATGCGTACCATCTGTTAGCTTTTGCAGAATTGTGCCGAGTCTGCACCACTCCCAATTTTTTGGAATCTCAAACGGTATTTCATCATCGATGCAGCGTTCAATTCCATCGACCTTCTCATAATAAGAACTCACCCATCAAGAATGGCTGTGCTTTTCTGATAATTCGTCATTATTTTCTTCTGTTCATTTATGGGTGGAACGGGGATTAGTAGACTCTGTAGGATGTTATGATTTAAATTATTCATAGTTGTTCCAACAGAATTTTCTGTCAAGGCAGCTTTAACAAATGGGCTGTTAAGTAAAAAGACAAGATACTGTGGCAGCAATAATTTCGATGGTGTGACAAAGAAGCAGCCTGTGCCGCAAAGCCATCCTTCTTGATGGCTCTCTACAACTGCACTTCTTCCCATTTCACCACGTCTACCAATAATAATATCAAATGCCTTTAATTTATAGCTCGATAAACGATTGGCAGTCGCATTTGAAACTTTCTTGATTTTTTCGGAAGAAATATTACCGTGAATAATGTTAGCAGGGTTGACTATTGGAATTCCAGATTCAACATAATCTTCTTTGTGAACCATACTTCCAAATGGTCCTGTTGACGCTTGGTTCAATGCCGTTCCCAAGCGAACCCATACCCATGAATCTGGAATTTCAAATGGGATTTCATCATCAATGCAAACTTCTTCTTTACCAGAGATTTCGTAATAAGAATTATCCCGTCTGAAAATGACCGATTCATGCTTATCACGCTTAATTCTTCCGGCTTTGACAAGTTGTTCTTTTTCTGCACGGATGTGCTCTAACAGAACGGATGCTGGTTCGTCAGCAGGATCTTGAGGAACCAACTTGCCTTGTACTGCATATTGTAAGATAGACTTTTTTAGTTGCGCTGGAAAGGCTGTATTATAGACTTCCAATGCTACTTCTTTTTCATCGTACTTTGTGACTAGTGGCAATACGGATGAAAGTTTTCGGATAATTCTACGTTGTTCTTCAATGGGAGGAACAGGGATAAACAAATTTGCGATAACAAGTGGCTTTAGTTCCGTCTGATTAGTTGAACCTGAGCAGTTCTTTTCAAAATAAGGTTGATAGTAAACCAGTACATAGTAGACGTAGTCTAAAACTAGTATCTTGTTGATACGAATGGTTGTGACATGAGAATCTGGCACGATCACACAGTCATTGCTTCTATCAGAATCGTGAAAGACACCAACTCTTCCTAAGGTTCCGTTTCCGGTTGAATTAACAACAATATCACCATCTTGCATATATTCATCATCCGGGTATTTTGCAAATGATTTAAAGTCCAAGTGTTTGGCTAGCGATAAATCTATGATACCAGCTTTTGTGTTACACTTCTGAGCAAACACAAGTATGCTACTATTATCAGCATAGGTTGGAGATTTTCCTCGCTTGATTTCTTTAACGACAATATCCTTTAGCCGCACCCACTCCCAGCTCTCCGGTATGTCAAACGGCACTTCATCTGCAATGCAGATAGGCTCATTTTTGCCGACCTTCTCATAAGGCAAATTATCGGCTCCACGGAAAATCACAGACGGATTCTTTTCCTTTTTGATTTTGCCCTCTTTGATAAGCTGTTCTTTTTCTGCACGAATGCGTTCCAGCAGCACAGAAGCAGGCTCGTCATTGGGGTCTTGCGGAACAAGTTTGCCCTGCACTGCCATTTGCAGAATGGAATTTTTCAGTTGCTGTCCTGTCATTTTTTCTTCCTTATCTATATGGCTCAGTCCTGTGCATCAAGGTCAATGCCCAGAATCTCCGTGATCTGAGCAAGGATTCGGTCAATGTCTGCGTTCAGGCTGGCGCGCTTCTCCTGATACTGCTGAATCAGCTCTTTGGGCGGTAAGATTTCCTCTTCCTCATGCGGATAGCCACATAAATCAATATTGTAGTTGCGGTCTTTGATCTCCTGCACGGTATACTTTTTGGCCTTGTCAAACCCGTCCAGCTGAATTTCTTTGCGGTCACTCCACCATTCTACCGCAGGGGTAAAGTGTTCCAGCTTCATGGGCTTGGTCTTGCTGAAATGCTTGTAGCCTTCCGGCATATCCAAACGATAGAACCAGGTTTCTTCTGTCGGGCCAGTATGGTCAAAGAACAAAATGTTGGTCGTAATCGACGTATATGGGGAGAACACACTACCCGGCATACGGATGATGGTATGGACATTGAACTCAGAGAACAGTTTCGTCTTGATTGCTACTTTGGCATTGTCTGTGCCAAACAGGAAACCATCGGGCAGAATGACAGCTGCACGGCCATTTTCTTTCAGTCGATACATAATAACGGACATGAACAGGTCAGCCGTTTCGCTACTGGCTAGGTCAGCCGGAAAATGGTTCTTAATTTCCGGCTTTTCTGAACCACCATAGGGAGGGTTCATCAAGATAACATCTACCTGATCGTCCTCAGTATAGTCCAGAACATCCCGGAGAAGTGTGTTATCATGGAACACCTGCGGCACATCCAAATCATGCAACAGCATATTGGTGATGCAAAGAATATATGGAAACTGTTTCTTTTCAATGCCGTATATGGAGTTTGCATACAGGGCTTCATCCTCTGTTGTCTTAACCTTTTTATGCAGAGCTTTCAACCAACTGGTGATAAAACCACCTGTGCCACAGGCAAAATCGGCCATCTTTTCCCCGATTTGTGGGTTGATCATCTGCGCCATAAAATCAGTCACGGCGCGCGGCGTGTAAAATTCACCCGCAGAGCCAGCACTTTGCAGTTCTTTTAGAATCGTTTCGTAAATTTCAGCGAAAGCATGACGTTCTTTATATTCACTAAAATCAATATCATCAATATAATTGATGACTTTACGGAGCAGAACACCATCTTTCATATAGTTGTTGGCATCTGCAAAAGTAGTCTGCACTATTGCTTTCTTGATGGGTGTAGAAGCATCCACAGGCAGCTTTTTCAAAGTAGGGAACAACGTATTGTTGACAAATTCCAACAGGGTATCGCCTGTCATGCCCTTGCCGTTTTCATCATGCGCCCAATTGCGCCATCTGCAAGGCTCTGGAAGAATAGATTGATAACTACTTTCATCCCATACCCAATCGTCCTCTTTTGCGTCATACACTTTTAGAAAAAGCATCCATGCAATTTGCTCAATACGTTGTGCATCACCGTTGATGCCTGCATCGTTCCGCATAACATCGCGGATACGCTTCACAAAATTCGATAAATTTCCCATTGTTATGCAATTTCTCCTTCATAGATTGCCTGTTCCAGTTCCTTAACAGCTTTCAGATACCCGTCTTTCCCGCCAAAGTAAGAGGCAATCTTTTGAGGCTTGCCCATTTTCAGGAACGGGTCAAGCCGCAGAATTTCCGTTTTCTCAATCTCATAAATGCCGGTATTCATATACTTGTCCAGAAGTGCTTCCAGAACATCTCTTGCTGCACCGCTGTATTTGCCTAGAAAGTCGCGTTTTTTGACATTTTCTGCTCGTTCTCTGCGCGTCAAAGGCTTTTTATCAAACGCAACATGGCAGATAAAGTCAAAGTCATCCACATCCGTCATGTTCTGATCGGCCTTTAGTGCTTCAAGGTCAATGCCATGCTCCAGAAGAAGTTCCCGGATTTTTTCTTTCTTTTCCTCAGCAGACCACTGACGGATAAAATTGTCCAGCGAAGCGTACGAGCCACGGATATTCTCTTTTGTGTAGTCAATAATGCTTTCCTGTCGGAGCAGCTTCCCGCCTGCATCATAAATGGAAACCGTTTTGTAGATGATCTCCACCCGACAACCATCTTTATCAACGATTGGTTTGGGTTTCTTGGGGTCTGGCGGCGTGGGAGGGTCAGATGTTCCTGCGCCCTTTTTCGGTACGGGCTTATCGTTCTCTTTTTCGGGATCGAAGTCTTCGTTCATTTCAATCGGGCCATCCCAATCCGGGTCGGCAAAAAGGCGGCTCACATTTCGGAAGTCCATCACAACAAAATGGGTCTTGCCTTCTTTTTCACGCAGACGGGTTCCACGGCCAATGATCTGCTTAAACTCTGTCATAGAGCCAATCATTTCATCCAAGACAATCAGCTTTGTCATCTTGCAATCCGAACCCGTGGAGAGCAGCTTGGAAGTAGTTGCAATGACCGGGTATTTTTCTCGAACAGAGATAAAATAATCTAGCTTGCTCTTTCCGTAAGTATCACTGCCTGTAATGCGAACAACATAATCGGGATTCTGCTTCATCATGTCGGCATTTTGGTTTGCCAACGCCATCTGCATACGCTCTGCCGCTTCTTCGGTTGGGCAAAATACGATGGTCTTAGCCATGCGGTCAGTGCTTTTCAAGTATCGCGTGATTTCGGCAGCAACTTGGTTGATACGATCCTCTATAATAATGTTGTAGTCGTAATCGCTATTTGTATAAATGCGATCTTCGATTTCGTTTCCGTAAATATCGCGCTGGCCCTTGCGTGGACGCCATCCCTCACCAATATCAGTCATAACATTGATTACCTTAAAAGGTGCAAGAAAACCGTCCTCGATTCCTTCTTTCAGACTGTAAGTATAGATGGGTTCACCAAAGTAGTCGATGTTGGAAACATATTTGGTTTCCTTAGGCGTAGCGGTCATGCCGATTTGCGTAGCAGAAGCAAAATATTCCAGAATTTTGCGCCAGTTGCTTTCTTTCTTCGCCGAGCCACGGTGACACTCATCGACAATAATCAGGTCAAAGAAATCCGGGCTAAAGAGCTGTGACAGCTTATCGAGTGCATTTTCAGCGTTCTCGTCTTGTTCTTCGTTCTTTCCAGCAAGCTGCTGATAGAGAGAAAAATAGACCTCATAAGAAGTAATCGTGCGAGGGTCGTCCTTAGAAAAATTCACCTTATGAATGACCTTTTCCAGCGGCGCAAAGTCCTGTTGGATAGACTGGTCAACAAGATTGTTCCGATCCGCAAGATAGAGAATCTTTTTCTTTAAGCCGCTTTTGAGCAGACGATATACAATTTGAAATGCCGTATAAGTTTTACCTGTACCAGTTGCCATTACCAGTAAAAGCCGATTTTGTCCTCTTGCAATTGCGTCCAACGTGCGGTTGATGGCAATGCGCTGGTAATAGCGTGGTGGGTAAGTGTTTTGGCTGCTGTAATATGGCTGTGCAATTAATTTCTCCTGCACATCCGTCAAACCAGCTCCATCGTTTGCACCTGCTTTGTACCGCTCAACCAGCTCTTTTTCTGTTGGGAATTCGTCAAGGCCAAAGGTGCGTTCTTTGCCCGTCAAGAAGTCATGTTCTGCAAAGCCGTCCCCATTTGAGCTAAAGGCAAACGGAACATCCAACATCTGCGCATAGGTCATGGCCTGCTGCAATCCATGGGAAACCGTATGATTGTTGTCTTTTGCTTCAACAATGGCAATCGGATTATTCGCGCTCAGGTAAAGCACATAGTCTGCACGTTTCGGCTTTTCACGGGCCACAATGTTACCCTTGAGGTTGATACGGCCATCCGTAATTTTTGTTTCCAGCGTGATATGTTGCTTATCCCATTTTGCTGTAATTGCGGGTGTAATGTAATGGAACTTAATATCTTCTTCGGACATTTGACTCTTTGAAAGCACCGCCATACAGACAACCTCCTGCATTATAGAATCCCGAAAACTTCCAGATAATCAATATTATCGGAAGTTTTATGCCGCAACGACCTTTAAGGTTAAACTACTCCAATTATTACTATACCACGACTTGATTCGGTGGGCAACAAGGCTGGAGAAAAATGCCTTGCAACAAAGTAGTAAAGTTGTACAATATCTTTAGAGGATAGTAACAAGATTGGCTATCGTTGACATTGAAGCGTCAGCCAGCTGTAGAGCCCAGATGATGGAGTGCACGGACACCACAAGCTAGATAGGGTCAATGCGAATCGAAAGAAACTGCACTGTAAAAAACACCATTCATGTTCCAATCAGTGCTATGTATTGGAACATGAATGGTGGATTTTTGAACGAGCGGCGTTGCAATAAGTCTGAAGTTTTTAATTATCGAAGATTACGAATTCGGATTTTAGATGCAATTGGGCTATAACGCTTGTCATAAGCTTTATCGATATACGTAGTTGGATTGGATATAAAATCGGACCATTTCACGATCACGCAGTATTCCTCATCGGAAGTCCATGCACAGCTAGCGTGAGGTTCGGTATAAAAATTGGCAGAAAATTCGCGGATTACAGTTGTATCATTTAACAAAATGCAATCGTGGTACTGACCACAAGTGCTGCAGAGCGAACTTCCTTTATAAATAGAATCATACATTTCAGGTAATACAATACCTAGTACACCATTACGAGTATTTCCGATTCCATTATAAAGAGAGGCCTGAAGTTCTCGCTGAATGAAATAATTACGTGGCCGTCCCCAATAATCATTTCCTTCATTTTCAGAAGAATGCTGGCCAATCAAGAAAATTGTCACAGTTGAATCGGATAGATAGTCGTTTCGAATAGTTTCCATTATGTAGTCGCCATCTTCACTATCAATAATACGATCCAAGGATTTATCGATAACATCCTGACCTGCAAATAACTCGACGAGATAATTTTTATACGTTTTATCCTCTTTTTTATAACTTATAAAGCACTTGTGTCCCATTTTTAATCTCCTGACTTCATTATTTCTTGAAAAGCTTTTTTATTTTATAAAGATCGATTTTATCTAGACTGTTTTGTGCTAAAACAATTTTTGCTTTTGAAGGATATTGAAAACGAATACGGCTAACTTTAAAAGTCCAAAGAATAATTTCAAGAAGTTCTTGATCGGTTATATTTTCATAACCGTGAAATCTTGTTATCCCAGAACCCAAAAGTGGAAGAACAATAGACCTTCCACCATAATGAATATCGCACTCGTTCCACATATTCATAAGGCATGCAGTATAGTCATTCATTTCCAAATATGCTCTATTTTGATTGTCGAATTTTGAGAATGCAAGTATAAAAAAGTCATCCATCGGAACAATCGTTCCGAGTTTATATTGGATTTGCTTTCCTACCAGCCTATTCTGATTGACGTTAATCTTACACTCTTGAGCATGCTGATTCTCTTGTATTAGATGATCTAAGGACTCTACATCATGGGCATACTTTTTAATAAACTGTCCGTTTAACGTTCGAGAAGAAATAATGTTTTCATCTACTTGGGTATCAAAGTATTCGTTAAATGCAATGATTTTTAAGCCTTCGCTTTGAAAAACATCGCCTGCTGAAATTTCGATAGTGGAGTTATTAACGGACAATTCGACATGTCGGATATGATTTGCATGAAACCACATTAGAACATAAACAATTAGCATCACACCAACGAAAGACAAAAAGTATTTGATTTTCAGTTCGGAGGGTATATCGTAGAAGAGCAGAAGAAATGAAACGATTGAACTAGTGATCGATAGTATTTTTTCGTAATCGGCACGAAGTTCTTTTCTAAAGAAAGAAACTTTCATTGACATTTTAGATTCACCCCACGTCTATAAAGGACTAAGCAGCTACCAAAGAAGAATCTCAGACTAAATAGGATTTTATTCGTCCGCTTGATCTAATGATACTCTAAGATGTTCACAAAATCAATCTGCCCGTTAAAAATTCAATCGTTCGTTAACGCGATAAAAGTTTTGAATTTGAACTGAAAATACGGTATAATGAATCTAAACATTAAAAAGCGAGTAGGTGATACCATGCCTTTTCCCCTCGACCATTACATTGAAGCCTCTCATGTTGATTACAAGGAACGCCTTGAAGAGAAAAAGCCGCGCAGCTGGCTGAAATCCGTGTCGGCATTTGCCAA
>ERZ773204.2954-NODE-2954-length-11112-cov-8.100932_pt1 | contig 11112 bp, 12 predicted proteins | sample MGYA00581007_ERZ773204 | MGnify/ENA primary metagenome ERZ773204 (study PRJEB29015, sample SAMEA2737757) | human gut metagenome | biome: human gut; feature: human-associated habitat; material: faeces | place: China | collected 2012 ... | reverse complement strand
CACTCATCCATCGTTTTAAAATTCCCAATACAATCCGCCACTTCCCCACTACACCACCCATTTCAACAAATCATAATTTTTGACCTTTGGAAAATTATGTGCTATTATTCTATAAAATCAAATAAAGCACATATGCAGAAAAGAGGATAACATTATGTACGAATTTACTAAAGACTGTTTGCTTAACATTGAACAGCTTGATAATGAACACCGCAGATTGTTCCAGATGGTAAATGAAGCCGTATCACTTATAGATACCGTGGATGATGTAAGCACTATATCCACCGGTCTTATCAATAATCTTAAGGATTATGCTGCAACTCATTTTGCCCATGAAGAAGCTTATATGGAAAGTATCAATGACCCGGAACTTGAACTTCAAAAGAAACAGCATGCCGCATTTACCAATAAAGTTAACAATTTCACCCTTGATACTTCTTCTAATGCTGCTGCCAAAGCATGCCTAAAAGATTTTCTTGGATATCTTGTACGCTGGCTTTACAGACATATTCTTAGCAGTGATATGATGATTGGAAAAATATCTCCAATTAAAGAAAAAAACGACCCCTTCACATTTACTGACAAATTCAAAACAGGAATTTCACTTGTTGACGATGAACACCGCCATCTGTTTGAGATAATTAAACAGACTAATGACCTTATCCATGAAGATCTTTTACATGATAAATATGACAGAATCATGCATTTACTTGCTGAATTAAAAGATTATACAGAATTTCATTTTAAGGATGAAGAAGATCTTATGACAAGAATCGGTTATCCTGAAATAGAAGCCCAGAAACGTGCACACAGTGCATTTATCGAAAGACTTGTTGAGATTAATGTAGATGGACTTGATGAGATTGATAACAACCAGCAGGCTTATCTTCTTGATCTTGTTGACTTCCTGGTAAGCTGGCTTTCTAATCACATTATTGCTGCTGATAAAAAGATTGGCATATTTATGGCTGAAAATAATATAAAATAATTGCATTTACCTGTAACCCATATTACCGATAATATACAATATGGAACAGTTTAAATATAAAATATATGTATTTATTACAATTTTACAATACCCATATTATCATATGATGCATTTTCATATGACATATCTGAAAATAACAGCTGTGGCTTTATTAACCGGTTAATATACAGTTCATATTTTACCGTTTAATACTGACACAGCTTATTTATTTTTATTATTATTTATAGTCCATATTAACTATTAAAATGCTCTTCCAGCTTTTCAGAAGTTCCTTTGATATTGCCAATAGACTCTGATAATCTGATTACATAGTCAGTCTGGTTTACAATACTATTGCCTATCTCGGCAACCATTGATGCATTTTCCTCTGATGTTGCCGCTACATTATCAAGCTCCTGTTGTATATCATCAAATCTTTCTTTGATATTACCTATTACATTATACTCTTCACTTACAACATCCGTAGCTTCATTTGCTGTACTATTAACCTTATCAAGCTTTCCAATAAGGTTCTCTATTTTTACAGAGCTTTCCTTAGCTGCTGCTGCTCCCGCTGATATCTTACCAACTACACTTTCAACAGTTCCTGAAAGGTCATCTATAATATCCTTTATACTCTCTGCCGACTTTCTGCTATCATCTGAAAGATTCCTTATCTGGTCTGCTACAACCGCAAAACCTTTTCCATGCTCTCCTGCCCTGGCAGCTTCGATAGATGCATTTAATGACAACAGATTAGTCTGTCCTGCAATTGAATTAATATCATTAAGAATACCCTTAATCTTTTCCATCTGTTCTAAAAGTCCTGATGTTGCATCACTTGCACTTCCTACTGTTTCCGACATCTCAAGCATTGAAGCTTTAACTGTTATAGCTTCCTTATTACCCTCATTAACAGCTGTTGTCATATCCTCAAAGCTGTCCTCAAGCTGTCTTGCATAACTGTAATTTTTATCAATCTCTTCTTTTGCCTTGTTAAGTTTTTCACTAACCTGCTGGATTGAACGGCTTGACTCATCTACTACCTGTTCCATCTGTTCGGCTGATGACTTTACTGACTCTGCATGTGATGTAACCTCTTCCACCTGATTACCACATTCAATAATCTCTGTATTAAGACTTGTAGCAATCTTATTGGCTACCATGCCATTATTCCTGATAAGTGCCAGCGCTTCCTCCGCCTGCTTTATCTTCTTTTCACCATAACCGGTGCCAAGATATAGAAGAACTGTACACGCTGCAAAAAGACACAGCTTTGATATTGTTGCTACCAGTGAGGGGTCAATTATATCCCTATAAAAAAATATGCTGACAATACATACTCCTAAAAATGGCATTGCATAATATTTGATAATCTTCTTATCAAAATATCTTACTGCCATTCCAAGTGTTATATAATTTGCCATAAATGCTATTGAATTACCACCACATACTGCTGAATAAAGCAATACCGCATATGACGGACATAATACAATTACCAGTGCCTTTACAAAATTACTTAACTTTGTAAAATAAACAATAGGCACAACAATAATTAATGTTGCCCATAATACTGCACAGCCTCTAAATGTTTTTGCTGACGTTCCATATGACATTATCGTTGTAGCTGACATAGCTAATACGCAACATACAATAATCCATACATTTGCCTTATGTACTCTTTCCATAAACTCCCCTTTTGCCAAATAACCTTCCTTATATTACTTGTTATGTTTACTTATGTCACTCTAACTAGTCATACAATTAGTTATATTAGCATATTTTCATATAAATTACCAGTTAAAATTATACATTTTATATATCTGTTAAAATTATACATTTTATATATCTGAGATAATATTTTATAAAACGGCCAGAAATTATATCAGATGCAGTATTATTCTCAGCCTCTCCATCTAACATTGTTACAAACATCGAGCAAATCAGGCATAATACTGCACATATCCTATTAAAGCATGATATCATATACCTGCATATACCAGGCAGAAAACCCAGCAAAAAACAGTCTGATATTATGTATTAATTTTATTTTGTAAAATAAATAACAGTTTCATAGAATTGCAGCAATGTCAACCTTTATATTTTATGAGTTGACATTATTGTGTATAAATGATAAAGTTTCCTTAATGATTTTTTTCGTCAATTAACATCATTAAAGGAGGACTACATAATGTTTTTAAAGGATAAATTTACAGATGGTAATGATCCTGTTATCACAAGAGAAGAAGCTCTTGATATTTTAAATCTGCCGGATGAAGAATTAGACACTCTTATATCATATGCAGAAAAGTTAAGAAGAAAGTATAAAGGCAACAAGGTTGGAATACATCTTCTTACCAATGCCAGAAGTGGTAACTGTTCACAGGATTGTGCCTATTGTGCCCAGTCATGCCGTTCAAGTGCTGATATAGATAAATACCGCTGGGTATCTGACGAAAAACTCTATAAAGATAATGATTTTGTAAATGAACATCACTTTGCAAGACATTGCATTGGACTTAGCGGAATGAAATTCAATGATTCCGAAATTGAAGAGCTTGCCGGAAAGATACGCAGGATGAAACAGACCGGAACACATCTTTGCTGTTCTATTGGATTCCTTACTGAAAAGCAGGCAATAATGTTAAAAGAAGCCGGTCTTGACCGTATTAATCACAATCTTAACAGCAGCCGGTCCTTTTATAAAAATATATGCTCCACACACACCTATGACCAGCGTGTTGATAATATACATATGCTGCAAAAACTTGGTTTTGAAATATGCAGCGGAGGTATTATAGGTCTTGGTGAAAGCAAAGAAGATGTAGTTGATATGCTCTTTGAACTTAAAGAGATTAATCCCGAGGCCGTTCCAATCAACTTTCTTCTTCCTATCAAGGGAACTCCTCTTGAAAATAAAGATACATCAGGACTTACTACACAGTATGGCCTTAAAGTTCTTTCTCTTGCAAGACTTCTTATTCCACGCTCTGATATACGCTGTGCCGCCGGACGTGAAGTATACTTTAAAGGCGAGGAAAAACGTCTGTTAAGTATAGTTAACTCCATATTTGCTTCTGGTTATCTTACTGAAAATGGTCAGGGTGTTAAAGATACTATTAAGACAATTGAAGATGCAGGATTTACTTATGATATAGAATCTGCATAGCTTGTATTTTATTCAATGTTAAAATATCAAAAAAGGATATTAGTCAGCCAGGGATTGTTATGTGATATTAAACAACTTATATCACGTAACAATCCCTGGCTGTCACTCTATATTCCCAAAAATTATATGCCGGATATTTTATATTTATAGCCCGATTATTCTATCTATGAATACCATGAAGCGTTTATCTATCCTCTCTGTTTTATAAGAGTAACCAATTCCTCTAACTGCTCATAGCTTTCTGTCAGATTGACCTCATTTCTTAACGAAGCTGAATGTTTCATTCCTGCTGTATACCACGCAAAGTGCTTTCTCATCTCCCTGATGCCTATATACTCCCCTTTAGCTTCTATAAGCATACGTGCATGACGAAGTATCATATCACATACTTCATCAGTATCAGGTTTTTCTATCAGTTTTCCATTCTTAAGATATCCGCTAATCTGTCTGAATATCCATGGATTGCCTCTTGAACCCCTGCCTATCATTACAGCATCACACCCTGTCATATTAAACATCTTAACAGCATCTTCACCTGTTAAAATATCACCATTACCTATAACAGGTATGCTTACAGCTTCCTTAACTCTTCTTATAACGTCCCAGTCGGCATGTCCACTGTAATACTGCTCTCTTGTCCTACCATGTACAGCTACCGCTGCGCCGCCGGATTCCTGGACTATATGTGCTATCTCGGGTGCATTGATACACTCATCATTAAATCCTGACCTTATCTTAACCGTCACAGGTTTTTTTACAGCATTTGCCATGGCCTCTACTATCTTTCCGATAAGTATTGGATTTTTCATAAGTGCCGAACCTTCACCATTATTAACTACTTTAGGCACAGGACATCCCATATTAACATCTATTATATCAAATGGTCTTTCCTCTATTCTCTTTGCTATATCCGCCATTATCTGCGGGTCTGAACCGAAGAGCTGCACAGATATAGGATTTTCCTGTGGTGTAACCTCAAGCAGTGCTTCTGTATTTTTATTATTATATAATATAGCCTTTGCACTCACCATCTCTGTATATAACAGTCCACAACCCATTTCCTTACATAACAGACGAAATGGCAGGTCTGTTACACCTGCCATTGGAGCCAATACTACATTATTGTCAATATTTACATTTCCAATCTTCATAGTTATACATCTTCTCCCAGAAAAAATACTTTATAAAACATCTCTAATGATTCTAACAGTTCTCTCTTTTCATACTGTAGCTTCTTTATAAGCATACCACATGCAATATCATCATATAAAATATCTCCCTCATCCGCCTCTGTCTTAAATAAAAGTGTTCCACTCTCATCAAACTCAAGACTTAATATACCTCCCACCTCTTCGGTAAAAAGCACACACATTATCTTAAGCTCCTTTTTTATGTCTTCCGGAAGTCTGTCAAAATTCTCATTAAGATAAAACTTCTTCTCATACGCGCTTGAAGCACATAATACTTCATTTTCATTAAACATATCCATATAATCCTCTCACTGATACTTCACCTGATACTATCATTGTATGGCTGCCATCTTCTCTTACCACTTCAAGCTCACCCTTATCATCAATTCCAAGTGCCGTACCGGTAAATGTCTCTTCTCTGTTAATTATCTTTACTATATTATTCTTATTAGCAAGCATACTGTTATAATCATCTTTAAGGTCTGAAAGATTCTGTGTCTTCATAAACCTGTCATAGTATTTTGTAAATGATTCCGAAAAGTACTTAATAAGCCTGCTTCTTTTAAAATGCTTTCCTGTTTCTACATATAACGAAGATGCTGTTGCCTTTATGGATTCATCAAATTCAGTCGTATTAACATTAATTCCTATTCCTATTACAACATAATTGACAACATCCATCTGGGCACTCATCTCAGTTAATATTCCACAGACTTTTTTCTTATTGACGACAACATCGTTAGGCCATTTTATCTGACACTCAAGTGGAACACCCTCAGTCTCAGCTTCTTTTTTAACCGCGTCAGTCACGGCCATCGCTGATACTATTGTAAGCATTGAGGCATTGACAGGCTCTATGTCAGGCCTTAACAACAAAGTCATCCATATTCCACTGCCTGACGGTGATATCCAGCCATGACCTCTTCTTCCTCTTCCGTCCTCCTGTTTTTCCGCAACGAATAATGTTCCATCCGCTGCACCCTTTTCAGCATACAGCTTAGCCTGTGTATTAGTAGAATCAGTCTCATCAAAAAATTGTACAGCCTTTATTACATTGTTATCATCAAGCTGGCTTTCTATCTCACTCTTAGTAATCAGATCGGGATACTCTGATATCTTATACCCCTTATTCTGTATAGCATCAAATACATAGCCCTCTTCCTTTAACTGGTTAATAACCTTCCATATAGCAGTTCTTGATACCCCAAGCTCTTTGCACAGACTCTGACCGGAAATATAATCCTCTGAATTACGAAGCTTTTTTAAAATTTTTGTTTTCATGGCGTTTCATTTCTCCTGAATATCAGTAAATTCTATACTGACCTTAAAAATATAATTAATGTTACAAGCGACATCATAGCCAGTATTAATGTCACGAGAATAAGAACTATTCCTGCGAGTCTCTTCTTATTCATAAAGTTTTTAACCGCACTAAGACCATTCAGTACAGCTCCTGCAAAAAACTCTATTGGAAAAAGGACTCCGCTTCTGCTCCTTAAGAATAAGATTATTACAAATATAACACCAATCACTGCTGTAAGTGCAATATTAATATAATCTATTACCATCTTACTCTTACGATAAGCTCCACTTGTTGTATAATACATAAATTCTCCATTTCTGTTACAACTCACTTTAATTGTCAGCTAAATACGGCAGACATAATAAGCCACCTGTTCCAATTAATATGCGCCAAGAGTAGCTGCCATTACCGCCTTAATTGTATGCATACGGTTCTCTGCCTCATCAAATACAACTGACTGCTCTGATTCAAACACTTCGTCAGTTACTTCCATCTCATCAATTCCGAATTTATCATGTATCTGTTTGCCTATCTTAGTCTTTAAATCATGGAAAGCAGGAAGACAATGCATAAATATAGCGCCTTCTGCTGCATTATCCATAACGGCCTTATTAACCTGATATGGCTTAAGGGCATTGATTCTTTCTTCCCATACTTCATCAGGCTCACCCATTGATACCCATACATCTGTATATAATACATCCGCATCCCTGGTTGCACTCTTAACATCTTCTGAAAGTGTTACAGAACCGCCGCTTTCTTTAGCCCACTGCTTGCACTGTGCAACCAGCTCTTCATTAGGAAAATACTCCTTAGCTGTACATGCTGTAAAATGAAGTCCAAGCTTAGCGCATACAATCATAAGTGAATTACCCATATTATATCTTGCATCACCCATGTATACAAACTTAACGCCCTTTAACCGTCCAAGCTTTTCCTTAATTGTAAGCATATCTGCAAGCATCTGTGTTGGATGATATTCATTAGTAAGACCATTCCATACCGGCACTGATGAATATTTTGCAAGGTCTTCTACTATCTCCTGTCCAAAACCTCTGTATTCTATACCTTCAAACATAGTACAAAGAACTCTTGCTGTATCAGCTATGCTTTCTTTCTTTCCAATCTGTGAACCAGCCGGGTCAAGATATGTAACTCCCATGCCAAGGTCATGTGCTGCTACTTCAAATGAACAACGTGTTCTTGTGCTTGTCTTTTCAAATATAAGTGCAACATTTTTTCCTAATAATGGCTGTTCTACTATCCCTTTCTTCTTCATATCTTTAAGCTTTGCTGCAAGCCCGATAAGATATTCTATCTCTTCTGGTGTATAATCCTTAAGTGTTAAAAAATCTCTTCCCTTTAAATCCATATCAAATAATCTCCATTTCTGAATACTTAATCATTATCTTTATACTCTCATATAACAGTCCATATAAAAATAATACGGAATTATGTATATAACGCAGTATTCTTATATATTATATCATAAATTGTGTTATTACAACCCTTGTACTCCCGGAAGTTTATTTAATTTACATACATATGATATCATGGGTGGTGGTCTTTGCCCCCAACCTAATATATACAGCCGGCAGAATTTTATATAGAATCCTGCAGTTATGCGATTTTTCATAATATAAAAATAAGACTGCCGCATTAATGAAAAATCATACATAAACATAAGCTTATTTACCAATTAAATATCTATATTCTGTATAATTTTTTTAATGCGGCAGTCTCTTATATATAATATAAACTACTGCCTGTTTATCTCCTGCAATAATATCTATTCTATTAAATTCATAATTAGAAGAAACAATGATTACCTATTATCATATAGCTTGAATATGATGAATAATTAGCTATTGATAATCCTCTGAAAGAAGTATAGCTTCCAATATTATTAACACCTGAAAGTGCATCAAGTGCTGCCTGTGTACATTCAGCTGTTCTAGGTCCTGCTGCCAGTCTTGCCGCAAATGTTGATGAAACATTACCAGCTCCGTCCGTAACACCTGAGAACTGATATGGAGCATATACAACTGCTTTGATTGAATCACCATATGCACCACTTCTTACTCTGTTAAGGACAACATTAGCAACTGCTAACTTACCTTCATAGCTTTCCCAGCCTGCTTCCCAGTCAATAACTGTTGAAAGAATAAGTAATTCTTCATCAGTAACTGACATACCGGAATTATATGTTACTGTAGCATTTGCCTGTGCCGCTTTCTGCGCTTCTTCCTCTGCAATTCTTGCAGCTTCCTGTTCCGCCGCTATTCTAGCTGCTTCTGCTTCCTCTGCTGCTATTCTTTCAGCTTCTTCCTTAGCCTGCGCCTCTGCTATAGTATATGCTGATGCAAAACCATAATCAACAGATACAAGCGCTGATGGAATATATCCTGTTGTTCCGTCTGCCAATACAACTGCTGTATAATCTCCATTATACCCTGCTACCATAAAGCTTTCATTATTAGCCGCATTATAAATAACTGCACTTTTTGTATCCGCCTGCACATATACATCTGCAATATCTGCGATAACATCTGCATGTACTCCGCCATTTTCTGCCGCAATGATCTCTGCTTCTTCATTGAAACATAATGTTTTTGTTCTTACAAAGCCTGTAACATTTCCTGATGTAAGCTTAGTCCATTCTTTTCCAACTTCTATAGTATCTACTATACTATTCTCATAAAGTCTTCCTACAACTTCTGAATTGTCATTATTCAATGCATATATATCAATATATGGACCTGTAATGCTTAAAGCCTTGTTACTAAAAATTCCTGTTTCGTTGTTTCCTTCATAACCTGCTGCAACTATATCTGACACATTAGCTGTGTAAGATGCCTGTATTGTGTTATTTGATTCAAGTATTGTACTTTGCTGTTGCTCATAGGTAGTTTGTGCGTCGGCTGCCACCGGTAGTATAGGGATAAGTCCCATAACCATTCCTACTCCTGCATACATCGCCGCTTTGCTACTTCTAAGTTTCATAAAGTCTTTCCTTTCCGACATTCACTTCAATGTCTGACAAAATGTTACAAATCTGTTACATTTTGTTACAGACATATTGTAGCAAAGTTAAGCATTTTTGTCAAATTTGTTAAGAAATCGCATATATACTGGACTTACACGCTTTTTTTAATTGTGACTGTTATATTACAATCATTAACAATACTTATATTTTATTAACAAAATATAAACTTTATATATTATATATCAATTAAATATTATCTAATTATAAACATTCAGGTTAGTTTTCACCGTCTTATTATTACTATTATCATTCATTATATTGTATAAATATATATTTTTTTCTAAAATAAAGACTGTTACATAAAATGTAAAATACAAAACCATTCCATTAAAGAATCCTATAACATTTCTAATAAAGAATCCTATAACATTTCTAATTCCAACAGCTCTATATTTCATGTTTTATATTCACAGTCTTAAAAATCAATATACTTATTACAAATATGTTTTATAGCTATTAACAATCTATAACTCTTACAGATTTCTCTGTCTTACAGCTTCATATGTAAGTATTGTACAGGCTATTGCCGCATTTAACGACTCAACCTGACCCTCCATTGGTATTTTAATTAAAGCATCGGCCTTGTCTGTTATTGCATTTGTAAGTCCATTTCCCTCATTACCTATAAGAAATGCGCTTGCACCAGTATAATCCTCTTTAGTATATGTATTACTTCCATTAAGATGTGCTGCAAACACCTTAACACCATGCTTCTTAATACCATCAATAGCTTCTGCAAAATCATTTTCATATATAAATGGAACCCGGTATACGGAACCCATTGTTGAACGTATAGTCTTAGGATTATATATATCAACAGTATTTGCACTCATAATAACACCGGTGACACCGGCTCCCTCACCCATTCTTATAATAGTCCCAAGATTACCTGGGTCCTGAAGATTCTCTATTGCTATAATTAATGGATTACCTTTTGTAATATCGGAAATACTATACTGTGCCATCTTAATAATTGCCATTATTCCTTGTGGTGTCCTTGTATCCGACATCTGCATAAACACATTATCACTTACAACTTCATATTTCTTAGTATCCACATTAAGTTCACTTATAAAAGCTTCATTCATATCTGCAAATGTCTCGGAAGCATATACCTTAACAATTCTGTCTGCCGGTGCTTCTGCAACCATCTTATTGCCTTCAACTACAAATTCTTTGTATTCTTTTCTTACTTTAGCTTTCTTTTGAAGCTGTATCACATGTTTAACCTGACTGCTGCTTGTACTAGTAATCATCTTATTCTCCTGACTATCATTAAACAAAATGCTATCCAAAATTCCTGACAACCATCTTACAAAGGCTTCTGAAATTAATTAGAAAGCAGTCCGCTTATATTAAATTCATACTCATCTATATCCTTAGTCATGGCAAGTGCTTCATCTATATCATAATCAACAAACTTACCATTCTTATAAG
>ERZ773204.2943-NODE-2943-length-11162-cov-4.269290_pt1 | contig 11162 bp, 7 predicted proteins | sample MGYA00581007_ERZ773204 | MGnify/ENA primary metagenome ERZ773204 (study PRJEB29015, sample SAMEA2737757) | human gut metagenome | biome: human gut; feature: human-associated habitat; material: faeces | place: China | collected 2012 ... | reverse complement strand
CCCGGTGTCGAAAAGGCGCGGGAGCTGGCGGAAACCAGCATGGACCGTGCGCTGCTCTACTGTTACGACCAAACGCTGATCGAATTGATCACGCGCGGAAAGCTGATCCACAGCGACACCATCGCGGCATACAACGATATGATACAGCATGGCGTGCGCTGGCGGGACGAAGAGAAGGCCTGAAAAAGAAAGACTGGGAAAACTGCATTTTTCGATGCGGGGACAGCCGGAGAGGGCCGGCCGGAGAATTGAACTGGAGGCAGAAACCGTTTGAAACTTTTCGGAGGCAGCGGCGAGCATAAGGGCCGCTCAGACAAACAGACAACCAACCATCCGGCGGCAGCGCAGACCGCGCCCAAGCCGCAGGGCAAAAAAGGTGCAAAAGCCGCAAAGGGCGGCAAGACCGCTGTGCCGAAAAAGCGCAGCAAAAAGCGTATCGTCGCCATCGTTCTGGCGGTGCTGATCGCGCTTCTGTGCGCGGCAGGCGCGGCGTACTACGTGTTCTTCGTGCGTCCGCCCACGGATACCATCCACGACAAGACCAACGGCGACAAGGTCGATACGAGCAGCCTGCTCAATCAGGGCACGCGCATCAAAGATGTGTTCACGTTCGTTGTCGGCGCGGTCGATGAGGACCAGACGCGCACGGACGCCCTGATGGTCGCAACGATGAACACCAAGGAAAAGACGATAAACGTCATGAACATCCCGCGCGATACCATGTGCAACAACGGCGAAAGCGGCGCGTGGCGCAAGATCAACGCGGCCTACGCCACCAAGAAGGGCATCGAGCAGACCAAGGTCGAAATCGAGCGCCTGATGGGCTTCCAGCCGGATAAGTACGTTATCGTGAACTTCGAGGGCATCGCGGCCATCGTGGACGCGATCGGCGGCGTGGACTATGAGGTGCCGTTCCGCATGGAATATCACGACCCCTCGCAGCACCTCGACATCGACCTTCAGCCGGGCATGCAGCACCTCACCGGCAAGCAGACCGTTGAGTTCCTGCGCTGGCGCCACAACAACGACTACTCCAAGCAGTATGTCAACGGCGACGAGGGCCGCGTGGAAAATCAGCAGAAATTCCTGAAGGAGCTGGCGCGACAGGTGCTTCAGGTCAAGAATGCGACCAAAATCCCGAAGATCGCCGAGGCGGTTTCCAAGAACGTCAAGACCGACTTTACCACGGGCGAGCTGCTCTGGATGGGTACGCAGGCGCTTCAGATCGACAACGCAAACCTCAAGTTCTTCACTCTGCCGGGCTACGGCGCGATGAGCTACGCGGGCAGCGACCCGTACAAGTATTCCTTCTTCTTCCCGAAGCTGAAGGAAACGCTCGAGCTCGTCAACAAGTATTTCAACCCCTATGAGGAGCCGATCACCACGCTCGACATGGTAACCGGTCCTTCGGAAAGCTCGTCGTCCGGTTACAGCGGCGGCGTCAGCGCAGGCGAGGACGAAGATGTCTGGGGCGATACCGGCAGCGGCGGCTACTACGACTATGAGGAAGAGCCGGATTACAGCGATGACTCGAACAGCGGCGGCAGCTCGGGCGGCGACAGCTACTATGAGGAGCCGAGCTATGAGCCGACCGACCCCGAACAGGGCGGCGACAACTCGGGCGGCGGCAGCAGCGGCGGCGGTGAGACCGGCGGCGAAAGCGGCGGCGGAGAAAGCGGCGGCGAGTCCGGCGGCACGGTAGATCCGGAAGCATAATCAGTAAATACAACGGGGCCGCAGAGCGAAATCTGCGGCTCTCCGACAGGATACAGGCGCTCTGCGCCGCGAAAAGGAGTTTATGAATTTGACTGCACAAGAAACTGTAAAGGCGATCTGCGAAGCGCTGATCGAGAAAAAGGCGCAGGGCCGCGAGGTCCTGCACGTAGAGCGCCTGACCGAACTGACCGAATATTTCGTTATCTGCTCCGCGACCTCGACCACTCAGGTCAAAGCTCTCGCAGACAACGTAGAGTGGCACCTCAAGTACGACCACGACGAGATGCCGCACCACACCGAGGGCTACGAGTCCGCGCAGTGGATGCTGCTCGACTACGGCTGCGTCGTGCTGCACGTATTCATGCCCGACGCCCGCAAGTTCTACAACCTGGAGAACCTGTGGAAGGACGGCACGCCGGTAACGCTCGAAGAACTCGGCATCGAGGACAAGTAAAAATCGACAGGCGGCGGCGCGTATAGACCGTGTCCGCCGCATTGTCGCGCTTTTATATAAAACAACTTTAGGGGGAAAATCCGTTGAAGTACGATCATAAACAAGTAGAAAAGAAATGGCAGGACATCTGGGACGAAAAACAGTGCTTTAAGGCTGAGAACGGCTCGGACAAGGAGAAGTTCTACGCGCTCGTCGAGTTCCCGTATCCGTCCGGTCAGGGCCTGCACGTAGGTCATCCGCGCTCCTACACCGCGCTCGACATCGTAGCGCGCAAGAAGCGTATGCAGGGCTATAACGTGCTCTACCCGATGGGCTGGGATGCATTCGGCCTGCCGACCGAGAACTTCGCCATCAAGAACCATGTTCATCCGGCGGAAGTCACCAAGAAGAACATCGCACGCTTCAAGAGCCAGCTGAAGAGCCTCGGCCTGTCCTTCGACTGGTCGCGCGAGATCAACACCACCGACCCGAGCTACTACAAGTGGACTCAGTGGATCTTCCTTCAGCTGTTCAAGAAGGGCCTCGCCTACAAGAAGGAAATGAGCGTAAACTGGTGCACCTCCTGCAAGTGCGTTCTGGCGAACGAGGAAGTTGTCAACGGCGTATGCGAGCGCTGCGGCAGCGAGGTCGTTCACAAGACCAAGAGCCAGTGGATGCTCGCCATCACCAAGTACGCACAGCGCCTCATCGACGATCTGGACGACGTTGACTACATCGAGCGCGTCAAGATTCAGCAGAAGAACTGGATCGGCCGCTCCACCGGCGCTGAGGTCGATTTTAAGACCACCGAGGGCGACACCCTGACCGTTTACACCACCCGTCCGGACACCCTGTTCGGCGCGACCTACATGGTCATCTCTCCGGAGCACCCGATGATCGAGCAGTGGGGCGACAAGCTCGCGAACATCGCCGACGTCCGCGCATACCGCGAGGATGCGGCGCGCAAGTCCGACTTTGAGCGCACCGAGCTGAACAAGGACAAGACCGGCGTCAAGCTGGCGGGCGTTGCCGCCATCAACCCGGTAAACGGCAAGGAAATCCCGATTTTCGTTTCCGACTACGTTCTGATGGGCTACGGCACCGGCGCCATCATGGCAGTCCCGGCGCACGATGACCGCGACTGGGAGTTCGCGAAGAAGTTCGGCTGCGAGATCATCGAGGTCGTTTCCGGCGGCGAGGATGTCCAGAAGGCGGCTTTCACCGCAAAGGACGAGACCGGCATTCTGGTCAACTCCGACTTCCTGAACGGCAAGACCGTCAAGGACGCTATCCCGGCGATGATCGAGTGGCTGGGCGAGAAGGGCATCGGCCGCGCAAAGGTGCAGTACAAGCTGCGCGACTGGGTATTCTCTCGTCAGCGTTACTGGGGCGAACCCATTCCGATCGTCAAGTGCGACAAGTGCGGCTATGTTCCGCTGCCGGAGGACCAGCTTCCGCTCGAGCTGCCGAACGTGCACACCTACGAGCCGACCGACAACGGCGAGTCCCCGCTTGCGCACATGACCGACTGGGTCAACACCACCTGCCCGTGCTGCGGCGGCCCGGCCAAGCGCGAAACCGACACCATGCCCCAGTGGGCAGGCTCGTCGTGGTACTTCCTGCGCTACATGGACCCGCACAACGACAAGGCGCTCGCGTCCCCGGAAGCGCTCAAATACTGGTCGCCGGTTGACTGGTACAACGGCGGCATGGAGCACACCACGCTGCATCTGCTGTACAGCCGTTTCTGGCACAAGTTCCTGTATGACATCGGCGTTGTTCCGACCAAGGAGCCGTACGCAAAGCGCACGAGCCACGGCATGATCCTCGGCGAGAACGGCGAGAAGATGTCCAAGAGCCGCGGCAACGTTGTCAACCCGGACGAAATCGTAGACACCTACGGCGCAGACACCATGCGTCTGTACGAGATGTTCATCGGCGACTTCGAGAAGGCCGCTCCGTGGAGCCCGAAGTCCATCAAGGGCTGCCGCCGCTTCCTTGAGCGCGTCTGGTCGCTGGCTGACAAGGTTCAGGACGGCGACGAATACTCCAAGGAGCACGAAGCGCTCATGCACCGCACCATCAAGAAGGTCGGCGAGGACGCGGACAACCTCAAGGCGAACACCGCGATCGCGGCGCTCATGACCATGCTCAACGAGTTCTACGACAAGGGCGTAAATAAGGCAGAGTACAAGACCTTCCTTGCGCTGCTCAATCCCTTTGCGCCGCACATCACCGAAGAGCTGTGGCAGCAGCTGGGCGAGAACGGTCTGCTTTCCGTCGCTCCGTGGCCGCAGTACGACGAGTCCAAGACGGTCGAGAGCACGGTCGAGATGGCGGTTCAGGTCAACGGCAAGCTCAAGGGCACCATCAAGCTCGCAGCAGATGCCGACAAGCAGGCTGCAATCGACGCGGCGCTGGCCGAGGAAAAGGTACAGCACGCCATCGAGGGCAAGCAGATCGTCAAGCAGATCGTTGTTCCGGGCAAGATCGTAAACATCGTCGTAAAATAAAAAACGTAAAATCTGTCCGTTCGTGAAAGATTTTTGTTGACACGGGCGGAAAAAACAGATATAATATTCTTACGGTTTTATGTGCCCATGGCAGATAGGACTGTGCAAAGCGTCCTCCATAGAGGAACGCGCGGAGGGAGGGAAAACTGTGTCGGAGATCCGCATCAAGGAAAATGAATCTATTGACAGCGCACTGCGTCGTTTCAAGCGTTCGTGTGCAAAGGCGGGTACGCTTTCCGAGCTCCGTAAGCGTGAGCATTATGAAAGCCCGAGCGTCAAGCGCCGCAAGAAGTCTGAGGCTGCACGCGCTAAGAAGAAGAAGTTCCGCTAAAATAGAATTTCCAGAGAGCAGATGCTTTGCATCTGCTCTTTTCTTATGCTCGCGGGGCTCGCTTCCAGGGGGGACGCTGTCCCCCCTGGATACCCCTCCGGTTCCGGAGAAACCGGAGGGGATACCCCCCTCTCGTCCGCACGGCGGACGAGGCCGCGCCGCTGCGGCGCGGGCAGAGGAGTAAAAGTCAGGTACACGCCCCGACTTTTACGGGGAATTTTATGCGGCGCACTGCGGTGCGCCTGCCCTGCCTGCTCCGGCTTTGCCGGAGGACGGCAGGGGGAGTACGGGATAGGCTTTGCGGAATGGTTTTCGTTCGGGAGCTGTTCCGGCTCTTTGCCGGAGGACGGCAGGGGATTGCGCCGTGGAAGCGGCGCAGGATTATGGGGTATATCAGCTTTTGTTTACCTTAATTCGGAGGAACATTTTTTATGGGAGAAAAAAAGCCTAAGGCGAATTTTCTGGTGCGGCTGAAGATGCTGGCATCGCTTTTCGTCGTGGCCGGCTTCGGTCTGGTCGGCCTGCGCCTGCTGTATATGCAGGTCTTTCACCATGATTTCTATATTCAGAAGGCGACGTCGCTCCAGACGCGCGACACCTTTATCACCCCGAACCGGGGCAAGATCTACGACGCGAATATGCAGGTGCTTGCCGAGTCCGCCGAGGTCGAGCGCATCACGGTATCGCCCAAGGGCGTTGTGTCCGAGACCAAGGAGAAGAACGGCGTGACCGCCGATGTCCAGCGCCAGACGCTTGCGACCATCCTTTCCGAGACCCTTTCGGTCAGCTACGACAGCGTGATGGAAAAGCTGAACAAGACCGATTCGGAATACGAAATTATTGCGCAGAAGGTCGATAAGGACGTCACCAAGGAGCTGAACGCCAAGCTGGAGGCGGCGGGCTGCACGGGCGTCTATTCCGAACCCGACACCAAGCGCTATTATCAGCACGGCTCGTTCCTTTCGGCGGTGCTCGGCTACGTCGGCAGCGACAACAACGGCGCTTACGGCATCGAGTCGCAGTACAACGACGAGCTTTCCGGCACAGCGGGCCGCATCGTGCGCGTGCAGAACGCCTACAACGAGGACATCATGCCCGACACGCAGCAGTACATCCCGGCGAAGGACGGCAACTCGCTCGTGCTGACCATCGACAGCGATATTCAGAATTACCTTGAAAAGCACCTTGAAACTGCGTTTGCGGACAATCCGGAGGCGCGCGACGGCGTTTCCGGCATCGTTATGAACGTCAAGACCGGCGAAGTGCTCGCCATGGCGAACCTGCCGGACTTCGACCCGAATGACGCTTATCACCTGACGAGCGAGGTCTACATCAACGAGCTGAAAGAGGACGTACAGAAGATCCTGACGGACGCGAAGATTACGGCCGTCATTTCGGATAAATGGTACGAGGAGGGCGGTCTTGCGAACCTGCCCGAGGACATTCAGAGCAATGACGACCTCGTGAGCAAGCTCGGTTCGACCCGTGTCAACATTCTGATGAAAACCTGGCGCAACCCGGTCGTTTCCGACAACTACGAGCCTGGTTCGACCTTCAAGCTGATGACAGTCGCGACCGCCTACGAGCTTGGCGAAGTGGACGAGAACAGCTCGTTCTACTGCGGCGGCTCGCTGATGGTAGGCGACTGGAAGGAGCCGATCAACTGCGCGAACACGAGCGGCCACGGCATGCAGACGCTGACCGAGGCGCTGATGAATTCGTGCAACGTCGCGATGATGCAGATCGTCCAGAAGGTCGGCATGGCGCGTTTTTACGAATTTTACAAGGCGTTCGGCCTGCTCGACCAGACCGGCATCGACCTGCCGGGCGAGAGCCGCGGCCAGTTCCACAACATCGACAAGTCGAGCGACTGGAACGAAGTCGCGCTCGCGACCGCGTCGTTCGGCCAGCGCTTCACCGTCACCCCGATGCAGATGATCAACATGGTCAGCGCCATCGTGGACGACGGCAAGCTCAAGAAGCCTTACGTTGTCAAGTCCGTGCTCAACGCGGACGGCACGATCAAGTCCACCACCGAGCCGGAAATCCTGCGTCAGGTCATCTCCGAGGACACCTCGGCGTACATGCGCGAGGCGATGGAGCAGGTCGTTGCGGCCGGCACCGGCAAGAACGCCTACGTCACCGGCTACCGCATCGGCGGCAAGACCGCGACCTCCGAGATCGAGAAGGAGCGCGACGAGACCGGCAAGATCACCGACACCGAGGACCGCTACACCGCCTCCTTCATCGGCGTTGCGCCGATGGACGATCCGCAGATCGCGGTGCTCGTTGCCATCAACGACCTGCCCGAGTCCGCGCCCCACGGCGGCGGCGCTATCGCGGCTCCGGTCGTCGGACGTATCATGGAGGACGTACTGCCGTACATCGGCGTTACCGCTTCCTACGAGGAGAACGAGAGCGACCGCCGCGAGCAGACCGTGCCGAACGTTGTCGGCATGACGCGCGACGCAGCGGACGAGGCGCTGACGAACAGCGGCTTTGAGTACATCATCCACGGCGAGGGCGATACCGTTACCGATCAGGTGCCGTCGAGCGGCATCCGCATCCCGGCAAGCGGCAGAGTCATCCTCTATATGGGTGAGCAGAAGCCGACCGAGCAGATCGAGGTGCCCGATGTGAGCGGCATGGACCCGGATACCTGTCGGGATACGCTCGAGGAGTACGGACTCTACCTCAAGCAGCGCGGCGTCGCGACGAGCCAGATAACCGGCGATACGACTGCAAGCAGCCAGTCGCCGGCGGCCGGAACCAAGGTAAGCATCGGTTCGGTCATTACAGTAGAATTTTCGGATACGACCACGGTCAACGACCGATAGGAGGACGTTTTATGAAATTGCAGGAGCTTTTGAAGGACGTTGCCGTTCTGTCGAACACGGCAGACGGCGCGGCGGAGATAAACGAAGTCAGATACGACTCGCGTGCGGTGCAGAAGGGCGACCTTTTCGTCGCCATCCGCGGCTACGCGACCGACGGCCATAAGTATATCGCGAAGGCGCTCGAACAGGGCGCGGCGGCGGTGGTCTGCGAGGAGGCGCCCGAGGGCGTTCCCGCAGTCGTTGTCGAAAATTCGCGCATCGCGCTCGCGGAGATCGCGGCGAACCGCTTCGGCCATCCGGCGGACAGCATGGTGATGCTCGGCGTCACCGGCACGAACGGCAAGACCACCACGACCTACCTCGTCAAGCATATGCTCGAGGACGCGGGTCACAAGGTCGGCCTCATCGGCACCAACCAGAACCTCATCGGCAGCGAGGTCATCGAAACCGAGCGCACCACGCCGGAATCCTACGAGCTGCACGCGCTGTTCGCCCGTATGCGCGACGCAGGCTGCACGCACGTTATCATGGAGGTCTCCTCGCACTCGCTCGTGCTCGACCGCGTACACGGCATCCGCTTTGCGGTCGGCGCGTTCACCAACCTGACGCAGGACCACCTCGACTTCCACAAGACCATGGAGAACTACCGCAAGGCGAAGGCTATTCTGTTCACGGTCAGCGACAAGGGCGTTATCAACCTCGACGACGCGGCGGCGCCCAAGATGCTCGCGGACGCGAAGTGCCCGTGCCTGACCTACTCGTGCGGCAAGCCGGAGGCGACTCTGTGCGCGACCGCGCTTCAGCTGCACGCGGACGGCGTGGAATTCGATGCCGCCTATGAAGGTGCGTCTGCGCACGTAAAGCTGCCTATTCCGGGTCATTTCTCGGTCGAAAATGCGCTCAATGCCCTCGGTATGGTGCTTAGCCTAGGCATGCCGCTTGCGGACGCTGCAAAGTCGCTTGCGACCGCGACCGGCGTCAAGGGCCGCGTGGAAGTCGTGCCGACCGACACGGACTACACCGTGCTCATCGACTACGCCCACTCGCCGGACGGCGTGGAGAACGTGCTGAAGGCAGTCCGCGGCTTTGCCAAGGGCCGCGTAGTGGCGCTCTTCGGCTGCGGCGGCGACCGCGACCGCACCAAGCGCCCGAAGATGGGTAAAATTGCTTCTGACCTTGCGGATTTCTGCGTGGTCACGAGCGACAACCCGCGCACCGAGCAGCCGCAGGCCATCATCGACGACATTCTTGAGGGCATGAAGGACAGCAAGACCCCGATGCAGGTCATTGTGGACCGCCCGGAGGCCATTCACTGGGCGCTCGCCCATGCACAGAAGGACGACATCATCGTTCTCATGGGCAAGGGTCACGAAACCTATCAGGAAGTAAACCATGTGAAGCATCACATGGACGAACGCGAAATCGTCGCAGACTATTTAAAAAACTGATAGGGGACTTCAAAAGTCCCCTATCTACGGAGGACGGTTCCCAGGGAAACCGCCTTCCGAAACCCGAATGACGCCGCCCCGGGCGGCTGAGTCGGGGAATGAAAACCGAGGTACACGCCCCCGGTTTTCATGAAATTCCGCAGGAATTTCTTTTGAATGCCGTGTGCATAGCACACGGTCGTCTGCGGACGAGGCCACAGACAGGATTTTCAAGAAAACCTGTCTTGAGGAAAGCCGTTGCAAGCAACGGCGGAATTTGAAATTTACACTTGGGGGAAACGGCATGGAACGATTTACACTGGCGCAGGCGGCGGAGTGGACGAAGGGAGAAGCGAAGGGCGATGTGACCCTTTGCGCGGTTTCGACCGACTCGCGGCGCATTCCGGAGGAGGCGCTGTTCCTGCCGCTCGCGGGCGAACGCTTCGACGGACATGACTTCATCGGCAAGGCGCTCGAAAACGGCGCGGCGGCGGTCATGAGCCACCGAGAATGCGAGGAATATCCGGTCCCGGCGCTCTACGTCGAGAACACCTCGCAGGCGCTGCTCGACCTGGCAGGCGGCTACCGCACGATGTGCGGCGGCGTGGTCGTCGGCGTGACCGGCTCGGTCGGCAAGACCACCACAAAGGAGCTGCTTTACGCCACGCTCGCGCAGCAGTTCCGCGCGGAAAAGACCGAGGGCAACCTCAACAACGAAATCGGCCTGCCGCTGACGCTCATGCGCATGACGAAGGACACCGAGGTCATGGTGGCCGAGATGGGCATGAACCACTTCGGTGAGCTGTCGCGCATGACGGCGGCGGCGCAGCCGGACTATGCCGTTATCACCAACATCGGCACCTCGCACATCGAGTTTCTCGGCTCGCGCGAGGGCATCTGCAAGGCGAAGCTCGAAATTCTCGAGGGTCTGCGCGAGGGCGGCACGGCTGTCCTGTGCGGCGACGAGCCGCTGCTGTGGGACAAGCGCGACAGCCTCGGCTGCAAGGTCTGCACCTACGGCGTCGAGAATGAGGCGTGCGACCTTGTCGCGCAGCTGCACGAGGACGGCAGCTTTACCGTGAAAAACAATGGGTTGGAGTCCGAAACTCTGCCGATTGGAGAGAGCTTCACGGCGCGTCTTGCCATTCCGGGCGCACATAACGTCTTAAATGCGCTCGCGGCGGCGTCTGTCGGCCTCCTGATGGGTGAAACAGTCGAGAACATCGTCCGCGGCCTTTCGTCCTACACCGCAAGCGGAATGCGGCAGAATATCTACGAGCAGAACGGCTTCCGCATCTATGCCGACTGCTACAACGCAAGCCCGGACGCCATGGAGGCGACGCTGCGCGTGCTCGGCACGCTGGGCGAGGGCGGCCGCCGCATCGCGGTGCTCGGCTCGATGCTGGAGCTCGGCGACTACACCGAGGAGGGCCACCGCAGAGCGGGCAGAGCCGCCGCAGAGTTCGCAGATGCGCTTTACGCCTACGGCCCGTCGGCGGACGCCATCGCGCGCGGCGCGAAGGAAAAGGGAATGCAGGCGGTTTACGCCTTTGACGACCAGAACGAACTGGTGCGGGCGCTTCGCGCGGACGCAAAGCCGGGTGACGCGCTGCTGTTCAAGGGCAGCCGCGGAATGCGCATGGAGCGTGCGCTTGCACTGTTTATGGGGGAGGAAGTTGAATAAATGAAGCAGGCACTTATTTGCTGCGCGATTGCGTTCATTGTCACGGCGGCTATCGGCCCGTCGGTCATCCGCTATCTGCGCAAGATGAAATTCGGTCAGAAAATCCTTGAAATCGGCCCGAAGTGGCACATGAACAAGCAGAACATCCCGACGATGGGCGGCTTTATGTTCATCATCGGCATCGCGGCGGCGGTCGTAATCGGCGGCCTTGTCACCGGCTC
>ERZ773204.2931-NODE-2931-length-11200-cov-3.038403_pt1 | contig 11200 bp, 10 predicted proteins | sample MGYA00581007_ERZ773204 | MGnify/ENA primary metagenome ERZ773204 (study PRJEB29015, sample SAMEA2737757) | human gut metagenome | biome: human gut; feature: human-associated habitat; material: faeces | place: China | collected 2012 ... | reverse complement strand
CCGCCGGCAGCTGTTTCTCCACCAGCGCCACCCACATCGCCACCCCGTGGCTAATCAGCGCATCGTTAAAGTCATAGCTGGCGTTATGCAGCGGCTTCGACGGGGTTTCGCCGTCGGTGCCTATCCAGAAATAGGCCCCCGGACAGGCCTCCAGCATGCAGGCAAAATCTTCGGAGGCCATCGACGGCGCCTGATTCCAGCGCACCGCTTGCGCGCCGAGAGTGGCGACCGCCACCTCGCGCAGCAGCTGCGCCTGGGGCGCATGGTTTTTGGTCACCGGATACCCCGGAAACCAGCTAATCTCGCCCTGCACATCGGACACCTGCGGCTGGGTCGCCACATAGCTTTCGATAAGCTCCCGCACGCGGGCGCGAACGCGATTGCTCAGGCAGCGGAAGGTACCGCGCAGCACCACGGTGTCCGGCAGGACGTTGATCGCCTCGCCGCCGTTTATCTGGGTGATGCTGACCACCGCGGAATCCTGCGGCGACAAGCGGCGGGAAGGAATGGTCTGCAGCGCCATTATCAGTTGCGCCGCCGCGACGATCGGATCGGCCCCGCTCTCCGGCATCGCCGCATGACAGCTCTTTCCGCGCAGGGTGATCTCGAAGGCGTCCAGCGAGGCCATCATCGCGCCATCGCTGAGCGCCACTTCGCCAAGAGGGATCCCCGGCCAGTTATGCAGCGCGTAGATGGCGTCCATCGGGAAGCGCTCAAACAACCCCTCCTCCACCATTTTGCGCGCGCCGCCGAGGTTCTCTTCCGCCGGCTGAAAGACAAAGTGGACGGTGCCGCTGAAATGGCGGGTCTGCGCCAGATGGGCGGCGGCCGCCAGCAGCATCGCGGTATGGCCATCGTGGCCGCAGGCGTGCATCACCCCGGCGCGGCGTGAACGGTAGCTGACGCTCCCCAGCTCGGTGATCGGCAGGGCGTCCATATCGGCGCGCAGGCCGATAACCGGCCCGGGGCCGTTCTCCAGCGTCGCCACGACGCCGGTGCCGGCCAGCCCGCGATGCACCTGCAGCCCAAACGAGGCCAGCAGCTCCGCAACGCGGCGCGAGGTCTCCTGCTCCTGATATCCGAGCTCAGGCGCGGCGTGAAATTCACGTCGCCAGCCAACGGCTTCGGCGATCAGTGACGGCGATACGGCCATGTATTACTCCTTTCCTGCATAGCGTAATGCTGAATAATCGGTCATGCGTCGCGTTTTTCCCCGTCGCTCACCGGCGTCGGGGCGCTGCCGCTCCCTCCGTTATATCCTGTCGTTACCACGCTGACAACGTCACGAAATGCGGCGGCGGCGCGGCGTACAGCCCACCTGCTGCCCTGCGGCCCTTTTTTGGTAGTGATTTCAACGGTGACAACGGCCAGTCGATTAATTATTATGCAACTCAGGACGGCAATTTGCCGAAGGATCCACTACTGACCTCTCCGTCATCGGAAATAAAATGTTTAACCCAGACCAGAATCGTCTTGCCCCCACGCTGGCGATGATCATGGCCGCGTCGCTTGTGGGATTTATCACCGGCTATACGGTGCCGTTAATCAGTCTTGAGCTGGCGCAGCAGCAGATCGCGCCGCTGTACGTCGGCCTGCTGGCCGCCCTGCCGCCCGCCGGCATGATGATCTCCTCTTTCCTCTCTCCTGCGCTGTGCCGGCGCGTTGAAATGGGCGTGCTGCTGAGCGGCAGTCTGATCCTGCTGGCGCTGGCGACCATCGCCTCATGCATGACTACCGATATGACGCTGCTTTTGCTGCCGCGCCTGCTGACCGGCCTGGCCTCCGGGGTCATTATCGTACTCGGCGAAAGCTGGATCACCGGCGGCGCGGCGGGCAGCCAGCGCGCTACCCTCACCGGTCTCTACGCCTCGGCCTTTACCGGCTGCCAGCTGGCCGGGCCGCTGCTGATCTCCGTCGGCCCCGCCTGGCAGACATCAGCGCTGATAGCGATTGTCGCGGTCACCGCCGTCTGCCTGCTGATGCTGCGCCATCTGCCCACCGGCACTCGTGAAAGCCTCGGGGAGCGCGCCAGCTGGCGCAGCCTCGGCGCCTTTCTGCCGGTACTGGCCTCCGGGGTCTTCTGCTTCGCCTTCTTTGACGCCAGCATCCTCGCCCTGCTGCCGCTGTACGGCATGGACAAAGGGCTGAATGAAGGGCTGGCGGTGCTGCTGGTCACCGTGGTGCTGACCGGAGATGCGATGTTCCAGACCCCGCTCGGCTGGCTGGCCGACCGGGTCGGGATTCGCCGCGTGCATCTGAGCTGCGCGGTGGTTTTCAGCCTGTCGCTGCTGGCCCTGCCGCTGATGCTCGGCTCGCGCATTCAGCTGATGGCCATTTGTCTGCTGCTGGGCGCCGCGGCGGGCGCGCTTTATACCCTGTCGCTGGTGCGGGCGGGGAAAACCTTCAATGGGCAGAAGCTGATTATGATTAACGCCCTGTTCGGCTTTTTCTGGTCCGCCGGCAGCGTTGCCGGGCCGGTAGTCAGCGGCATGCTGATCGGCATCACTGGTTACGATGGCCTGATCGTCACCCTGGTGGCCAGCGGCGTGCTGTTCCTGTTGATTCAGTGTCTGTGCAAAAACGAGAAAACCCTGCTTGCCAGTGAGCAGGAAGATGACATGGACGAGGCGACGGAGTCCGCACGGTAGTCCTCACGGGCTGGCCTGGCGCCAGCCCTTTTTTATGGCCCTCACCGGAGGGTATCCTGTTCTTGCTGGCTCACTGCTGTTAACCATTGCCGGCCCCCAGCCGAGAGGAAATCCCATGGAAAGTAATACCTTACATCGTGGCAGATTGATCGATCATATTCTGCTGGTTGTCGAAGACTTTGAGGCAAGCAAAGACTTCTATACCGCCGTACTGTCGGCGCTGGAGATCCCGGTTATCACCACCGCCAATGACTACTTGCTGGCCGACGAACTGGTGGTGGCCTCACGCCGCAGCCCGGAGGCTGCCTGGAAACTGACTGGGCGCCACCACCTGGCATTCCAGGCCAGAGATCGTGACATGGTGGACGCTTTTTACCATGCGGCGCTGACCCATGGCGGACGTGATAACGGCGCGCCTGGCGAACGACACTATCATCCTGGTTACTATGCCGCTTTTGTGCTGGATCCGCAGGGGAATAATATTGAGGCGGTGTACCATGGCAAGGCTGAGCGCAGCGCCGGGTCTGTTGCGATCAGCTTCACGCAGTAAGCGGGCGAAAGTCACATTTCCTTACCTGCGCAATTCCCATAACAAATGTGGGTGTTATCATTTCCTTAATGAATAATTCATACCCATAGCTGAGGCGTCGATGCTGGAAAACCTAATCATCTGATAATCAGACTTCCGACCATCACTGGCCGGACTGATTATCACTGCGCTGAAATCGAATGCGGACACTGGCGAGTGTTCGCCTATTTTGCCCATGATGATGACACAGGTTTCCCGGTATGAATGTTTCCCCTCAGGAGCAAGCGACTTTATTCATTCTCGTCCCCTGCGGACAAACGCTCCACATCCACGCGATGGCAGCGAGACCACTCCCTCGCATAAGAAACGTCACCCCCAGCCAGTTAACCCGGTGCGTTATCCCTCTGCCATGCTCGATCACTCCCTCTGCATGCCGTTGCGTTGCCTTACCCAATGACAGTCGCCGGGCGAATTTTATCTTTCGGTTTGTCATTCCGCGGCCAGCCTGTGACGACAGCCGCAAGGGATCCACATCAACCAGGCCCCGATACCAGGGAAACCGTCACCGACCAGGGAGTCTTCGCGTATGAAATTAGCGTTGGGACCGTACATCCGTTTTAGCAGAATCTTGTTATTTCCGCTGGCGATGGTTATCTATGATTTTTCTGCTTATCTGACTACCGATCTCATTCAGCCGGGTATTATCCACATCATCCGGGAATTTGAGGCTGATGTTGCGTTAGCCCCGGCCTCTGTCAGCCTCTATTTAGCCGGGGGGCTGGCATTACAGTGGCTGCTGGGGCCGCTCTCCGACCGCATTGGTCGCCGCCCCGTACTACTGACCGGAGCCATCATCTTTGCTTTGGCCTGCTTCAGCATGATCTTTGTCACGTCGATTGATCAATATCTTATCGCCCGTTTTATCCAGGGAACCAGTATCTGCTTCATTTCGACAGTCGGTTATGTCTCCATCCAGGAGGCTTTTGATGAAAAAGAGTCTATCCGCATTATGGCGGCGCTGACATCCATCGTTTTGCTGGCGCCGGTAATCGGGCCCCTGGCGGGCGCTGGCCTGATGAATTTCCTGCACTGGAAGTTATTGTTTGCGATCATCGGCGCCATGAGCTTGCTGGCCTGGGCGTTACTGATTTTTAACATGCCAGAAACGGTCACCTCTCAGGGCCGGGGGTTTCGTCCGGGAGAGGTATTTTCCGAGTTTGTCCGCGCCTTTAAACAGCCGGTGGTGCTCACGGGCGCGCTGGCGTTGTCATTCAGTAACCTGCCGATAATCACCTGGGTAGCACTCTCTCCGGTGATCCTGATCGATGACGGCGGGATGTCGCGCGGCGCCTATGCCTGGACCCAGGTGCCTGTCTTTGGCGGCGTTATTATTGCCAGCATCATCGTGGCCCGTTTTATCAAGGATCCGACCTCTCCCCGCTTTATCTGGCGCACTATCCCGATACAGCTGACCGGGTTGTTGGTATTACTGGCGGGAAATATTGCATGGCCCCATACCTGGTGGTGGTCCGTTTCAGGAACAAGTCTCTATGCCCTCGGAACAGGCCTGTTGTCCCCCGTATTATTCCGTTTTGCGCTTTTTTCCCACTCCCTGCCGAAAGGGACGGTTTCAGCCACCATCAACATTGTGGCGCTCAGTTTTATGGCGGCCTCGGTGGAAGTAGCGCGCTGGGTTTACTTCCAGGCTGGCGGCAGAATAGCCTTTCACTGCCTGGCGCTGATAGCAGGAATCGTCGTCATCATGCTGGTCTCGCGCTTGTTAAAACTCCGTCAGCAACATCTTCTTCAGCCAGCCTGAAGGTTTAGGCCTTTTTGCCCGCAACAGGAGAACACTATGTTTTCATACATTATGCTGGGAACGAACGATCTGCCACGCGCCATCAAGTTCTATGACCCGTTAATGGCGCTGCTGGGACACGTCAAAGCCGGCCGTAACGAACAGGGGGCGTCCTGGGGCACCTTCAACGGCAATCACACCTGCGGGCTGTGCGTGGGCGTTCCTTTTGACCAACAGCCTGCCGGGGTGGGTAATGGAACGATGGTGGCGCTTAACGCCCGCTCCGTCGCACATATTGCGGAACTGCATGCCCTCGCCCTGCAACTCGGCGGACGTGACGAAGGCGGTCCCGGTCACCGGCCGCAGTATGGCGACGGTTTTCACAGCGCCTACGTCCGCGATCCCGACGGCAATAAGCTGGCGTTTGTTTACTATGCGTCTGCAGATTGAATGGCTGCAGCGGAGGTGGCTTTTGCAGGCGGAGATAAGGGAGTCAGGACGGCCAACTTCGCCGTCCTTATTCACCGAGGAATAAAAAAGCCAGCAGCTCAAGCGCTGCGGCTTATCTTCCCGGCAAGTTATCTACCGCAAAGTGATAACGTAATCCGGCGTCGCGCATACAGCGTTTCCGCCGCCAGCTGAAAATCATATTCCATCGCCTTCAGCTTTTTCGTCTTAAGCTGTTTTAGTGGAATACCCTCGATATGCCCTGTCGCGACCAACCACCGGATTTCAGCCGTACTCAGCTTGAGCTGTTTTTTCAGTATTGATAGCAGGCTGATGCGAAATGGCTGACTGACTCTGACGCGCACCGTTATCCGCTGACATGCCATCAACGTAACCGACCATTGCTCGTGAATACGAAAATCAGGTTGCCCCGACGGCTCGGCGCGGTTGCGCTTCAGCGTCGCGAGGTCAGCGGCATAATAGTGAACCATGGCTGCATCGTTCTGCAGCAGGCGCTGAAGCAGTTCACGGTTTATCTTGCTGACGTGCAGCCTGGAAAACAGGGCGATATTCCAGGTGTAATCGCAGCGCGTGCATTTATATATGCTCCAGATATCCAGCAGCTTCTTTTGCGAATTCACCCGGATGACGCCGGAAGGCGCGAAGTCGCGTTTTACATTGCAGGCGGGGCAGCGTTTGGCAATGTGCTGATACCCCACGGGCGTGACCGTCCATGTAACTGTCATAACGTACCTTTTTTAACCCATACGAAACCGAGTCCGTGATTAACGGACCATGATTTTTGGCGTATGAAAAATAGTTAATCGCTATTTTTCAGTGGGTTAAAAAAAGATTTCCAACGTTATTTTCCTGGAGAAGTCCTAATCGACACCCTGAGATTAACAAAGGGGTTATCGCGGGATATATGAGTTCAGTCAATGTTTATGCTGATGATGAAAAACATCATCAATATATCTGACCACGCTCAGCGGGCTGGCCAGGTGCCAGCCCGCTCTCTTTACAGCACCTTGCTGAGGAACGCGGCGGTGCGCGGGTTGGTCGGCGCGCTAAAGATCTGCCCCGGCTTGCCCTCTTCCTGAATCACGCCCTGGTCGATGAAGATCACCCGGTCGGCCACTTCGCGGGCAAAGCCCATTTCGTGGGTCACGATCACCATGGTCATCCCCTCGCTGGCGAGGTTTTTCATCACCTCCAGCACGTCGCCCACCAGCTCCGGATCCAGCGCCGAAGTGGGCTCATCGAACAGCATTATCGACGGCTTCATCGCCAGCGCGCGGGCGATGGCTACCCGCTGCTGCTGGCCGCCGGACAGGCTCGAGGGCCAGGCGTCGCGCTTATCGCTTAAGCCCACCTTCGCCAGCAAGGCTTCCGCCAGGTCGACCGCCTGCTGGCGCGGCATATTGCGCAGATTCATCGGCGCCATGATCAGGTTTTCCAGCACCGTCATGTGCGGGAACAGGTTAAAGCGCTGGAACACCATGCCGACGCTTTCGCGCATCTTGTTGAGGTCGGTGGTCCGGTCGTGGGCGGCAAAGCCGTTAACCACCACCTCGCCTTCGCTGACCGTCTCCAGGGCGTTCATGCAGCGCAGGAAGGTGCTTTTCCCCGAGCCAGACGGGCCGATGATGCACACCACTTCCTGCGGTTTAATATCGCAGCTGATGCCGCGCAGCACGTGGCTGTCGCCGAAGCGCTTATGTAAGTTATTAATGTGAATCACTTTTGCCAAACCTCTTTTCCAGACGGTTAACCAGCTGCGCCAGCAGGAAGGTGATCACCCAGTAGACCAGAGAGATGGTCAGGTAGGGTTCCCAGTAGGTGGCGTAGGCGCCGGAGACGGTGCGCGCGGCATAGGCCAGATCGGCCAGGCCGATCGCCGAGGCCAGCGACGAGTCTTTGACAATGGCGATGGCGTTATTGCCCAGCGGCGGCAGAATTCGGCGAAACGCCTGCGGCAGGATCACCTTGCGCATGGTTTTCCACCACGGCATGCCCAGCGCGCGGGAGGCCTCCATCTGCCCTTTGTCGATCGACTGGATGCCGGCGCGGAAAATCTCCGACACATAGGCTCCGGCGTTAAGGGTGATCGCCACGATGCAGGAGAGGAACGCCCCGTAGCTGGCGCGCAGTTCGCGGGCAAAGTCGGCGCTCATCAGGCCGCTGGTCACCAGCAGGCCGTCGCGCGGATTGATAAACAGCGGCACCAGCGCAAAGTGCACCACCATAATCTGCACGAACAGCGGCGTGCCGCGGAAGGCGCTGACGTAAAAGCGCACCGGAAACTGCACCAGGTAGCGGAGAATATATTTCCACGGCCCGTGCTCGGCCTTCGCCATCCGCCCGAGACCGAGAGTTAACCCCCACAGCGTCCCGAGGATCACGCAGATAATGGTACATTTAATCGTCATCAGGGCGCCGTCCACAAACAGCGGGCCGTACTCCTCGATGATCTCCCAACGGAATCCCGTCATAGTCCTTCCCTAAAAAATACGGCTATCGCCTGGGCGATAGCCGTGGTCACTGAAAAAGGTGGATTATTGCGCTGGCAGCGTCGGCACGTTGTCGTCGAACCAGGTTTTATAGATTTTGGCGTAAGTCCCGTCAGCAACGATCTTTTGCAGCCCGGCGTTGATTTTGCCCAGCAGTTCACTGTTGCCTTTCGCCACCGCAATACCGAAATACTGACGCTCAAATTTGGCATCCGGCACCAGCTTGAACTGCTTCTCCGGGTGCTGTTTGATGTAGTACTTCACCACCCCGACGTCGCCAACCGCGGCGCTGACGCCGTCCTCAAACAGCTCCTGGAGCATCAGCGGGGTATTGTCGAAGCGCTTGATCGCGGTGCTGTTTTTACCCAGCACCTCAGAAACCACGATATCGCCGGTGCTGGAGTTCACCACCCCGACCTTCTCGTTTTTCAGGGCCGCCAGCGAATCCACCTGCGAGTCCTGAGCGACGACGATAGACTGTTCGGCCGGGAAGTACGGCGCGGAGAAATCGACCATCTGTTTGCGTTTATCGGTGATAGTGATCCCGGAGATGATGATGTCGCGGTCGCCGGTGTTCAGCGTGGCGAAGATGCCTTCCCATGGGGTATTGACCAGCTTAACGTCAAAGCCTTCGGCTTTGGCGATGGCTTTGATGATGTCGATGTCGAAACCTTCCAGCTGTTTCTGGCTATTTTCAAATTCAAACGGCCGGTAGGTGCCGCCGGAGCCGACGGTATAGGTTTCCGCAGCCGCCTGTCCGGCAGCCGTCAGCGCGGCTATCATGCAACACGCTTTGAGCAAATTCTTGACCATGAGATTTCCTTTTTATGCATTTATTTTGCATAAAAATACACACACTGACTTTTATATGCAACCGGAAACCTTCCCGCTGGTGAATTATCTTATCAACTTCCGCGTTTACCGCCGGATTTACCAATCGCTTTATGCAGTTCGTTAATGCGCTTCATTGATTTCATGGTCCGCTGCGGCGTGGTGGTCGCCACCGACAGCACCAGCATTTCGAGACAGACCAGCACCGTACCGTGCAGCGGCATCCGGCTACTGTCCCCGCCGCGCGGGACGTCGATCACCACCTGCGCCTCCTGGCTGAAGCGCGAGTCCACCGCCTGGGTCAGCAGGATGGTCGGAATACCCAGCCGCTTCGCCTCGCGCAGGGTGGTCAACCCTTCGCGATGGGGGGATTTTTGCCCCATCATGATCAGCACATCGCCGCGCTGCAGGCCGATAAGCTGTTCGGCAAGGCTAAAGCCCGTGCGGTTCATCACGTACGCCGGCAGGCCAATACGGCTGAACAACCGGGCGGTGTATTCGGCGAGGATCCCCGAGGCGCCGATACCGAAGATCCCCACCTGGCGCGCGTCGCTGAGCAATGCCACCGCCTGAGCCACCGCCGCACGGTTGTCGGCCCGCGACAGGACCTCGCACACCCGCTGATGGCCTTCAAGCACAAAATCAATACTGGAGTTGACGTCGCTGGAGAGCGCGGTAACCGTCGAGCGCATCTTTTCCGCCGAGGTGACCGAGGTGCCGAACCAGCGCTCCATGGTCTGCTTAAGCTCGCGCAGCCCGGCGAAGCCCAGCGCCTGGATGGCACGCACCACCGTGGCGTCGGAGGTCTGGGTCGCGGTGGCGATCTCCATCGCCGTATGCTCCAGCACCACCTCGCGGTTGTCGTTGATATAGCTGACCACCGCCCGCAGCCGGGGGGAGAGCTGGTGCGCCCGGGCGCGATAGCGTTCGCCGAACAGATCGACTTTGCCCTTCTCTTTTTTTACCGCGCTTTTCATTTGGCCTCCGCCGGGATCGGCCTGCCGGCAATATGCGACTGCACCTGGGCCACCATCAGAGACAGCGCGGCGTAGGAGTTGGAGATCACCTCTTCCCGCGGCAGTAAAATATAGTGCCCGGTGCGGCAGGCGCGCAGAAAGTCGCACCAGCCGGGCATCACGCCTTCCATCGCCTGCAGCTCATCCTGCGGCTTACCGCCGGTATCCGACCGCCAGGTGGCGAAGACAAAATCAGCGTCCAGCTCCGGCAGCTGTTCCGCGCTGACGTCAATGCGCTGACCATCGGGGATCCGCTCAATCAGCGGCGGAAAGCGGAACCCGGCGTCGCGCAGCACCCGGCCCAGCGCATGATACGAATGATGCACCGTGACCTTGCCGTTGTTCGCCTGGATCACTGAGACGCTGTACTGCGGTGGGTTGACCATCGCTTTCAGTTGTTTAATTTGTTCCTGATAGCGGCGCTCGAGGATCGCCAGCCGCGGCTGGGTGCCGGTCAGCTGCGCCAGCTTGCGGTAAATCTCCGGGGCGCTGCCCTGCAGATGGTCGATGCTCACCGTCGGGGCAATCTTCTCCAGTTGCTCCACTGACACGTGGCGGCTGGGCTCGGTGATAATCAGATCCGGCCTGGCTGCGGCTACCGCTTCCAGATCGATATCGGCGGTGCCAATAAAGCGAATATCGCTGTTGTCGAAATCGACGCCGGTGAGCTGGGCGCTGGATCGCAGGTAGTGGCTACCGTCCGGGCGCGTCCGGCCGTGGCTGGCGATCGGCGGCGCCCCGAGCTCAATCAGCGGAATGGTAATATCGAGATCGTGCATCGAAACAATGCGCTGCGGATGCAGCGGGACGGTGACCGTGCGGCCTAAATCATCGGTGAAAGTTTGAGTTTGTGGGGCGGCGGCGCTGACGGCCCCCGTCAGCAACAGCAGCAATGAGACGAACCAACGCATAATACCTTCCTGATTAAAGGGCATCACGGCGACGCCAGAGCAAGACAACGAAGAACGGGCAGCCCACCAGGGCAATGACAATCCCCGCCGGGATCTGCAGCGGGGCAAACGCCAGCCGGCCAAGGGTATCGGTCGCCAGCACCAGCAAGGCGCCAATCAGCGCGCTGCCGCACAGCAGCGATACCTGGCCGCCGCGCAGCACAAAACGCGCCATATGCGGCGCCATCAGGCCCACAAAACCCAGGCTGCCGACGCAGGAGACGCTGGCCGAGGTCAGCAGCACCGGCGCAAAAAAGCGCAGCACCGTCAGCTGCTGCAGACGTACGCCGAGGCCGATGGCGGTCCGGTCGCCCAGCAGCGCCACGTCCGCCGCCCGGGCGGTACAGAACAGGATGATGGCCCCGGGCAGCGCCCAGCAAAAAGCCACCGCCAGCAGCGGCCATGTGGCGGCCTGCAGGCTGCCCGCCAGCCAGATCATCGCCGTCTGCACGTCGCGTACGTCGGCGGTGG
>ERZ773204.2925-NODE-2925-length-11213-cov-4.201739_pt1 | contig 11213 bp, 17 predicted proteins | sample MGYA00581007_ERZ773204 | MGnify/ENA primary metagenome ERZ773204 (study PRJEB29015, sample SAMEA2737757) | human gut metagenome | biome: human gut; feature: human-associated habitat; material: faeces | place: China | collected 2012 ... | reverse complement strand
GGCTCAAGTACCAAAACGGTACCGACCCCCGCCCGGGTTCCTTAATCCCATTCACCGCACTCGTCAAGAAGTCCCACCGTTTCCTCCATGAGAGGATCCACAAAATCAAACCGGTTCTCTCCGGTCACGGTAAACTGCAGAGGGCAGTTCTTCCGGGCCAGGCGCAGAACTGGGTATTGCTTGCCGTAAATCGTGGCCAGCACATTGGTGCGGCGCTCCCGGTCGCAATACATGCCTTCCGGACGCGGTACCAGGATGCCGGCAGCCATTAAGACAGCATAGAAACTATTTCTCTGGAAGGTCGGACGAACCTCCCGGTACAGCTCCGAAGCAATGCGCCCGTGAATGTAATAGTAGTTGTTATCATAGATTCCCAGGGTTTGCTCTAACGGCTTGCGGTACTGTTCCTGCGATGATCGCGGAACCAGATAATACCGCTCAGACTGAAGCGCCGCTTCGATAGTCTCAAACCACTCCACCACTGTGCGCTCAATGTTCTCACGCATTGCTATTGTTGCCTGGTCCTGCTTCGGCAGCAGGCTGGCCCGGAGCTTTCCGGTTCGGAGTCCCTCCAGGATGTCATAGACCCGATCAAAGAACGCGTCTGCTGCCGGTTGGCGGCTCCATCTGCAGATCTCATATACTCCTTTGGCGGAGTAAAGGACCATTTCACGCTGAACCTCACGGCCACCCTCAACCTTATCCAAAACGGATACAGTTGAAAACCGATCTAAACGCTCCTTGTGAGCATTATGAATTTTTGAAATTGCAATTTGAGGATTCTCATACTCCAGAGCCTCACCGATCTGACGGCGGGTCATGAAGAACTCGCCCAGGCCGTCACCGTAGAAGTCACAGGAGACACCGTTCACGGCTTCCTGCAGAACTACGCTGTAGTTGCTCATGTATATCGCTCCTTTCTGTATTTGGTTGCCAATGTTCATCTTGCGAAACATATTGTACGTTATAATGAACATTTCGTAAATAGTAAATGTTCACAATAATGAACTTCCATAGTTGTAAATGTTCACTATAATGCACTTTTTGTATTTACATATGTACTTTTCACTGTTATAATGAAGCATAGAAAGGAGGTTGCAAAATGTCGTTATCATACAAGAAATTGTGGAAATTATTAATAGACAAGAATTTGAGCAAAACATACCTTCGTGAGAACGGTATTCATCCGGCAACTATCGCAAAGATGGGAAAAGATCAGCCGGTTTCTCTGCAGGTGCTTGAGCGCTTATGCAAGCTCTTAAACTGCAATATTGAGGACCTGGTTGAATACGTTCCCGATCAGGAAGATTAACAGGACAAAACGAAAGGATAGATAGAAATGACTCAGCAAGATATTGCAGAAGCTAAACAGCTGCTTTTCGGCATCCAGGAAACAGATTTACCTGCAGAGCTGAAAGAAGCAAGCATCAAACAGCTTGCACTCGCCCAGCAGGCAGCAGCGCACTACATTGGAACCCATAAGGTTAACCACGTCAATGAGCCGTTCCTGTACCGTTATGAACTGATCGTGAAAGAGATGTGCGACCGCGGTTTTATCCAGTTCGCAGGCTGTTTCGATGAAAGCAACGAAGTGCTGGAAGGCGTAATGGCTGACTTAAAGGCTTATATAATCGCGCAGGTAGGAAAATAACATATTCTGACCCACAAAAGGGAATTCTGCGCAAAGAATGGGGGAGCTGCGGTCTGGTTGCTAAACCCTCATACTTTTCTGTAGCCCCCTGGGTGGCCTGACCGAACAAACCGTTCTATCAGACGTTCCAGGTCAAGGGGTTCCATACTGCGGATACCCTTACGGTCCTGCTGCCTCTCGCCGCTTCCCGTAGTTCGTCCGTTGTTCACGGCTTCCTCACGGCTTCGCTGATCACACAGAGGGGGCTGGCTGTAGCTTGAGAATATAAATGCACAGCGGGCGGCTTCCTCTTCACAGTATGCAACAATGGCTTATTTGCTGAATTTTTAGCTTGCGAAAGCGGAAGGAAGTGCCCTGGAAATTTCCCCCGGAAAGAGAAAGACGCCGCACCTTCCACGCCCCGCATAGCCCCCACCCCCTAGGAAGTACCTAAGCACATTACCCTTTTTAGGGTGTCCGAAATGTCCGGATGGATCACACAGAGGAGAAGCCAATTCTGGCCGCTCCTGCTGCCGATCCGGACCGCGAAGCAAGGACGAAGCAAGAGGGAAGCAAGAGGAAAACGCAATTTTCCTTTCTCCTCTGCCGGTTGGGAAATGGTGGAGAATTTGCCTATATAGCGTAGATTTTAGGGTTTTTTAGTATGCAGCGTTGCGATTCGTACCAGGATTTACAAGGGTGAACGTTCGGAATAATACCAACATTTCCGAACGTGAGCGTTCGGTATAAACCTTAGCATTTCTTAGCCTGCTGCACGCGCAAAACCTTATAAAACCTCACGTTTTTAGCATATAGGCCGCGCCTGGTATACTACGTAGCGTTGCAATTCGTACAGTAATTTACCGTAGTGCGTTACCATTCGCGTTACTATTGAACCTGTCAAAACCGTCCTTCACGGCCCTATATAGCTTAAAACCTTAACAAATCCTAACATTTTGGCCAGCGCTGCGGCTCGTACTGCGGTACGAATCATTTTTTCACCGGTACGGAGTACATACGTCCAGAACCTTGACATTTCTCAACATTCTCCGGCTTCGCTCAGGCTTCAAACTGTTGCGATGTCGCAACGGAAGCCGATATTCGAGTTTGTTTTGGAATGTTGTATTCGTCGGTTTTGGAATGGTAACGCAGCAGGGCAGAAATCCAGCATCTAAGCCAATCCACAGGCCTATTCGTTTCGTTTTTGAATGCAACGTTGCGGGTATTCGTTTGTTTTTCAGGTGTGACTATTGGTCACATCCGAACCCGCACTTTTTAAGATGGTTCAAGAGTCAATAATATTGACTTTCGGAAAAGTGACCATCAGTCACAATAGAACACCGCTTCCCAAATTTGGAAAGCAAGTTGTGAGCCGGTTCAGATGTCAATATTCTTGACGCCTCAAAAGTTGCATTTACCAACTTTCAAATGTCGGGAAATCCGACTTTCGGGCCGCGGGCTGGATCCAGATCATGAAAACACAGGAGGGGAGAAAGATGAAAAACTATTGCCCCCGTTTGACGCCTTCCGGAATTTTCAATGGGTCATTTAAGGGTAATGGAAAAACTAAAAAAGGGGCTATTAACTCAAAAATAATTAATAACCCAATTCTTAGTTTTTCTATAACCCCGTTTTTAGTTTTTAATAACCCCGTTTTTAGTTTTTAATAACCCCGTTTTTAGTTTTTCTGGAAGCCAAAAAAGTGCCGCGAGCCCTTTATTTATGCGGCTTCCCAGACTTGGCAAATTTTGACATAAAGATTTATAAATAATAATAAATCTTTGTAGTGGTCCGCACGGCTCCCTTGACGTGCGCCGTGCTCCCCTAGTAAACTCACCCCATAAAAAACTTCTGGCCACCAGATAAAGGAGGTATTCTCTGTGTCAACAAAATATGACAACATCCCGGAGGAGCTGCGGGCGCTCCCTCAGTGGGTATGCTTCAAAAAGGTCCCGCGCGAGAATGGCCATATATCCAAAGAGCCGCGCAATCCGAAAAACGGCTATGGCGCAAAGGCAAACGATCGGAATACATGGACTGATTTCGATACTGCAGTTAAGGCGGTGGAGAAATGGAACCTGGACGGTGTTGGCTTCGAGTTTGCAAATGGGTACGTTGGCATTGATCTGGATCATGTCCTGGAGAACGGTCAGATTGTGGATCCTGCTGCTGCCGATATTATACGGAGCGTTAAGAGCTATACGGAAGTAAGCCCCAGCGGCACCGGCCTGCATATTATTTGCAAAGGCCAGCTTCCTGCAGGGTCAAACCGCAAGGGTAATATCGAGATGTATTGTACCGGCAGATATTTCACCATGACGGGTGAGATCTACCAGGGGCGCAACCAGATCCAGGAATGTACCGCTGCGATTGCGGGAATGCACAGGAAGTATATAGGACAGCAGGACGTCCATGAACGTGCCTCTGCGTCTCCTGCTGCCGCTCCTGCCCCTGTTACTCTGTCGGACGATGAAATTATCAGGAAAGCGTCAGAGGCGGCAAATGGGGCGTTATTCCGGCAGCTCTGGAGCGGAGATTGGGCGGGCGCCGGTTATCCGTCACAGTCAGAAGCAGACATGGCCTTTGTGAAACTCCTGGTATACTGGACTAATGGAGACGCGCAGCGCGTTGATAGTTTATATCGGCAGTCCAGTTTGATGCGGGATAAATGGGATCGCAAACAGTCTGGTTCTACATATGGAGCACTTACCATCGACCGGGCCTTGCGGGAGTTTACACCATACACCGGACCGGATCGGAAGACTGCAGCAGAGGCGTTTGCTGATCCTGCTGCTGCCATCTCCGGAGCCGTGGCCACTGTGGCTGATCGGATGCCGAGAAAGGATAACCCACACCCAGATAGCGCCCTGGATTATTTAAAGGGCCAGTTTGAGAAGGATATTCTGAAATTCATGTCCTACAAGGACAGAAAGACTGGATTTCCAAACCTTGACAAGGAATGTATTGGGCTGTATCCTGGCCTTTATGTGATCGGTGCGATTAGCTCCTTAGGAAAAACAACGTTCTGCTGCCAGATGATGGATCAGCTTGCTGCAGCGGGGGAAAAGAGCATTTATTTCTCCCTGGAGCAGAGCAGTGCGGAGATGATCTCTAAGAGCGTGGCGCGGATCACGGCCCAGAACGATCTCCTTGATCCGATAACCGGCCTTAACCGTTCGCTCAGTAGCATCACGAAGGCTGTGAGCGCTATTAATATCCGCCGTGGCCATATTACGGATGAGGTAAAGGCAGCAGTCCGGGACTATGCGAAGATTGCGGGCAATATCGATCTGGTTGACTGTGGCTTTGGTACTACGGTGGAGTATGTAAAGCAGTACGTTGAGAAGTACATAGAGGCCACAGGAGAGAAGCCGGTGGTGTTCGTGGATTATCTGCAGGTACTGCAGACCCAGAACCAGAAGCTCAGCAAGCAGGAACGTATGGACAGCATTGTTACAGCCCTTAAGGTGCTGCAGAAAGAAAACGATCTTGTTATTGTTGTAATCTCGTCCCTAAACCGTCAGAACTATCTCTCTCCGGTGGATTTCGAGAGCTTTAAAGAGTCCGGAGGCATTGAATATACCGCTGACGTTGTTTGGGGCCTCCAGCTGCAGATCATGCGCTCTCAGGATATGTTTGAGAAAGAGAAAGACATCATCAAGAAGCGCAAGGCCATCATTGCGGCGAAAAAGGAGATACCGCGAAAGGTAGAATTGTCCTGCTTAAAAAATCGTTATGGTATTTCAAGCTACTATGTGGCGTTCCAGTATGATCCGCGTTATGATCTGTTTGTTCCAGACTATGAATTTGAGGCTGTGGACGAAAGTCAGACACCATTTGCAAACGATGGAAAAGAAAAACCCGCATGCGACATTATGAAATGATGTGTATACGGGAAATAAGTATTCAGAATGTGCCTGAGAGGGGCAATAGCGCCCCTTCCGGGCGTTTTTAGTGTTACAGATGCCCTAAGCAGGTTAAAAGGGCATTCTGGAGCGTCTGAGAGAGATTGATACGCTTTTTCTTTGCCTCAGTGTCCAGCCATGCCGGTATACTGACGTTCTTGTGCACGCTTTTCGTGCTGTACTGGAGCATATAGCTCCCCATGTCAACATCAATTAGCGTTGTGGTGGATCCTGCTGCCAGGGACGCGAGTGGTTCCGCCTCAGGAAGCTCCCCCCTTGTGTCTACACAGGAGGAAAGCACGGTGCAGATCTGATTGCGGGCCATCTGGATGCCGTCAGCTGCCGCCTCTGCTTCCACGGTGATATCAAACTGCGGCACTTCAATGCGAAAGCCGCGTTCTGTTGGCGTGATCAGCGCCGGGTAAGTTGTTTTAAGCATAATTTCATCCCCTTTGTATGTTATCCGAACGCTCGCTATTCTATCCGAACGTTCGCTTTGATTTTTGGACTGAAAACGCGGATTCCATGCGAACTCGCCGCGTTCGTGTTGTTTTGGAAACCCGCATTCGTTGATTTTGGCACCTGCTGCCGTAATGCTGCTATTGCCATATCTGCAGCCTGGATAAATTCTTTCTGATTGCAGCAGGTCAGTTTCTTTGTTTCAAGGATTGCAATAGCGGTCTGGATGTCCATAGGTGCCTCCTCAATGACAGAAGGCAAGCGCCGGATCCAGATACAGAACCTTGTATCCAGGGAACCGGCCCGGCTGATCCTGGTACTTGATCATATCTTCCAGACTGTACTTCTCGCCTACTTCGATAATGGAGCACACAGAGGCATTGTCCTGGGTTTTCACGGCCCTCCTGATGCTTTCCACGGCTTCCGTGTCGGTGTCTGTTATGTGCATGATGCTTTGCATAGGCTTGTGATAATAGGTTCCTGATCCGTCCACGTAGTCAACAATAAAATTCCTTGTTTTAAGCGGGAAACCGGCTGTTTTAAAGAGTTTTTCGAACATGTTTTATACCTCTCTTTCCTGCCTTAAATTGTATCATATGTGCATAAATAAGTATATAGGTTAGATAATAAAAGCATACATATGTTCTAACATATTAACATATATATGATAATAGTATCAAAAAAAGAGAGGCAGCAGCCTCCCTCTTTTTCGTGTCAGATTCTGACACAGTTATTTGATTTCAATATTTCCCCAGTCAACGCAGCCCTCTTTCTGGTTCTGCAGCAGGTAACGTATAAGCTTGATGCAGTCTTCCCGTGAATCAGCGTCGAACTCGTGCCGGACATCACGCAAATATTCTTCATACCAGTCAAACGGATAGATTTCCCCGTAGGTTTCCCGGTAGTCTTCTTCTGGATCTTCGTCATATACTTCTTCCGGATCGTGGTCGAAGGTCACTGCAATATCTTCCAGTTCGGACACGGAGGATCGGTTGCTATACAGGTAGAACAGGAATGAGCTGCTGCCGCCGAAACCACCATAGGCGCGCTGAAACCATTCATCTGCCTTCTCCTCCTCGTCTGAGCCATTCCTGTGCCATCCGCTTAAGTCTCCTATGAATGACTCCAGAAGCTCCTCCGGACGTTTTAAGCCTGCCTTAAAGGTGTAATGCAGCAGGGCCTCATACTGCTTATCTGTCAGCTGCAGGGTCATGCTGACGTCGGACTTGGTTGCAAGGTCGGCCTCTCGTTCTTCTCTGTCTAAGATCATAATTTACCCCCTGATATCGGTATTTTCAAAAACGATTTTCTGGTTATCATTAACCTCGAAGGCCAGTGTGGTCCCGGTAAAGTCTGCAATCTTAATCAGATCTTCGGCGGAGAAGCTGCTACGGTTCAATTTGTTCTGGAGAGACTGTGGAGACATGCCCAGATGCTCCGCAAGCTCAATATTCTTTTTGCCCTTGATGGATAACAGGGCTTTTACTTTCTCAGTTACGGCCATTTTAATTTCCTTTCTATTTCCCGTATTCATAGATTGTATCACTGGCCAGGTCTATCATGTCATTCCAGAAAACACAGGTGCGGCTCTCGTCAAGCTGAACCTGGTTAAACAGGCCGTGGATCGTTCTTAGATCCTGATAGCTCGGTATAGCCTCAATATCCTCTGCGACATTATAAAGAACGTCCTTGCCGTCATCAAAAACAACGTGCAGCATGAAATCATCCATAGGTTTCACACTCTTAATTCTTGGAATCATGCAAGTGCCTCCTTTCATAGGCCGCTGCCGCTTAGAGCGGCGGCAGCTTTCTTAAATTCTGATCATCCCACATCTTGAGAAGTTCTTCCTGGTTCTGAGCCATCCACTCCCGGACCATCTCCTGTGCCCTCTTAGGAAGATCTCCTTCGGTCATCTCCATCGTTCTCAGATCGAAGATTCCGACATGCTCACCATACAGTGCGTGTAAGTGGCTCGGTTCGTGCTCCTTTGGTTTGAAGAACATTTTAATTACGATTCCGTAGAATCTGCTAATCTCTGGCATCTTATTCGCTCCCTTCCTTTACTGTAATTACATTATAGCATACTCATAAACGTGTGTCAATATTAAAATACTCAAAAACATTTATAAAATAATCCATATAGTGTTGACAACATACTCATAAACGTGTATAATATAATCATAGCAAAGATATGAGAAAGGAGTTCAACACTATGAAAAAACGAATGAAATCAGTAAGAAACACCCGCAAGGCCGTTGCTACCCTGGCCAACAAATTAAGAAAGTATCTCAAGGACTTATCCAGAGCCTTCCGGAAAGCCTGGAAGCTGGTTAAGCGTGGCGTAATCTATACGGCTGCTGCCGGCGTCACCTTCCGGAACGCACAGGAGGTTATTGAGTGGCTTAACCGGATGAATCCGCGGGATATCTGCCTGAGCCTCTGCAGGGAGCCAGAGAACCGGTCCGATAGGAACGCTGTTAAGATTTATGCTCATGTGATCTCGATGGGAAAGAGGGCCTGTATCGGATATCTGAAGCGTGATCTGGCTGCTGCCATTGCTCCGCTGATGGATGCGGGCGAAGACATACGGGCGACGCTCTATTGCTTCACTGGATGCTGTCCCGGACTTACTCACGGGATGCTGCTGAACGTAGAATTGTAAGAAAAAAGCCCTTAGGTGGATGGCCATCCAACCTAAAGGCAGTTACCAGGTTAATCGTCATAAACCGGCAGCAGGATTATATCACACCTGCTGCCGGTTCACAAGAGAAAGGAACTGAATACCATGAGAAACATTCTGAATGTAACCGGCACTGTTATAGCTGCAGCAGGATTATCCGCCGTCTGGATCGGCTGCGCTGCCATCGACTCCCCCTCTGTGTGCTCGTGGAGCATTCCGGTTATTGCCGCCGGTCTGATCATGTTCGTGGCTGGGGCAGCTATGGCCGGAGGATTCCGTTAATTTACTTTTTGGAGGCCAGGGCCAGTTGCTCCGGCTTCCAGAATATTTCTACGCGGTCGCGCCTTTTGCCTACTTTACCCTCTTTCCAGCCAAGGATAAAGCCCTGGTCTTTCCAGTAGTCAAGAATTTTCCCGGTTTTTGCAATAATTTCTTCGCGGCGCTTCCGGATTGCATATTCATTCATTTCGTCTTTTTTGCCGCCAAGAACGTAATCAATAGCGGAATCATATTTTATAATATTGCTGACGTTTGCGGATCGTTTCATAACCTGGATCCGGTTCAGCAGGTAATTGCACAGAGTGACAGTCTCTCGTGTGCAGCTCAGCGGGACGGCCCGCAGCTCAATGGGAAGCGTAGAATATTGTTTCTTGTGCTGCGCATACCATAAAAGTAGCGGCTGCGCTGTGATCACATAGACTTCTACGGTTTTCCCCTTATTGGTTGCGATATCTGTATATCCTACAAGCATACGAGTGTTTCTGACGTAATTATCACCCTCAAAGCCATAACTGGCAGCCTCTGCAGTAACGTCCATTGTTATTTTCTGGTCCATTAGCTTCTGCATGGACTCGGCAATTTCTTTTTTCTGCTTATCGTGCAGGGTGGCGTTCTTTTTGCCAGACAATGCATTATTTATCATTCCCGTGGTAATAAGCGTATTGCCGCTATCATAGCAGGAGCATACAGCGGACAATACGGCCATATCAAAGCCGTTCAGCTTTCCGTCTATTGCATTCTCCACAATACGGTCATTCAAATCCAATGTAATGACCGTATAATATTTATCTTCGCCTTTTCGGCCTGTACGGATGCCGACTTTTTTGCCATATTCAATTTCATCGTTGTTGAGCATCTGGCTTACTCTGTCCAGTGTAGTAACCCATGACTTTGTAGCTTTTGACTTTAATTCCTGGAGCTGCTTTTTCTCCGGCTCTACGCCTACGCAGATTTTAATATACCAGGCCACAGGAAGAAAGGGCCGGTTCCCTACGATGGCAGTCAGCGGCGTATATTTCTCGCCATTTCCGTCATATATGTACTGTTCGATGTCCTCATTAAGCTCTTCCAGTGTTTCGTGAGGAATAATGTGATCTGTCGGCTTGCCGTCCAGGATCAGGCAGATTTCGCCCTCCTTTGTCTCCTTCGGATTCTTGAAATAGTATGTATAGTAACTTCCGTTCGCCACCATATCAGAATAGCGTTCATCAAGAATACGGGCTTTACTCATCAGATCACGAAGGCCATGCAGGAAGATATTCAGCTGCATGATATCCCCGGTGCCTTCCTCTGTGTTCTCCAGTTTCAGCTTGTCTATTTCTTCCTGGATCCGAAGCACAAGGTCGTTGTATTCGTCCTCAGACAGGAACATGTAATCAAAATCTTCACCAGGCTCCTTTATCTGCTCCAGATCCATCTTCATTTCGTCCACTAGCTCACCTCTTCCGCTGCAGTTTTCTATGTCCGGTATCCTGCGTTAATGGACATAGAAATATGCTTATATTTATACTCATAATTGTGTATTATCCTATTGTCGTAAATACTACAGGTACTTTTTGACCTCTGCAGCAGGGATAATATACTTGCCGCCCAGTTTAGAGGCTTCCAGCGTTCCGTTCTTAACATACCGCCTCACAGTTACCACGCTACGGCCAAGAAGCTCAGCCGCCTCCTGGAGGCTGTAGCCCTTTTCGAATTCCTTGTTATCCATACGATCCTCCCTATAAGTTGTTCTTTTCCAGGTAATCGTCCAACATCTCCTCGAAGATCTTCTTAATCGGAACTTCACGTTCAACTGCTGCCATGCGGATCCTCTTGAATTTTGATTTCGGTAGCAGGATGGTATAGCGGTCGATCTCCTCTTTCTGCCCATCCGGCTGCAGCAGCGGGTTGCTGATTTCCCTGATCTCGTCCGTAGTGTCCTCTATGATCGGCGCGATTGCCTGCCGTCTCTCTGTCTTTGCCATTTTAATTTTCCTCCTGATCTATAATTTCATTGCACAGGTCCGTGTAGTCCAGTGCTGCATTGCTTCGGTTACTGTATGCAAAAATATCTTTCCCGGCTGCTGCCGCGTCAGATACGGCCACGCCTCTGCGGATCACAGTTGTAAACACAAGGGAGCCGTAACCGTTCCGGATCTCGTCCAGCATCTCCCTGGCCGACTTATTGCCACCCATATACATACAGGTAATGATTCCGGATATCTGCAGGGCCTGGTTATAGGTCTTCTTAACCAAGTTCACTATTTCTATGGTGCG
>ERZ773204.2924-NODE-2924-length-11213-cov-5.032174_pt1 | contig 11213 bp, 8 predicted proteins | sample MGYA00581007_ERZ773204 | MGnify/ENA primary metagenome ERZ773204 (study PRJEB29015, sample SAMEA2737757) | human gut metagenome | biome: human gut; feature: human-associated habitat; material: faeces | place: China | collected 2012 ... | reverse complement strand
GGTATCTTGTACCTGGCAGGTCCTTAACTCTTCCTCCACGGATCAGAACAACGCTGTGCTCCTGAAGGTTGTGACCTTCTCCTGGGATGTAGCTTGTTACTTCGATTCCGTTGGAAAGACGAACTCTGGCGATTTTTCTAAGAGCTGAGTTAGGCTTCTTAGGAGTTGCAGTCTTAACTGCTGTACAAACGCCACGTTTCTGTGGTGCAGACTGTTCAACTGCTTTCTTTCTTAAAGAGTTGAATGTTTTCTGAAGAGCCGGAGCTGTAGATTTCTTTACAGTTGTCTGGCGTCCCTTTCTTACTAACTGGTTGAATGTTGGCATTCCATTTCACCTCCCGATTTATTTCTCCATAGCTTACTATGGGGCCTTGCGGTTGCTATTCATGTAAATACGCGCAAAAAATCAACGTTCTCTTTGCACGCTTGCTCATTATATCCCGTAAAATCCACGCTGTCAAGGGATTTCGCATGAAATTTACATGATTTTTTCTAATTTTTATCATTACTATAAATTTCTTTTTTCATACACCACATCACCGCAATAAACTTATCAGACAATACCCCTTCCCCAAAAATCTTAACTGCCATCTCTCCCCAAATGTATCCCGACCAGACACTATTCTCTTCCTATTATAAGTGACTGACCATGTGAACTCCTAAAAGCAAAATACACCAAAAACTCACCAAGCCTCCAAACGCAGCTGCCGATAACAGCTCCCATAAATCCACATATGCTGCAGGAATAATTTTCCCATATAGTCCCAGCCAACAGTCAGCGCCGGATAATATTTTATTTTTGATGCCTTAGAATATCTTAGTGTCCGAAACCGCACGCAAAATAAAATATTATCCGGCGCGTCCCTCCTCCCCTATTCACAATTGCATTTTCCCTCCCCTTTCATTATAATAACAACCAAAGCAACAATTCAAATTTTCAAGAAAGGACACCCCAAAATGAAGAAACCCAGCATGATCAGCGTACTTCTATTCCTGACAGGCCTCCTATGCATCATAGCCCTTATCTTCTTCAATAAAAGTACCCTGAAACAAATCACCACCACCGAAAAAGAAGTCGACACCATGTCCGAGCAGCTCACCGCCAAACGCGACGAAGTCAAACAAGCCGTCGATAAATATGCAACTGCCATAGACACCGTTCAATCAAACATCGACCGCATGAAACAAAAACAACAGACAGCCTCCCAGAAGAAGACACAGGAAAAAGCCGAAATCACAGAAGAACCATCCAAACCATCCGTTTTCAACGAAGCCAACACCTCTTCCGATTCAAGCTCAAATACCAGCGTTTTCTCCTCCCAGCCAGAAGGCAACGGCCATATAGTAGGAATAGACCCCGGACACCAAAGCGAATCCGTAGATATGAGCGCATTAGAGCCAAACGGTCCCGGCTCCTCCGAAATGAAAGCCAAATGCTCCACCGGTACCCAGGGAACCTACAGCGGCGTACCCGAATATCAGCTCAACCTTGAGATTTCTCTCCAATTAAGAGACGAACTCGAACAGCGAGGCTATCAGGTCGTAATGACCAGGACAGACAACGAAACAGCAATCAGCAACATGGAGCGAGCTCAATATGCTGCTGCACAGGGATCAGAAATCTACGTCAGAATCCATGCAAACGGAGATGACTCCCACACAGCATCCGGAGCCCTGACAATGTCACCATCCCAGAACAACCCCTATATTCCACAGCTGTTCGACCAGTCCAATCATTTATCCCAGTGCATCATCGATTCCTACTGTGCCGCAACCGGTTTTCAAAATCTCGGAATCCAATACACCGACACCATGACCGGAATCAACTGGAGTACAATTCCTGTCACAATCCTGGAAATGGGCTTCATGACAAGTCAGAATGATGACCTGAAAATGAACGATGCCGAATTCCAGAAAACCATGGTACAAGGAATCTCAAACGGAATTGACAACTATTTTGCATCATAATCGTACCGCAATTTCTTCTATATTAATATGAAAGGAAACAATCAAATGAGCATGAAAAACTCTGATAACAACAATAATGAAACTGACAGATTTTCCAAAAGCGAAAAACCAGTTTTCCTGTATACAGTGATTGGCGTACTGACAGTTGCTGTTATTGCACTGGGTGCAGTCTCCTTCTTATCACTGAACCATCTTGTCACCCTCCAGCAGAAAGTACAGACACTTTCCAACACCGTACAGGATATCTCAACTGATGCGAACACCCTCATCAGCCAGGCAGATCAGCTGGATGAACTAAGAGAACAGGAAAGTTCCGTTCAGACAGCAACAGGAGAAACAACTGCTGCCGCCCAGTCTGAATCACCAGAACCCGCTCCAGGATCAGAACAGGAAGGAACACTTTCCCCTTCTTCCGGCACCACATTCACTGACAACACAGACTCCAGTATGGATAATCTTCTGAATCAGGTACAGTCACTACTCCCAACAGATAACGGAACCTGGTCCGTATATGTCTGCAACCTGCTGAAAGATTCCGATGGAACGATCAATGACACTCCAATGCAGGCTGCCAGCCTGATCAAACTTTATATCATGGGTGCTGTCTACGAAAATTATGGAACAATTGCCCAGTCCCATAACAGCGAAGAAATAGACAGCAATATTTCTGCCATGATCTCCGTCAGCGATAATGATGCTGCCAATACTCTGGTAAACTGGCTCGGAAACGGCAATGATGCCGCTGGTATGGCAAAAGTAAATAATTTCTGTCAGGAACATGGTTTCACCAGCACACAGATGAACCGGCTCCTTCTCGCCGGCAAAGAAAATGGTGACAATTATACATCCGTCAAAGACTGTGGAACATTCTTAAAACAGATTTATCAGGTAGTCAATGGAACTCTTCCATCATCTACTCTCGCAAATGCAGACGCCATGTACTTCCAGTTAAAAACACAGCAACGCAAGAATAAGATTCCGGCTCAGCTCCCTGAGGGCGTTGGCACCGCTAACAAAACCGGCGAACTCGACACAGTAGAAAATGATGCAGCGATCATCTATGACACCGCCAAAGGCATTGATCTTGTTGTATGCTTCATGTCACAGGATCTCACCGATACCGACGCAGCCCAGAGCACCATTGCTGCAGATGCACGCGCTATCTACGGATATTATAATGAATAAACTCTATCTTCTGAATCTACAGTCTATCCAGATAATTGTCATAAATCAGATAGATATTCACAGTTGAAACAAAGAACTTACTTGATTCGATTAAAAGAAGGAGGCACATCCCTTAACGGGTTGTGCCTCCTTCTGCAAATTCAACAGGAAGAATCGTCAATGTTTCTATCTCTTCCCCTTTTATTTTCTTTAATAAAAGTTCCACAGCCTTTCGTGCCATATCCGGTACAGGCTGTACGATCGTTGATACCAGATATTTTCCACTGTTCATCCACTGCATTCCATCATGTCCCACAAGCTGAACTTCCTCCGGAACTTCCACACCAAGAAACTGCATCTGTTCCAGTAAAGCTATCGCAAGCAGATCTGTGCTGGTATAGATACCATCGTACCTCATTTTTCCGGTCTTTCTTGCAGATATGATAAAATTCCTCAATATCCCTTCCACAGAAGTTTTTCCTCTGATCAGATCAAAATCATCTCCAAGATTTAATGTTTCACAGGAGACTCCATGAGCATCACAATAGCTCTTAAATCCTTTTCCCCGCTTCAACGTCTCTCCGGAAATCTCTGACCCATTTCTCAGATAGAGCAGACGTCTGCTTCCTGTTGAAATCATTTTCTGTGCAGCAAGTTCTCCTCCATGATAGTTATCTGAACTGATACAGCTTACTTTTTTGTGAAAATGTCTGTCCAGAGAGATAAGAGGAATATTTTCCGATACATATGGCTCAACATCCTGATATGTAACACAGATAATGCCATCCACTTTATTCTGCTCTGCCATACGATAATAATATTCTTCCTTCTCAGGCATTCCCTGTGTATTACACAACAACAGTTTATAACCATTTTTATACAATTCCTGCTCAATATAGTAAACCCACTCTGCAAAAAAAGGATTTAGTATTTCAGGTACAAGTGCCGCTACTGTGTAGGTATTCTTTGTTTTCAGACCTCTGGCATAGAAGTTCATCTGATACCCAAGCTTTTTTACAGAAGCTTCTACTTTTATTCTGTTTTTCTCACTTACATACTGTCCGTTCAGCACCTTGGAAACAGTTCCAACAGCTACCCCTGCATCCTGTGCCACATCTTTAATTGTTACCATATACAACTCCTGATATTTTTTACTGTATATTGCTTATAAAACGGACAAAGTCATCTACTTCCACTATATGCTCATGAACGCAGACGTTTCGCGATCTGCGTTCATGTTTCTCATCCAGACAGACTATAGTTGAAACAGGAGTCTTACCTGATCCGGTAAAAATCTTTATTTATACAGACACATTTTTTCTGAAACTTTTAAATCTTCTGTTCTGAAAACTTCCCAGTCCATACCCAGAATATTCTCTTCTGTTTCCGCTGCGCCATATACCTTTCCGTTTTCTGCAAATACCTCAATAACTTCCTGATCAAAAATGAAGCTGATTTCCTGTTCTGTTGAGATTCTTTCCCTCATATAATATACATGTGTTTCTATATCCTCAATACTCAGGATATTGCTGTAGAAATCCGCTGTCAGTCTCAGGCTTCCTATTGTCAGTCTCCACTCTCCCTTAGTACCTGCTTCCGGAGTCAGAACGATCTTGCATGCCTGTCCCTCAGGAGAAATCGTATTTTTAAGATTATCATACCATTCTGTTTCAAGATTCTCAAGTTCTTTGGCAAGTGCAAAACAGATTTTATAATCACTGCCTTCTTTTACCAGGGATAATTCTGTTGGAAGGGACATCAGTCCTCTGTAATTTCCTCTGTCATTCTTCATACGGAGCCATGCCATACTGATCACCCTGTCATCTACACCACTGAATGTCTGAGCTGCATAGGGCAGTACAGAGCTATACCCGGATTTACGGCATCCGTCAGGTTTAAACTTATACCCGTCAAATTCTCCGGTCATATAGTAACCATCTGCGGACCAGAATACCCATCTCTTTTCTCCTGGCACATTTTTAACTTCCAGTTCAAGAAGATCCGGACACTCCCACATTCCAGGCTCTGAAATTCTCTGAGTTTCCTCCCAGTTCAGCAGATCTGTTGAGCGATAGACAGCAAAATCATATCCGTCCAGGTATAATACCATAATAAATGCTTTGCTTTCTTTATGATAAAAAACCTTAGGATCTCTGTTCTCATTTACAATATGCGGCATACAGAATTTTTCTGATCTCTGAAGAGTTTTTCCTCCATCTGTAGAATACGCCAGTCTCTGGGTAAACAGATTTCCTGCATCTACAGACCACTGATTTCTGCCGCCTGCAGCTGTATAGAAGTACAACAAAGTTCCTTCGCCATAGCCTGTCAGATTATCTTTATCCTGAATTCCGCAGCCGGAGTAAACAGTTCCTGTTTCATCCGGTGCAATAGCCAGTCCTTCCTGTTCCCAGTGATAGAGATCCTTACTCTTTACATGACCCCACTGCATATTTCCCCACATACTTCCATATGGATTCCACTGATAATAGAGATGATAAAATCCATCTGCATAAACCATACCATTAGGGTCATTATGCCATCCTGTTGCAGGTGCAGCATGCAGTTTCGGACGATAAGGATATACATTATCATAAGGTTTCCCGTAACAGAAAATTCCTTCCAGAAGTTCCTTGTCTGCACCTTCTACCTGCAGATCTTTTCCTAAGAACGCAGAAGCATCCCAGCATCCGTAAAATTCACAATCTGTTTTTCCAAGATGAATATCGATCTCCTGGATTTTTTTTCCTTCTATATAAAAATGCAGCTTTCTTTCCGGTGCATTTTTGCTTACCGGGAGCCAGATATACGGTTTTTCAACGTTTAATATCATTTTGTATCCTCCATTTAGCTGTTCCGTTCAAAAATCTTATACTTCCAGTTGTTGCTCATTTCATTTTTTATGGCTTCAGCCGATTAGTTTTTCGCTCCTGTAGATGCAATTCCTGCCACATAGTATTTCTGAAGACTAAGGAAAATGATCAGTACCGGAATTGTTACCAATGTCAGACCAGCCATAACATTTCCATAGTTAACCGGCTGGATACTGAACAGACTGCTCAGAGCCATCTGGATGGTCTGTTTGGAGCTGTCTGAGATTACCATAACCGGCCATACAAAATCATTCCAGCAGGCAATAAATACAAGAATACCAACAGTTGCATACACCGGTTTTGCCAGAGGCACGACCAGCTGGAAAAAGGTTCTAATCGCACTGGCGCCGTCCAGCTTGGCAGCTTCTTCAATACTCTCAGGAATTCCCATAAAGTTCTGTCTGAACAGGAAGATATACATAGGGCTTGCGATCGCCGGCAAGATCAGTGCAAGATAAGAGTTTGAAAGTCCCATCTTATAGATAATAGAGAACTGCGGAAGCATAACTGTCTGAGCCGGAATGATCATAACTGCCAGGATCAGTGCAAAAAGCAGATTTTTCTTTGGGAATTTTAATCTGGCAAATGCATAACCTGCCATAGAATTTACGATCAGTCCCAAAGCAATGATGACTATAATATATGACAGTGAATTCAGCATTGCTTTTACAAGAGGAAGCTTTGAGATAACCTCTTTATAGTTAAAAAATACGTCTTCTTTGAATGCCGGTACAAAAGCCTTCAGACTGGTAATATCTGAAAAGATCATGGCATCATCTTTAAAAGAAGAAACGATCATCCAGATCAGTGGAAACATAAAAATTAATGCTACCACTGTCATACCAATATATATAAGAAACTGTTTTGGCAGAGATGGTTTTTTATACATTTATTTTTCCTCCTAATCTTCGTTACTCTTATTTGTCAGCTTGTTCTGAATCAATGTAAGGATCAGTACCATAACTGTAAATACCAGTGCCATTGCAGAACCATATCCCATCTTGTTGTATTTGAAACCAGTCTGATAGATTTCATATACGATCGTCATGGTAGAATTTTGCGGACCACCGGCAGTCATCATCATTGGCTGGATGATCAGCTGGAAGGCACTTACTACAATAGACAGAGAAATAAATACTGTTATATTTCTTAATCCCGGAATTGTGATATTCCAGAACTGATTCCACTTTGTTGCGCCGTCCACTGCTGCTGCCTCATACAGATACTGCGGAATATCCTGAAGACCGGATAAGAAGATCATCATCTGGAAACCACAGCCCTGCCATGCTGACAGAATAACAATACACAGCATTGCGGTCTTTGGATCATTCAGAAATTTAAACGGCCCAATTCCCACACTTCCAAGTAAGGAGTTCAGCAAACCATTGTTCGGATTGTAAATATATGTCCAGAGAATGGAAACTACAACCAGAGATAATACAGTTGGTGCAAAAAATGCAAGTCTGTAAACTGAAATTCCTTTCATCTTACGGTTGATCATTAAAGCCAGGCCAAGTGCCAGGCATACCTGAAGCGGAACTACCAGGATTACGAATACAAATGTATTCACAATACTCTTCATAAATACTGTATCCTGAGTCAGGCGGATAAAGTTCTTCAATCCAACGAATTCCATTCTGTCTGGTTTCAGAATATTGTAATTAGTAAAACTATATCCAACCGTCATAAAGAACGGAACAAACAGGAAAATAGCAAGAAGTACAAATGCAGGTGCAACAAATGCCAGTCCCGTCCAGTTTTCTTTTGTCATTTTTTTTCTGGGTGCTTTCACCGGAAACCCTCCTTTTTACTCATATCAGAGATTCAGCCAGTAAAGCGGAAATTTTTGATCCGCCTTTACAATTCAAATTCCGGGACACCTTTCATGTATGATGCCCCGGAATTCTGTCACAGGAAATTCGAAACTTTTTTATGGAGTTCAGCAAACTCCGCAGTCACAATTACTGATTAGTAAATATCTGCCTGGAAGTTATACTGCTCTACAGCCTGATCCAGAGCTTCATCTACTTCCATACCTGTAAGTACGTTCTGTAATGCAGTTGCAAACTGATTGCTGAGGATCGGATAGTATACAGATACAGGTCTTGCTTTTGCTGTGTTCTGTAACTGATAGCTGAATACGTTCAGTGGTTCTTCATTGAATGCGTCAATTTTCTCAAATGCAGAACTTCTTGCAGGCGGCATTGCGTTTGCTTCGTACATTCTTGCACTGGCATCTGTGCTTGTCATAAAGCGAATCAGCTCTGCTGCGCCTTCTTTTTTCTCATCAGAACAGTTGCTGCTCATTGCAAATGTCCAGGAACCACAGGCAGATGCCGGAGTAGAATTCTCATCATAAACAGGCATTGGCATCAGGCCCCAGTTAATATCGTATTTTGCAAGATTACCTGGTTCCCAGGATCCTGTCAGAGCCATTGCAGCCTGACCAAGTTCAAAGCTGTTCTCTGCAGGTGTTGCACTTGCATATCCATTATCTGCCATTTCCTTGATCCAGTTAAATACATTCTTAGTTGCATCACCGTTAAGGAAGCCTTCTGCTGTTTCTCCGTCTTTGTCCAGTACGCTGCTGTCCTGAGAGTAGATCAGTGGAAGGAAGAAGTAGATACATGTCTCATCTTTTGCATCCAGAGACATTGTGATTCCATAGCAGTCATCTGTTGTCAGTTTTTTAGCTACATCCTCAAGCTGTGCAAGAGTCCATGGTTTTTCTGCTGTAGCAGGCTCAATTCCTGCTTTTTCAAACATATCTTTGTTATAGAAAATACCTACAGAGGAGTCCATAGCACCTAATGTATATAATTCATCATTGTATGTACCCTGCTGGATAATAGACGGGTTGAAATCAGCTAATTCGTCTTCTTTGAAATAATCACCGATCGGTACGATTGCATTTGCATCTGCATACTGTGCAACTGCAACGCCATCTACTGTGAATACATCCGGAAGTCCGCCGTTTGTAATCGCTGCATTAACTTTATCATCATATCCACCTGCGTCACCGCTTCTTGCGATCTGAGTTAAAGTTGCATGATAAGTTCCCTCATATTCCTTATTAAATTCATCGATCAGTGTTTTATAAAGCTGTCCTTCCGGTGAGTCTGTCTCATGAACCCAGATAGTAAGTTCTTCTGCATCTGCTGCAGAAGCTGTAACAGCTGTTGCGCTGAATACAGATGTCATCATAGCTGCTGCCATTACTACGCTCAATACTTTTTTCTTCATTGTTCGTCCTCCTGATTTTTGAGTTTGGTTATGTGGATTGATTTTGAAACGTTTCATTTTTGCTTTTATTTTTTGCATTCACAAAAGTATTTTTCCATCTGCCGGATTCAGATAAGCACTTTTATGAATGCATTATTGATATCAATGATTGCTTCAAAAATGAAACGATTCATTTGATGGTTTTATTATATAGTTGAAACGATTCATAGTCAAGAGACAATTATGCTGTTTTTTACTTTTCTAATATTTTCAACAATATTATATATCTTTTTTTATATATTATGCACAAAGCGCAGTTCTTTTTACAAAATAATAAGAGCAAAAAAGAAGCCCTCTGCCTATGCAGAATAGAACAATCTATGTCCGGCAATCCCGAACTGATTTATCCTGCTTAAAGCAAAAGACTTCTCCTGTTTATACCATTATGCCTCTTCAGCTTCTCCCTCTTCATAGGACTTCTCCCATATCTCCGAGAACACTGCCAGAGGGCAGTCCGTCAGGAGACACATAAGAAGGAAACATTCATAAGGATTCACTATGTAGATTTCGCCCATTCCGCATCGAAGCAGGATGTCCTGAATCTCATCAAGGAAATGCTTGTATCTGTTAAATGGATCATCATCCTCCATCTCCTGCGATACAATAAAAAACCCCAGCGTGATCAGGTCAAATCGCTCCACCGGGAGTTTGTGGCTAAGGATGTTCGTGATTCTCTGTCTGCTGAAACGCTTCTGGCTGAAATGTTTTGCGAGAATGGAAGCCGACATCTTTTTCAGATTTCCCATTTTGTTAATCGGAATCCCGCTGCAGATTACTTTTTCCACATCGGACGGTGTGATTCTCTCTGCTGTCCACACTTTATCCCCACCTTTTTCCTCCTCATCATGTTGATAAAGTCCGGCGATAATCTGTTTTGCATGATAAAGCAGTCTCGTAAATTCCCGGAATGCCTGGCTTTTCTCGGATATCGGATCTACTCGTTTAGCCTTCAGTTTTGCAAGATAATCTATCAGCTTCTCTTCTGTATCCAGACAGAGATTATTTCCGTATAGAACCTGAGTATTATCCATTTCTACCGGAGAGAGCGTTTCATATTTCTTCTTTAACTCCTCTGCTTTGTGATATCCCTGCTGGGTACTGTAACAATACCAGTAGATTACCTCATCCGGATTGTGGAAATCAAAATCCTGCTCTTTTAATACTCTGGTCAGAAAATCCGAAACATCTTCGGCTGTCATTTTTAATCCGAATCCAAGCAGGAAAACGGTTTCTCTTTTTACTGAAGCCTGATTCAGCCAGTTATTGACCAGCGCCGATAATTTCGTTGAGGTAGGATTCATTGACTTGGGGGTATAGGTCTCTTTAAATGAATCCAGTATGATTTCCTTATATACCTCCTGTGGAACTTCTGAGAAAGGTTCTTCCAGTTCTGCTCTCTCATAAATGTAACGCTTCAGGTGATCACCAAAAGATACCAGCTCCATCTCTTTATATAAATAATGAAAAATAACATCTGCATCCTCATCTTCGAAACTGTCAAGGCTTACTACCTGGCGGAATCTCTGAGCTGCCCTTCTGGTAAATTCATAATCCTGTACTTTATCAAATGCCACCGTCTGCTCAAAGTCCAGATCCTGCATACGATTTTTCATACTGCCTTCACCTCTCATTTTTTATCTTTCAGATTTTTCATCCATGTTTTTACCATTCGGACCGTATCTAACTTCTGCACTTCGCAAAGCACGATCGTCACATTGTCTCTTCCGCCTTTATCCAGTGCAGTCTGTAAAAGAGTATCTACCATTTCTGAAAGCCCCAGACCTCCCGACAGAATTTCTTCGATTTCTCTGTCCGAAAGCATATCCGTCACCCCATCCGAGCACAGCAGATATTTATAACCTTCTTTATGCTCGATTTCTGCCACAGATGGTTCCAGCATCTGCAGATCCTCGGGAAGTCCCAGAT
>ERZ773204.2917-NODE-2917-length-11230-cov-13.077315_pt1 | contig 11230 bp, 8 predicted proteins | sample MGYA00581007_ERZ773204 | MGnify/ENA primary metagenome ERZ773204 (study PRJEB29015, sample SAMEA2737757) | human gut metagenome | biome: human gut; feature: human-associated habitat; material: faeces | place: China | collected 2012 ... | reverse complement strand
AGGGCATGAATGCACGCTTCAGGGGCTTGTCGGTCTGCAGGCCGACGATCTGCTCCAGATCCTTCAGGGTCTCATCGATATAGCCGGGGCCGTAAGCGGTCAGGCTGCTGACGACTTCGGTCTCCATGTCCAGCACGCCGCCCTTGGCGCGCTCTTCCTTCTGCAGCTTCTGCAGGGCACCCCACAGCTTATCGGTTGCCTCGGTGGGGCCAGCCAGAAAGCTTTCGTCGCCGTCGTACGGGGTGTAGTTCTTCTGGATGAAGTCGCGGACATTGACTTCCTCTTTCCAGATGCGGCCCTCAAAGCCTTCCCACTGTTCAAAATTGATCATTGGAACCTCCTTGCTCCATTCTATGCGTTGGTTAGCATAGCCTAACTATTGAGCCTTTGAAAAGCCGCTCCTTGTTGGCGGCTTTCTGGGGGCGGACTGATCGGAGCAGCTCTGAACAAAAATTTGTCAAAGCGCCTCCTTGGACACACTGCACCCTTGAGAACCGCCCTGCTGCCAAAAAGCAGCGGCGAGATGTGGAGTTGCAGTGCTGCAGGAACTATAATAACAAAGATATCGGTCAAAAGCAAGAGGAAATCGGTGGATTTTGCACAGCCTTAGCCAGCTGTGTCTGTACAGGGTGCACGAATCGGGCAGAAAAAACTTTACTGCAAAAAAGTTCCGGAAAATTTTCAAATAAGGGTTGACAAGACTAACTGCGTATGGTATTCTGTTCTCGCAACGAGGTTAGATGAACCTAACCGCTTGAAACGCGTTGCACCAGAACAGCAGAGGTACCTGCAATGCTTCTGCGCAAAACTCAAGTCTGCTATAGCGGTTAAGCTATATCGGACGTCAGGTTTGTCGTGGCGAGGCCACTCCATCTTGCTTGCGCAAGACCACCTTGTGGCTTAAAAGCCTCACTGGGGCTTTCATTGCTGCGCAAACGCCAATTCCTCCATTCCATTCTCTTTTTCAAAAGGAAGCTGCAGCATGGTTTGCTCTGCGGCCTCCGGCGCGGCATTCGGTGTGATTGGTACCGCATCGCGTGCAAAGAAAACAAAAACGGGACGTGCAGCTTGACCACCTGCACGCCCCGATTTTTGTTTTCTATAGAAAAGGAACGATTTATTCCACGATCTCCGCAAGCGCCTGATACAGCTCTGCGGCCCTGCCGCCGGGGTATTTGACCGAGACAAAGGCATTGTTCAGGATGCACACCCCGTCGGAATAGACGGTAAGCAGCAGCTGATGATTCTCTGCGTCATCGTAATAGCTCACGGTGATGGAATCCACCGGAAATTCGTGGGAGTAGGAGGAATAGTTCTGGCTGAGCCGTCTGACACAGCGCACTCCGGAAAGCACTTCCGAAATGTTCTGATAGATCTCGTCCGAACTGGAATAAACCTCGAACTCCATTTCGTTGGAGCTGGCAAAATTCTGCTGGTGCTCCGCCCGGACACTGGCCTGTGTGCTGGCCTCGATGCTGGATGCAAGGTCGATCTTTGCGGAAGGAAAGATCAGCACCAGTGCAAGCAGCACTAAAATGACAATGCCGAACCGGGACGGGATGCTCTTATCTTTCATGGCAGGTCAATCCTCCTTTGGCGGTGTCCGGGTCAGACGCCGCTGGGCGAGGAAGAAGCCCACGGCGCTGGCGGCAAACACGAAATAATAGCTGGCGATGCGGTAGAGCATGAGCACGCTCATCACCTCACCGGAAGGCAAAAAGCTGCTGTACAGCAGCAGAAAGGCGGTCTCGATGGAGCCCATGCCTGCCACGTTGGGCAGGGCGTTGGAGACGAACAACATCAGGCTGGTGAGCAGCTGCACCCGCGCAAAACTCAGCGGGGACAGCTGCATGAACCGGATGCACAGCCACGGCAGGCAGAACAGCAAAAACAGCTTGAGCGCCTGCAGGGCAAAGATCTGCACACAGCGGGCCTTGTCGGCCAGCAGCAGGCGGCTCTCGGTGCCCAGGACATCCAGCTGCTCCAGCCAGTCGGCCCGGCGCTGCTGCCATTTTTCGGTCTTGGGCAGAAAGCCCAGCGCCCAGCGGGCCAGATTCTGCACCAGCGTCGACACGCACACCAGCACCAGCGCCACGATCACCAGCGCTACCACAGCATATGCCATGGGCAGATATTTCAGCACGCCGGTGGTGTTGGCGGCCAGCCATTTGTGCTGGAGCAGCAGCATCACGGTGGCGTACAGCAGCACCGTGGTCTTGTGGAACACATATTGCAGGGTCATCAGACCCACGCCGGGGCCGATGGGCAGCCCTGCCTGATGCAGATACCAGGTCTGCACCGGCACGACACCCGCGCCCAGGGTGACCACGTTGCCAAAGGTGCCGCACCAGGCGTTGTCGATGCCCTGCCGCAGGGTGAAGCCGGGCAGCCGCCCCCGCACGATGACATAGGAGACACAGCCCTCCAGCAGCGGGTAGCTGATGCCCAGTGCCAGCACCACCAGCACCTGCCACAGGTTCAGCTGGGCAAGGGCGGCGGTGATCTCGGCCCAGTGATCCCGGAAGATGAGCACGATCACGCAGGTGAGCGCCAGCAGGATCAGCAGAGAAAACACGGCCTTTTTGCGGGAAGGCTGAGAGGCGGCAGATTGGTTCATGAGGGCAGGGACTCCTTTCAGACAGGATGAAACTTTTTTAAAAGTATAGCACAGCCGCAGGCCGTCTTTGTGAACGGAAGCCGAATTTTCTTGTGCAATCCGGCCCGGATGATAAAAAAGATGTCCGGAACGGAAAGAAACGGACAAATATTGCAGATCGTTTTGACACACTGCGTGCAAAAACGCCCCGGAAGATCACACGGATTTTCCGGGGCGTTGATTTAACAAGAATAAAACAAAAGGCTTAGCGGGACTCGGTCAGCTCCCGGATCAGACGGACCAGGGTGGAGACATAGGCTTCGTTGGTGTAGTAGCGCTCGTAGAGCTTGCGGCAGTCGGCCTTCATAGCGGCCAGCTGGTCGGGGTGCTCGATGGCATGGGCCAGCACTTTGGAAAGCTGGACGGGGTCATCGTTGCGGTACACAAAGCCGTCCACCCCTTCCGTGATGAGCCCGGCGGTGCCGGTGTGCTCCGACACGATGGAAGGCTTGCCGAAGATCAGGCCCTCGGTCACAAAGGTGGGCATAGGGTCATCGCGGGAAGCGCACACAATGCAGGTGCACTGCTCCATCAGCGACTTGATCTCCGGGCGTTCCAGCCGCTTGCGGTAGAACACATTATGAGGGAACTGCTCGGTCAGGGCGTGCACATGGGCGGAGACGTCCCGGTCGGAAGCCTTGCCAACAAAGAGGAAGGAGGCCTTTTCCCGCACCTCCGGCGGCAGCAGGCGGATGGCTTCGCAGTAGATGTCCTGTCCCTTGCGCATCTCCATGGAGCCCACCGTGACAAACAGGGGCCGCCCGCCGGCATAGCTCAGGTCGTAGCGAGGGAAGCTCTCGCGGGCGTAGTCGGGCAGGCCGTAGATCAGCTGCTCCACCTTGAATTTGGGCCGCACCGAGTGCATGGCGGCGGTGGCGTGGGAGCCCACAGCGGCAATGTGCACGTTGTCGGCCAGCTCCTTGGGGATCTTGTGGGTGATGAAGGGATAGCCTGCAAAGGCGTCGTGCAGCCACCACAGCACCGGCACAAAGCCGCCGTTCAGGGTGCGCACGGCGGGGGCTTCCACCACCGTGTTGGCCAGCACAAAGTCTGCGCTGGAAGCCAGCTCCCACAGGGTGGAAGAGGTCACGCAGTCGCGGCGGGTGACCACGGCAGCTCCGGCCTCCAGAAAGAGCGGCAGAGAACCCTCGTCCGAGGGGCCCAGTACCACCACTTCATAGCCAAGACTGCGCAGCACCGGGATGGCGCTCACCAGCACGATGGGCGCACCGGTCATGGTGAGTTCATGGCTCAGCACCACGGCGCGTTTGCCGGTGGCCGAGAATACGTCCTCGGCGCACAGCTCCCGGCGGAAGTGCAGCAGTGCCTGCGGGACGCAGCGGCAGTTCTGCGCCAGCTGGTTTGCCAGCCGCAGCAGTTCCAGCACATCGTCTTTGCCGCGGGCCGCCGCGCGGCAGCGGTCCAGCAGGGCGCGGGAGAGCAGGGCACAGCGCTGGCCGGGCAGGTGCTGGTCGGTCTGGTACAGGGCACTGCCGCCGTCGTAGCCGAACACGGCATCGCACACCACAAGGTCAGCCCCCTGCTGCAAGGCGGCTGCAAAATAGGTGAGGGCGGTGGAGGTGCACTCCACATCCTCGCTCACCAGCAGCACACCGTTCACGGAGGGGGTTAGCTCACCTTCCAGCCGGTCCACCAGCCGGAACTTGCGGTGCAGCTGCTCGGCCAGAGAAAGGGTCAGGGCATTGCGGCGGCCCGGGGCGTACACCAGCAGATAGGTGCTCTGGGTGTCGGTATAGGTCTGTTCCCGCAGCTGGCGGCGCTGCAGGGGGCTGTAACTGCTGTACATGTACGAACCCCCTTCAATGTCGGTGGAACAGGCCCAGCAGCTTGCGCAGCGGTGCCGTGAGCTTCCAGCTGCTGCTGCCCAGCACGTTTTCCAGCGAGGCTTCGTAGGCGGCCCGGCTGTTCTGCAGGTCGGCCAGATGCTGCTGCTGTTCTGCCAGCTGCTTGTGCAGCTGCTGAATCTCAGCGTTTGCCTCCAGCAGCTGTTCGGTGCCCTGACGGGACACGGCCTCGGTCTCTTCCTTGAGCACGGTCAGCGCCCGCAGCAGGGCCTTGCCGGGCTGCTCATGCAGGTAGCGGCCCAGGGGATAGTAGCGATATTTCACCGCAAACCGCAGCCCGGCGGGGAAGCCTACGGCACTTTCCACTGTCAGATTGGGGTCGATGTTCATGAACAGCATGGTGCCCTCCTGCAGGGCGTTGCCGTTGAGGATGTGGTAGCTGAGCCGCTCGTCTGAAAGGGAAAAATCGGTGATGCAGCAGGCAAATTCACCGGGATCCAGCCGCAGAGCCCTGGCCTCCACGGGCAACTCGAACACAGCCGACACTTCGTGGGTCAGCTCGTCGTAGGAGTCAGGGGCAACGGTCAGGCACTCATGGGGCGAAAAACCGGAACCGGAGTCGTAGAACAGCTGGGGCAGAAGCAGAGCACCCTGTTCGGTGTCGGCACCCTGCGAGGCCAGCACGGCCTCATATTTCAGCACCTGCTGCTCCAGCTCCAGGCACCGCTGTGCCAGCCGGGAAACGCCTTCGTCCGACAGCCGGAGCTGCTGTTCCAGTTCGGCCACGCGGCTGCCTGCCGCGTCCAGGGTCTGGGGGGCATCGTTGTTCATAACCGGATTCTCCTCTTGTTTTATAAGATACGGCTGCACCGCAGCAGCCTGGGAAATCAATGCTGCGAAAGCGCGGGGGTGCGCCGCTGGGCCTGCCGCCGTGCGGCCGAGGCTTTGACGATCCAGCTGCGCCGCAGGTTCAGCAGGGCGCACACCAGCCCGATGGAGGTAAACGCGATCACGTTCTGCAGCAGCATACCGCGCAGCGGGTGGTCTGTAAAGTGAGCCGCGAACAAATACCACGGAATGGCGATGAGCTCCACCGTGTGGATGCAGAAGATGTTCAGCGAGTTGCGGCCGATGGCCTGCAGGCCCTGTGCGATGGGGCCGGTAAAACGGTTGAGCCGCATGAACAGGCGGATGAACAAAAAGCCGGTGGCGGCATCCAGCAGGATGCTCAGCGGGCCGAAGGTCCACTCGCCCATGGAAATGCAGTCGGTGCTCTGGGCAAGCAGAGCTCCCACAGTGGTCAGAGCTGTGCCGCCCAGCAGGATGTACAGGGTGCGGCGGGGCAGGGGCTTGTCCAGCCAGCGGTTCTTCTTGGCCAGATAGCCGATGTAAAGGTAGGGCACGATCACGGCCCCCTGCGAAAGGCTGAAGGGCAGCTCCCACACCAGTGTGGTGCCCCAGCCCAGCAGCATGATGCCGAGCACAGCCCAGTGTGTGTATTTCTCCGGGAAGATATTCAGGATGGCGTCCAGCAGCACCCAGCCGATCAGCAGCGAGAGCAGATACCACATGGGGCCGGTGGAAAAGAACTGCTGCCCGGCATAAGTAGTGGTGTGGGGCAGCCCCAGCAGAAAGCCGCCGGCCACCTTGAGGGTCTCGGTGACGCTGCTGGGGAAGTAATGGAACGCCATGTAGTGGCACAGCAGATGCAAGAGCGAAGTGCACACCGCCGTGATGCAGTAGGGCTTGAGCAGCGCTCTGAGCTGCTGCTGGATGCACTTGCCGATGGAGCGCTTGCGGAAACCGTAGCCGCTGGCAATGAAAAAGGCCGCCATCAGGGCCTCACGATAGATAAACGGGAAAAACGCCGTGAGCGACAGCCCGCCGGAGATCTGCATGGGGTAGAGTTCGGCGGTGTGGGCCAGCACGATGACGATCATGCCCATGCCCTTGAGCATGTCGAACATGCCGATGGAGTTGACGGTGCTGGGTCTGGTGCCTTCCATGAAAAGGGTCCTTCCTTGCGCCGTCCGGAAACAGGTGACCAACAGGCGCATACAGTAAAAAATGATCCATTTATAAGGATATAAGGCTAGTATAATGCTTTTTGTGCACACTGTCAATTTTGAATTGCCCACCGTCGGGTGGCAATTGTTGTCTTTACCGATAAAAAAGCCTGGTAGAAGGGCCGAATTTCTGGGCAGACGGCACAGGCTGCCGGATGGAAAAAACAAGGTATGCAAGTTTTAATTGCCAAAAATGGAAATTAAATGTTGCAAAAGCCTTGCATTGCCAGCGGCGGTATTGTATACTGAACACAATTGAAAAAGCGGCCTGGCCCGGGTGGACCCGGCTGCAGGAATGTAAAAAACAATGACGTGGAGGCTAACATGGTTCATTCGTTGTATCAGTCCCTGAACAATCTGGAAACGATCTACGCAGACCGGATCGGCATCCGTTATTATGATGAGGCCAAGGGTGGTGTGGTGGAGGTGCCCTTCCGGCAGTACGCTGCAGACCTGCGCCGATTCGTGGCATTTTTGCGCAGCCGCACCCCGAACCCCCTGGGACAGCGTGTGGCCATCCTGGCCCGCAACAGCTACCACTATGTGATGTGTATGTACGGCGCAGTGCTGGCCGGAGCTGTGGCAGTGCCCCTGAACACCGGCAAGAACTGGGACGAGATCCGCTACGAGCTGGATCTGGTGGAGCCGGTGTGCGTGCTCCATGACGGCGAATACCTGAGCCGGGAGCCGGCCCTGGGCCAGGAGTACGGGGATCGTCTGGTGCCCATGGATGCCTTTACCGCCTTTGAGCCTGCGATGGAGATCACCGAGGTGCCGGACCTCAATGCAATGGCCTTTATCATGTTCACCTCCGGCACCACTGGCCGCAGCAAGGGCGTTATGCTGTCTCAGAAGAACCTGTTCACCGCCATGCCTGCCTTCCTGACCCCCTTTGAGGACGTGCGGAGCCAGACCGGCTGGAACACCGACGAGTTCAGCTCTCTGTCCTGCCTGCCCATGTTCCACATTTCGGCCATGACCAGCCTGGTGTCCTGGAGCGTCACCGGCCACTGCGTGAACCTGTGCAACGACCTGAAATATTTCTACCGGGACCTGGGGGCCATGCGGAGCGACGTGATGGCTGTGGTGCCGGTGCTGCTGAAGAGCATTTATAATGATGTGATGAAGGGCAAACGGGAGCGTCTGAACGGCCTGCGTGTGCTGACCTGCGGCGCAGCCATGTTCGACCCTGCCATGCTCCAGGACCTGATGGACCGGGGCTTCTTCATTGCCCAGATGTACGGCCTTACCGAGACCTGCGGTGACGGTGCCTGGAACTCCTCCCAGGAGGGAAAGTACCTGACCAGCGTGGGCCATGTGGACGACAGCTGCCAGTACAAGCTGGAGGACGGGGAACTGTGCATGCGTGGTGACCCGGTGATGCTGGGCTACTACAAGGACCCGGAGGCCACCGCCGAGGTGCTGGACGCCGAGGGCTGGTTCCACACCGGCGACATTGCCCGGGTGGAGCCTGACGGCTATATGTACCTGACCGGCCGCAAAAAGAACGTGATCATCCTGGGCAGCGGCGAGAACGTGAGCCCCGAGGAGCTGGAAAAGCTGCTGGCTCCCTGCGCTGCCATCCGGGAGTGCATGGTCTGCGAGCGGAACCAGCGCATCTGCGCCGTGGTCTGCTGCGACCCGGACCAGCAGGACGCTGTGCGGGACTTTGTTACCAAGGTGAACCGCACCCTGCCCCTGTACAAGCACATGGTGGTGGAGTTCTCGGCCCAGCCCCTGCCTCGCAACGCTGCCGGCAAGCTGCTGCGATCCTAAATCTTAGCGGAAGAAGCCGGTCTCATGGTGGGAAAAGTTCCCACAAGGCGTTATGGTCGTGAGACTGGCTTTTTAAAGAATAGAGAGGGAAACGATCATGGAACTGCATGAACCGAAAAATCTGTATGAGCTGCTGACGCTGAACATGGAGCAGCGATTTGCGAACCGGGTGGCCTTCCGCTGGTACGACGCCGACCAGGATGTGGTGGTGGAAAAGCACTTCGGGGAGTATGCGCAGGACATCCGCCGCGCGGTGAACTACTACCTGAGCACCATCCCGGACATTCAGGGCAAGCGGGTGTGCGTGTGGAGCAACAACAGCTACCACTACGCCGTGAACTGCTACGGTGTCATGATGGCGGGCGGCGTCATCGTGCCCATGAACCAGCGCAAGAGCTGGGAGGAGCTGCACCGGGAGCTGGAGCTGGTGGAGCCTTCCGCCATCCTGACCGACGGCGATGACTACGGCTGCAACGAGGAGATGCAGGCGGATTACGGCAGCCTGCTGCGCCCCATGGATGCCTACAAGGCTTACGAGCCTGCAGAGCTTGTGAACCGCATCCAGCCCGAGGAGCTGATGGTGCTGATGTTCACCTCCGGCACCACGGGCCGCAGCAAGGGCGTCATGCTCTGCGAGCGGAACTTCTTTGCGGTGATGCCCCACCATGTACGGGTGGGGCAGCGGTTCTGCCAGCTGAAAAATGACCCGGACCTGCTGGTCAGCCACATGACCCTGCTGCCCATGTTCCACCTGGGTGCCTTTGGCTGCCTGTTCACCTGGGCCTGGATGGGCTGGGCCCAGAACCTGGGCAGCCTGCGGTCCTTCTATAAGGACCTGAAGCGGATGCCCAGCCAGGATATGGCCGCCGTGCCGGTGCTGGTGCAGTCCATTCACCACGACCTGATGACCGGCAAGCAGGACAAGCTGGGGGATCTGTGGGCTCTGAACTGTATGTCCGCGATGTTTGACCCCCAGACCCTGATGGACCTCCACGACCACGGCATGGTGATCTCCCAGCTCTACGGCAGCACCGAGACCACCGGCGGCGGCCTCATCAACTTTGCGGAGGATGCCAAGCACATCGGATCCATCGGCAAGGACGACGGCCACTGCGAGATCAAGCTGGACAATGGCGAGCTGTGTATGCGGGGCGGCGATGTGATGCTGGGCTACTATAAGGATCCGGAGGGCACCGCTGAGGTGGTGGACGCCGAGGGCTGGTTCCACACCGGCGACCTGGCCCGGGTAGATGAGGATGGCTATTACTTCCTCACCGGCCGCAAGAAGAACGTGATCATTCTGGACAGCGGCGAGAACGTCAGCCCCGAGGAGCTGGAGGGCCTGCTGGAAAAATGCCCTGCCGTGAAGGAATGCCTGGTGAAGGAAAAGGGCAAAAAGATCTGCGCTGTGGTCTGCTGCGAGGAAGCCGACCAGCAGGCGGTACGGGACTTTATCACCGAAACCAACCGCACCCTGCCCCTGTACAAGCGTATGAGCGCCGTGGAATTCTCCGCCCAGCCCTTGCCCCGCAACGCCATGGGCAAGCTGATGCGCTGAGGCCTGCAGCCCTGATTTTGCGGTTTGCGCCGCATACTCTGCAAAAAAACTGGGCAAACCCATAGGGGTTGTGCTATACTGAGGGCAGAGCCGTGCTGATCCTGATCGGCACACCCAAAATCCGTCACGGAAAGGAAGAACATTTCTTATGGAACGAGCAGAAATCATGTCCCAGATCCTGGCCATCCTGGAGGATGTGGCAGAGATCGCGCCGGAGGATGTCAACGAGAACAGCGTCCTGATGGACGACCTGGATCTTTCGTCGATGGAGATCCTGACCATTGTGGCTGACCTGGAAGAGACTTTCGGCCTGCGCATCCCGGAAAAGGAACTGCGCAACTTTGTCACCATCAGTGACCTGGCCGATTATCTGGCAGCCAATGCCGGGTGAGCCGATGGAAGCAGCACAGCGTTCGGCGGAATATGTCTTTCAGGGCATCATGTACTATTTCCGCCGGGAAAAAGTGTGCCCCCGGTATCAGTTCACCCTGAAGGACCCGGTGGACCCGGCCCTGCTGCAGCAGGCGCTGGACGCCGCGCTGGAAGCTGCTCCCTATTACCGGGTGCGTCTGGTGTGGGAAAAGCGCAAAGCCTTTCTGGAACCGAACTCGGAGCCCTGTCTGGTGTACCCGGACAGCGTGATGCGGGAGATGCCGGAGCAGACCAACGGCTACTTCTTTGCCCTGCACTGCGCACAGAATACCGTGTACTTTGACTGGTTCCACTTCATCGCGGACGGCCACGGGGTATCGCCCTTCCTCACCCGCATCCTGGAGCTGTACTGTAACCTGCGCTACGGTACCGCCTTTGCAAACCCGCCCATCCCCTGCAGCCCGGCCTACGACATCGCAAAGCTGGTGGAGCAGTACCCGCTGCAGGTCATGGACGAGACTACGATGCAGCGGGAGGTGGTGGAGACCTGCGAGGAGCCCATGCACCGCATCCGAATCCGGTTCGCCAAAAAGGATCTGGTGGCCAAAGGCGTGCAGAACGGGGTCAAGCCCTTCTGCGCCCTCATGGGCCTGCTGTGCATCGCGCTGCGGGAGTATCTGGGCAAGGACACCATCCAGTATTCTTACTCTGCCGACACGCGGGACGCCATGGGTGCCCCCAATGCACGGTACAACTGCGTGTGTTCCTTCCAGGACGGAGTGACCCTGCACGAGGGCGTCCGGCTGGAAGAGTTCGTGCAGCAGATGGACCGCGCCGTGAAGGACAGCCTGACGGCGGAGCGCAAGCGCCGCAAGATGGCCGACCAGATGGGCTGGGTCTACAAGGTGGACCAGCAAAAGGCCCCCCTGCGGATCAAGCAGCGGGTGTTCCAGATGGGCGAGTACATCAGCGGCATCCCGGCGGATTTCTGGTTCAG
>ERZ773204.2908-NODE-2908-length-11251-cov-3.673098_pt1 | contig 11251 bp, 8 predicted proteins | sample MGYA00581007_ERZ773204 | MGnify/ENA primary metagenome ERZ773204 (study PRJEB29015, sample SAMEA2737757) | human gut metagenome | biome: human gut; feature: human-associated habitat; material: faeces | place: China | collected 2012 ... | reverse complement strand
CTGTTTTGGCACCCTGGTTGATCTGGGTCAATCAGATATTCGCAATCCGCTGCCGCTACTTGCTTGATTCGGTTAAAATCCCTCATGTCTGCGGACTTTCCAGAGTTTGGCACGTTTCTGTGCTGCTTCATTCTCAATCTGCTGGGTAACTCCTTCAATGATAAGTCCCGGAACTTCTACCGGATGCTGCTGTTCATCTGTTCCGACCATTGTGAAGTAAGCGCGGTTAATCATGGTTCTTGTTCCGTCAAGAGCTTCACAGTAGGTATCGATACGTACCTCCATAGAAGATCGCCCGACATGAGTAAGCCGTCCAATCAGTACAATGGTATCATTTACTTTTGCTCCGGCTTTGAAATACATATTATCTACTGCTACAGTTACAACGTTCATCTCTGCATGGCGCTTGGCAACAATTCCTGCAGTTTCGTCAATCCATGCAAGCAGCTGACCACCGAATAAATATCCGGCTGCGTTAAGACATTTAGGCATTAATAAGTGAGATTGTTCTGTTAGTGAGTCTTCTACTCGTTTCATTTTTCTTTCTGACATTTCTTATATACTCCTTTTTATATGTATTTCTTTATTTGCTTCTTCAGTTACTTCTTCGTTTACTTCTTGTCTGTAAATCCTGTTAATCTATATCTATATATATATATCTGTTTTCGGACTGGAAATATTATATGTTATGTGCATATAGAGTAAATTTCCTGCTTAACGGAAACATAAATATACAAATACGGGTTATAAACATGGTTATTATAGCACATTTGGCTTATTTATGTTACCATTCTATTTTATTTATGTAATACATATTTCTTTTCTGAAAATACTTGTTGGTTCTGTAGAATTTTAAAGCGTTAGCACTTTAATATGATTGTATATAAAAAAATACAATCTTTAGCTTGCCTTTCCCACTACTTTCCTGTACAATCATTAAATAGGTATAAATACAAATGTTCGTCATACTAAAACACTGATCGCAAGGATGCATCCGCTCTTCACTGTATCAGTGTTTTTTAGCAGAAATACCTGCATAATAACTGGGGAAATGAGGAAAGATATTATGGAAAAACATGAAATGATGAGTCTGGAAGACTCCAAACAGCTTCGTGAAAGAATGAGATTCTTTGAACAGGAACTGCTCAAGAATCATCATATTGATCCCAATCTGTATGTAGAATATGATGTAAAAAGAGGTCTGCGTGACTCCGCAGGTAAGGGTGTCCTTACAGGTCTTACAGAAATTTCTGATGTCAACGGCTACAATCTGATCAACGGAAGACAGATCCCGGCTGATGGTCGTTTATACTATCAGGGAATTAACGTACAGGATATCATCAGCGGCCTGAAGGGCAGACGTTTTGGCTTTGAAGAAACTATCTATCTTTTGATTTTTGGGAAGCTTCCGGATAAGGATGAACTTTCCAGATTCCTGGATGTAATGTTTGATATGGAAGATCTGGGTGGTCGTTTTGTCCGTGATGTAGTTATGAAGGGAACCAATGCCAATATCATGAATGCTATGCAGCGTTGTGTTCTTGCGCTCTATACATATGATGACAACCCGGAAGATATTTCTCCTGAGAATGTACTCCGCCAGTCCCTGGAACTGATTGCGAAACTTCCTGAGATTGCGGTATATTCTTATCATGCATATCGCCATTTCCGTAAGGATGATACTTTATTTATCCGTAATCCACAGAGAGGGCTTTCCCTTGCAGAGAATATCCTTCTTATGCTTCGTCCGGATGGAAAATATACAGAGCTGGAGGCAAAGGTTCTGGATATTGCACTGATCCTGCATGCTGAGCATGGTGGTGGTAACAACTCCACATTTACAACTCATGTGGTAACTTCTTCAGGTACAGATACTTACTCTTCTACTGCTGCATCTATCGGATCGCTGAAAGGTCCTCGTCACGGTGGTGCAAACCTGAAAGTTCAGAATATGTTCTCAGATCTGAAGGCACATGTAGAGCACTGGGATAATGAAGATGAGATTGTTGATTATCTTCAGAAAGTTCTGAATAAAGAGGCATTTGACCATGCAGGACTGATCTATGGTATGGGACATGCGGTCTATACGCTTTCTGATCCTCGTGAAGTGATTCTGAAACGTTTTGCTCAGGCACTGGCTGAGGAGAAAGGAATGACGGAGGAATTTGATCTCTACGACAAAGTTGAAGGAATTGCCGGAAAACTGATTATGGAGCATAGAAAACTGTTCAAAAATGTCTGCTCTAACGTAGACTTCTACAGTGGATTTGTATATAGCATGCTTGGCATTCCGGAAGAGTTGTTTACTCCGATTTTCGCCATCGCACGTATGCCTGGCTGGAGTGCTCACCGTCTGGAAGAGCTGATTAATGCAAATAAGATCATTCGTCCGGCTTATAAGTATGTGGGACATCATACAGATTTTGTTGCTTTTGATGAAAGATAATTTTATATAAGAAATATTACAGGCTGCGGTTGAATCTGCAGCCTGTTTTTTATCGCTTGCGGGATTTTGTTAAAGAATAAGTATTCTTAGAGAAAAATGAACAAAATGCATTTCCGGGGAAGTGATTCTCTCAGAAATGCATTTTGTTTATTTTGACTTATTATTATGGAAGTAAATTATTTAGTCCTGCTTTACATTAAATGCTTTCATTCCAGGATATACTGCGCTTGCGCCGAGTTCTTCTTCGATACGGAGAAGCTGATTGTATTTTGCAACACGCTCAGATCTGCTTGGCGCGCCGGTCTTGATCTGGCAGGTATTCAGTGCTACTGCGAGGTCTGCAATTGTTGTGTCTGCTGTCTCACCGGAACGATGAGAGGAAATTGCAGTGTAGCCAGCCTTATGAGCCATTTTAATTGCTTCTAATGTTTCTGATACAGAACCAATCTGATTTAATTTAATCAGAATCGCATTGCCTGCACCGAGGCTGATACCTTTTGCAAGTCTCTCTGTATTTGTAACAAACAGGTCATCACCGACAAGCTGTACTTTATCGCCAAGTCTTGCGGTAAGTTTCTGCCATCCTTCCCAGTCTTCCTCATCCAGTCCGTCTTCGATGGAAATGATCGGATATTTCTCGCATAATTTAGCCCAGTGCTCGATAAGTTCTTCTGCTGTGTATTCTGTTCCGGCTTTCGGAAGTTTGTAGTAGCCTTTGCCTTTCTCACTCTTCCACTCAGAAGAAGCTGCATCCATGGCAATCTTGAAATCCTTACCTGGCTCATAGCCAGCTTTCTTAACTGCTTCAAGGATTGTCTCAATTGCTTCTTCATCAGATTTCAGCGCAGGAGCGAAACCACCTTCATCACCCACAGAAGTAGCAAGTCCACGTTCTTTCAGGATAGAAGCAAGTGCGTGGAATACTTCTGCACACCATCTTAAGCATTCTTTGAAGGATGGTGCTCCAACTGGCATGATCATAAATTCCTGTACATCCAGACCGGAGGATAATGCATGGCATCCACCGTTTACGATATTCATCATCGGAACCGGAAGACGGTTTCCGGATACACCGCCAAGGAATCGGTACAGCGGAATTTCAAGGGAAGCTGCGGCTGCTCTGCAGCAGGCGATAGATACTGCAAGGATTGCATTTGCTCCCAGTTTGGATTTATCTTTTGTTCCATCCGCTGCAATCATAGCTGCGTCTACAGCGTAGATATCGCTAGCATCGAGGCCTTCGATTGCTTCATTGATCGTTGTGTTGATGTTTTCTACTGCTTTCTGTACACCTTTTCCAAGGTAGCGAGCTTTATCTCCATCTCTTAATTCCAGAGCTTCAAATTCACCTGTGGAAGCACCGCTTGGAGCTGTTCCTCTTGCAACAGTGCCGTCCATCAGATATACTTCTGCCTCGACTGTCGGATTTCCTCTGGAATCCAGAATTTCTCTTCCTACTACTTTCTCAATTTCTAAGTACATGATAAATCCCCTTTCTGATATTACATTAAACTGCTGGTACATCACTTCTAAAAAGCTGTATTCATGCAATGCGCGAGAAACAAGAATATAGCTGTTAAAAGGATGTACCAAAGTGTAACAGACCATTGGCTATATGGCTGTGTACACATGAATCATATCTGGCATACGGCTTCAGCATGACCGTGGTTAGACAAATATGATTCACGGATTCCGAAAACTTCAGCTAGGTTTCGGATGGAGTTTAAATGATTGATTTACACGAGAGTTTAATTTGTCTAACTCTATAAGTTAGTATATTCTAACCTACAATATAATGCAAGAGCTAAATTTAAAAAAAGTTGAGAAAGTATTTCAAAATATTTTATATTGATGCTATTTAATCATTTGCTTATAAATAAAATAAACTTCAGTTATTAGTTATAATATCACGTACAACTAATAACTGAAGTCCAGAAATTTACAATTATTACAATTTTAATGTGGGCATACGGCATATGTGATAGTATTTTTATATACTGCATTTGCTAAATAGCCACATTTTTCACATCTTTGACAGGTATACACCTTTACAGTGCAACCACCTTTACCATTACTTGTATGATTTTTTAAATATCCATTAACCATACTGTGTGTACATAATGCATGAGGAACTGTCATATCATAAATAGGAATTTGTTCTCCATCCAGTGTTACAAATATATTATCACTTTCAGAAAAATCTTCAGTTGATACAAATTCGCCTGAAAATTCAAAACTGGTGATTTCAGGAGTGTCAAATGTGATACTTTCTTCAACGCTAATATCTGATGACTGCATCGGCTCATACGCCAACACCGTTCCAGCTCCAGTAACTATTGTCAGTGCAGACACAGTGACCATAATCCCTCTCTGTAACAATCCTTTTTTCTTTTCCTTCATCATGTAGTTGATCCTCCTTTTTAAGATTTTCATGTTCTTTCCGCTTTTCTTTTTATTGCTGAAAAGATTATTTTTCCACATAACCGGATTTTTGTCCGGAGTTGAGGCTTCGTTTACCAGCAGTGTGGCATAGTCTTTGCGGCGTTCCTTTAAGCAGCCCTCTACGGCGGCGCTGTCACTGACTATTTCTGCTGTATCTATGTAAAGGAAAAGTAAAAGGTATGCCACCGGATTCATCCAGTGCAGGCACAAAACCAGAAGGCATAATACTTTTACCAGATTGTCGTGATTTTTCAGATGAGAATGTTCATGCTTATATACCATGTCATATTCTGAATGTAACATAGGGAAACTCTCTGGAAATACAATTTTCTGACGGAAAAATCCGATTGTACATGGTCCGCAGATTCCATCAGGAATCAGATAATATACTTGGTTATTGTCTGATTCTTCTACTTTATCAAATATATAATTCTGAATGGAATGAGCTCCTCTCCAGAAGCTGATGATTTGATAAATGGCGAAAATAATGATTGCTACTAGCCATATTTTAGATATGATATCAAACCATTGCGGCATCCATATATATTCACCCTGTCTTTCTGGAGTGAAGGATAAAGAACCTGATAAATATAGCTGAGATTCATCTGTGATCAGCATAGATGTTGGATATACATCTTTTGGAATCAGATATTTTATCAATTGCACAGGCATCAGATAAAAGAGGATACCCGTTATCAGTAATCTTCTGCCTAAAGTGTAATTGTAATCAGCGCGTTGAATCAGGTACATAAGTAAACAGATCACAACGGGGATTGATCCTGCGATGGACATACAGGTCAGTAGTTTCATTAGATATCACGTCATTTCTTCTTAATGTATTCAAGCAAGTAATTTTTCTCTTCTTCTGTAAGTTCCTGCTCAGAAGTGAGAGCGCTGACGAGGATATTTATGTCAGGTACCGGGTATCCGGATACAGGTGTGGAAACAGATGATCTGGATGTCCTTGCCTTTAAGGTTTCCTCTTTTTCTTCAGCGATTTCATTTAATTTATCATATAAATATCGATTTCTTAGTCCAAGGATGAACATGGACACCGGATACAGTAAAGATACTACTGTGGCACCAATCATATATAAAGTAAAAGTATGGGTATCGTCTACAGGAGGTTTGCTCATGAAGTTGACAAAAAAGCAAACACCAGAACATATGGTAAATAAAATCCAGTAGACAATTTCTATTTTTCTTTTCATTATTTCGTCTCCAGATTGTAATCTTCTATCAATTTCTTAACTGCATTTAGTGTATCATAACTGCACAAAAGTCACAACCGATTTTTATGAAATTATCAGACTTTTTGACGCCATTCTTCGAGATTTATCGACAAAAAGCTATAAAAAAGTTACAAAAAACCAGACAAAGAATCTTGAGGTTATCAAAATTCATGTCCGGTTTTGTATAGGAGTTACTGCCTGATGAACCTGGCAATTACCGATTTATTTATGAAGGAATGAAAACAGTCCTTTTTTCTTTTCGTAAGGCTCTGAGGTAATTCCCTTTACTTCATATCCTGTGGCATTAATCGTCGCTTTTAATCTGGCTTCATCTACAGGTGCATCGGTGATAAGAGTGGTTTCGCCTTTGCTGTGGGAAGATGAAACTTTATCTACCTGGAAAGCTTTTCTTACTGCGTCATTGACATGAGATTCGCACATTCCGCACATCATTCCGTCTACTTTTACAGTTGTTTTAATCATAATAGAATCCTCCATTTTAATGATTCAGAAAAGTTGGTATTCACTAACAGTGATTATATCACATAAATTCCATTTTTACAATCTCTATGCAAGAGCCTGCGCAAGAGCTTTTTGAACAGCTCCAAGGATTCCTTCAGATGAGAATGTTGCACCACTTGCCGTATCAATTCCATCAGCGGACTGATTTCCCATGATCTGAGGATAAAGTGTTCCCCATGCATAGTCGAAATATTCCGGAGAATCACTGTTGCTCTGTTCAATAGAGGAAATCTGGCCGTTCTGGATAGTTACCGTTACTTCTACTCTTCCACTATAGCCATAACTTGAAGCGGAGTATGTTCCGTCTTTATACGGTCCTTGCGGTTCAGGTGTCGGCTCCGGTGTTTCGTCTGGGGTTGGTGTCGGTTCAGGCGTTTCTGTCGGAGCGGGTGTGTTTTCAGGAGTTGGTGTTACCTCTGGCGTCGGTGTTGCTTCCGGTGTCGGAGTAACGTTCGGAGTTTCCGTTGGAACTGGTGTCGGAGTTACTTTTGCGTTCGTTTTGGCAGCCTGTTTCTGGATATCTTTCATCGCATTTAAGATTCCTTTGGATGAATAGGTCGCACCACTGACAGTGTCGATTCCATCAGCGGACTGATTCTGAATGATTGAATTTTCAAGAACCTCCCATGCCTTCTGGAAAAACTGTGGTGTATCGGTATGCTTTACATCGAGAGATTTGATAATTCCTTTTTTTATCTTCGCAGTCAGGGTTACCGTTCCGCTGTAACCCTGTGCAGTTCCCGTATAAGTACCATCTTTGTATGGAGATTCTTTATCCGGATTTGGTGTTGGAACTGGTTTCTTTGTAGGTTTTGGTGACGGCGTTGGTGTTGGTGTGGCTGTTGTCTGGTTTCCTGATGGAATCGCCTGAGACAATGCGTTCTGGACTGCTGTGATAATTCCATTTGAGGAATAGGTAGCCCCACTCACCGCATCTACGTTTGGTGACTGGCTGGAAATAATTCTGCTGACTACACCCTGTGCATTGGCAAAATAGGAAGCTGTTTCGCTGGAGGCATCCAAAATATTGATTGATGCAATTTTATGATTGCTGACAGTTACCTGCACAGTGATCGTTCCACCGAATCCGGTTCCGGAGCCTGTATAAGTTCCATCCACATATCCGTCAGCCGGAACTTGTGTAGTTGGTGTGACAGTACTTCCTGCACCACCTCCGCCGGCAGCGCTGCCATTTGCAGCGGCTCCGGTAGAAGCATTTTTCTTTGTGCCGGTTTTTATCTTACTGGCTTTTTTGGATTTCTTTGATGTTTTTGCTGATGCTTTGCTGCTTTTTGCAGAAGATTCCTGTAAAACTTCGTCGTGGGTATTTCCTGTTGCAATCAGTTCTTTGATATCATCAGTAGACATAATACTATTATTAGAAACTACAGCGGTTTCTACGGGGCTTTTTTCAGTCTGATAACAGGTCACACAGACTGCTGCAAAAACTGCAGCCGCCGGAAGAAGCTTTAACCAGGGCTTTAAATTATCCTGTTTCTGATTTGTTTCAGGATTCGTATTTTTTTTCTGCTCATTATTCTTGTCCATAAATCCTCTCCTCTTCTTTTATAACATTTCCGGAAAATATAGATAGCAAATTTCCTACTAACAGCATTATGTTAAATTTCAAGACTTATCCCCTCTGTATTTTCCAGAAACGTTATATAATTAAACAGACAAAACTATCCGCTTTCACTACGTGACTTCACACTGAATATCTGTCATTTTATGTTTTACAAGGAAAAGAAACCCTGCCCTTTTGACCGGAATACAGGATTTCTTTTCTATGTCTGTGAATCAGTTAATTTTCACACTGAATTAATCCGATTATTTTACAGTTACTTTAAATGTCTTGGATACACCATTGCATGTTACTGTAATCTTAGCAGTACCTTTCTTGATACCTTTTACTGTACCATTGGAAGATACGGTAGCAATTTTCTTATTGCTGGATTTGTATGTGATCTTTCCGGATGGAGTTGCTTTTGCTGCAATCTTAGTTGTCTTTCCAACTTTTACAGATGCTGATGTTTTTGTAAGCTTCAGAGTTGGATTCTTAACTGTTACTGTGCAGGTTGCTTTTACGTTGCCGCATTTAGCTGTGATCACAGCTTTTCCGGCTGCTTTTGCTGTAACTTTACCGGTTGTTTTGTTTACTGTTGCAACTTTTGGGTTGCTGGAAGTAAATGTAACTTTTGATGCATCTGCTCCTGTTACAGTTGCTTTCAGTGTAGTTGTTTTTCCTTTGTAAACAGTAGCTGTTTTCTTGTTGAGAGTGACTGTTACCTTCGTATCAGCTTTAACAAGAGCCTCTACGGCTGTGTTCAGATGAGTTGTAGCTTCATCAACCTCTGCCTGAGTTGGTTTTTCTTTTGCAAGAAGATCTTTTGCTTCCTGAAGCTCTAACTGCATTGCCTTCCAGGAATCTGCTGTGTAATCTGTCTCTTTTAATGCTTCTGCTTTTTCTACTGCTGCTTTTAATGCTGTTGTATCCGCTTCTCCTGCTTCCGGTTTTACAATGTTTGCATCTGTTGCATTAACTTCAAATACAGTATCTGCATATCCCATTGCATATACAGTAACTTTCCATTTTCCAGTTCCGTCTGTTCCTTTTGGAAGCTGGCAGCGGTAAGAATCTGTCAGACCAAGCTGGATTCCCATAGCTTTATGCATCCAGTTATCTGCTGCGAATTTTGTTCCGTAAGATGCCAGAACTTTGTCACCATTTCCGTAGTAATCCCATCTTACAGCATACATTTTAGCTCCAAGAGCTCCATATCCGTCACCGGTAATATCTACTCTTAAGAATTCACCGTAGCTTCCGCTTGCTTCTTTTACTGTCGCGGTAACATTGGATGCTGTCTGGAGTGCCTGATCTTTAAGTCCGGAACCAGTACCATTTGTTCTTGCTTTGAATGTGAATGTTCCATCAGAACCTTTTACAGCTTCTTTTAAGCCGTTTGTTTCAGCGGTAACATCAGCAACTGCACTATAAGACTGCAAATTGTTTTCTCCAAATCCTCCGGCAACTGTACTTCCATCTTCCACAACCTTGAACTGTGATTTGAAAGCTTCATAGTCTTCTGCTTTTACTGCGACAGGCACATATTTCAGACCTACTACGTTGTAATGGTCGAATTCTACAACACTTCCGTCAGCTTTTGTGATCTGCCCTCTCTCCGGCTGGTTCAGCTTTACTGTGGTTCCGTCAGTGAGTACCGCATCGTTTGCTGAGGTCCAGTAGGAAATCTCATAAGAACCGCCGTTTTTGTCATACATGATTGCCTCACACTGGTAGCTTCCTCTGTGCAGGCCATGGTTTACAGTAGCTCTGGTTACTGTATCGAAACCGCCTTTGTCAAGTTCATCATGGCTGTCTTTTGTTGCATTGGAAGCTGTATTTGCAGCATTGTAGACTACCTCAGACGCCCAGTACTGTGCCCATGTCAGACCTGCATAGACATATTTATAGCCTGTTTCTGCTGTTGCAGCGAATTCATCTTCTGCTGCTGTCTGGTCGTCAACAAAAGGTGTTTCCTCATCGCCTGCAAAAGCATCAGCAGTGTCATCTGCTGCATCAAACTCATTTGCCTGTGCTTCAGTCTCCACAGCAACATCAGATGTAAAATCCGCAGCCATAACCGGTAATCCTGAAACCATCATTGCTGCACTTAAAATTGCAGGAGCTGCCATTTTGATTAAATTTCCCTTGCGCATACCTTTAAATCCTCCTGAATATGATTTGATAAATAGTTACTGTTCACAGTAACGATAAATATATTTCCAAACTGTCCGGAAAACTGAAAGTTTTGACAGTTCAGAGATCTTTATATAAGATAAGCCTATTCACTGATGGAATAAGTATCTTTCAGTAATTGAAATCTTTCTTTCATGCCTTCCGTCATCCAGACATGATCAGAATCATCTACGAACAGTCCGTCTGCATTGTATTTCTTTAAAAGTTCCTCTGCTTTCTCTTTTCCCAGTACAAAGCAGGCAGTGGAAAGTCCGTCCGCATTCAGACCATCATCACACACAACCGTCACAGATGTAAGACCACTTCTTGCAGGATATCCTGTAGCAGGATCCAGTATATGATGATATCGGACACCATCTTCTATAAAATATTTTTCGTAATCTCCGGAAGTAGATAAAAATTCAGTACCATTCAGAGTAACTACTCCAAGGTAATCACCTTCTGTATCCCGCGGATCAGTGACAGCTACCTGCCAGGCTGAGCCGTCGGGTTTGCTTCCATAGCTCATAACACTGCTACCGCCAAGATTCAGAATCATGCCTGATACATTCTTATCTGCATCAAGAATCTTCTTTGCTGCATCGCAGCCGATTCCCTTACCTGCCGCACCCAGATCCAAGGTTACTCCTTCCGGCATGGTAACTTTATTTCCATCCAGAGTCACCTTGTCATATCCTACATTTTCAAGCAGGGAATTTAATTTATCATCTGAAGGAATGTGCGGATCCTCTCCGTCAATATCCCACAGGCGGATCACTCTTCCCATAGTAGGATCCATGGCTCCGTCAGAAGCTTTCGACAAATCCAGCACCTGTTTTAAACAGGTGGCAGTTTCATCAGATACCGTTGTTG